>JACDZJ010000097.1_pt1 | contig 40189 bp, 44 predicted proteins | sample 7365721 | NCBI WGS metagenome assembly JACDZJ01 (sample SAMN15143480, study PRJNA637477) | pond metagenome | biome: freshwater wetland ecosystem [ENVO:00000243]; feature: pond [ENVO:00000033]; material: pond water [ENVO:00002228]; isolation source: pond water containing pink berries ... | reverse complement strand
TAATCCCAACGGTTTCTCTTAATAAACATGTATAAATAATTTATGCCTCGTTACTTAGCGAATTCGCCACCAGTGTCCGTTCCTCACCCCAACCTACAGGATCCCTTCTTCTCTCTGCGTCTCTGCGTGAGATAATTCGGACCGACCTATTCGTCCAACGCGTCCCCCACCATGGGGGGCGCATCGGGACTGGCCGCCAGCCAGGCATCGAAGGCGGTGAGGTCTCCGCGGGCCTGCCGCTCACGCAAATAGGCCTCGGTCTTGAGGGCGGACACCTTCTTGGCAATCGCGGTGACGAAAAACTGGTTCATGGACACCTGTTCTTCCGCCGCCACCTGACGGGCGTAGGCGAACAATGATTCGGGGACACGCAATGCATAGTTGGCCATCAGGTCTTCTCCTCTCGCAGTTGGCGCAGAAAGGCGCCCGGGGTCAATACCGGCAGGCGAAAGCGCTCGGCCGCACCGAAGTCTTTGACATTCGACGTAATCAGTGCCGCGGCTCGACCATTCAGTGCCGTCTCCAACACCATGTCGTCAGCGAGGTCGCGGGCCTGCGGACGCCACAAAAAGTACAGATTGACCGGTTCCACGAGCAGGCACAGGGCATCCAGAAAGGCATCGGTCAACGCCTCGCTCCGCCGGGCGGCCTGCAACTGTCCCGGTCGTTCGAGCACCGACTCATACTCCAACAGCAACGGAACCGAGGCCAGCGCGATCGAGACCAAGACCCCGGTGCGGCCGGCGGTGAGTTGGGTCGACGCCGCGCTTCAGATCCATGACGACTATGAAAAGTACGTCCCTGAACTCTTTGTCTGCAACCTGTTCAGCGTGGCGACCGACGGCAAGGAGCTACGCTTTGGCGCCATCCACCTGCCGATCGACCTCTGGGGACCCTGGCGGCTGGACGAGGACGCGGTGCCCACGGGTCTACGAATCCCTAGAAGCCGTCCACCGGTCAGGGGGCACTGCTCTGGCATGTATTGGGTGAGAAGACCATCGCGCTGATCCATGGGCATGTCCGCGTCGGGACCATCTACGACGATCTCGATGATCTGGTGTTCGACGCCGACGTGATCGAGGCGATCCTGGACCCTGCCGGTCAACAGAAGAAGGCCAAGGAGATCGTGATCAAGGTCGCCGCGCGGCTGCGCCGCCATCTTGGCAACCCGCGTTTCAAGCGGCTGTCCGAGCGGCTGGAACAGCTCAAGGCGCGCCACGAGGCCGGTCAGTTGCACAGCATCGCGTTCCTCAAGGAGTTGCTGGATCTGGCCCGCGACCTGGTTGCCGCGGAGCAGGAGACCCCGCCCGCCGAGGATGAGGACCGCGGCCGGGCCGCGCTCACCGCGCTGTTCCAGAAGGTACGCAATCCCGCAACCCCGGTCGTGGTCGAGCGCGTGGTCGAGGACATCGACCAGATCGTGCGCATCGTGCGCTTACCCTACTAAATTGCCCCGACTTTTATCAATGAGAAACGCACGCGTTTGCATTCTAATGTGATCGTCCGTCAGGCCTGACGGCTTTCTCCCGATCACGAGGAACGCACAATGGAAACGATTGATCTCACCACGAACGACGCGCCTGGATTCGTCGGCCGCCGGCGGCGCCGGGGCGCCGGATGGTGCCGCAACCTGGGCCTCCCGGTGGCCGCGGACACGCGACCCGGCGGCAGCGAAACCCAAAACACCACGCCGACTGGAGCCGTTGCCGGACCAGCCGAAAGCCCGGCGGCGCGCGGGGAACCGCAGCCGCGGGGACGCGGACTCGGCGGCGGCCGCGGTGCTGGCGCCTGCCGGCGCAACGGCGGCGCGGCCGGGCAAGGTCCCGGCCGTAGCGCGGGACGCGGTGTCGGCGGCGGACAAGGCCGTCGCGGCGGGATCTGAGTCGGCGCATCACTGACCCATGTTCTCGGTCATGAGCCTGTTTCTCGTTCTGGCCGCCGCCGCGATTCCGACCGGGGTGCATCTGGGCTTTCGGGCGCCGCGCATCCGCGAGACCGGCTCGCCCGCAGACTATGGCCTCGCCTATGATGCCGTGCGTATCCCTACGGTGCGTCAGCGTCACTTATTCGGCTGGCTGCTGCCGCAATCAGGGGCCGACTGCACCGTCATCGTGCTGCATGGTTGGGGCAGCAACGCCGAGCTGATGCTGCCCCTGGCGGCCCCGCTGCAACGGGCCGGATTCAACCTGTTGCTCTATGATGCCCGCAATCACGGCAGCAGCGACTCGGACAGCTTTTCATCCTTGCCGCGCTTTGCCGAAGATCTCGGTATGGCGATGGCCTGGCTCAAACGCCATCACCCGCACCGCGCCGCGCGCATCGCGGTCCTCGGCCACTCGGTCGGGGCCGGTGCCGCGTTGTTTGAAGCCTCACGCAATCCGGACATCACGGCGGTGATCAGTATTGCCGCGTTTGCGGACCCGGCACGGGTGACCGAGGGCTATTTGCGTCACCTGCATCTGCCGCGGCTGGTCACCCGCCTGGTCATCCGCTATGTGGAATGGATCATTGGCTTCCCGTTCGAGACCATCGCGCCGATGAACAGTGTCCGCCGCATCGCGTGCCCCATCCTGCTGGTGCACGGCACGGACGACCAGACGGTACCGGTGGAGGACGCGCGCCGTATCCTGGCCAACTGCCGGACCTCCCAGGCCCACCTGTTGGAGGTCGATGGGGCCGGGCACGATTCGGTGGACAAGATCGAGCAGCACGTCAGCGAGCTGACGCGGTTCCTCGACGACACCTGCCCCACCAAGGTGGCGCAAGCGCGCATCGCTCATCCAGCGGCGGCGCGGCCTTGATCATCGCTCCGGCCAGCATCCGCTGGTCCTGACCCATTTCACAACCAACAGCAACGACATCATGGCATCGAACTACGCAACCTTTTTCGACCTGGCGAGTTTCGCCGTTGTCGGCCGCTCTCAGGCCAAACCCTTCCCGCTGCTCAGCTATCGGCGACTGAAAGCGATCGGCAAAACGGTCTACGCGGTGGACCCATCGGTTTCAAAATAGACCTGACGGACACGGGCTCCGGACGCGGCCTCGAACGCCGCGATCACGGCCGGCGCAAGGTCGTCGGGCCAATTGAACACAACCAATTCCGGACCGGCGGCAACACCCTCGGCGGCGGCGACCGAGGGTCCCGCCGGACCGGTGGGCAGAACCGAATCGCAACAGCCGAGTGTGCCGGGGCCGAGCTCATCCAACCGCAGCGCATACCGCGCTGGGCACGGTTTAACAGTAAGGCGAGCGATTTTGCTTGTGCTATGACATAATGCATGGCTGCTTTTACCCGGGTTTGCGCTGCCCACCCAAGCCATTCAACCTCCTGTAACCACGGGGATAACCTTGATGAGCCTCCTGATCTCCGACGCCACGGCCCAGGATGCGGCAACCGCCGCCTCCGCCGTGACCGACCCGCTGCTGAGCCTGCTGCCGCTTGTCCTCTTCGGTGTGGTTTTTTATTTTCTCCTGATCCGGCCCCAGGCCAAGCGCCAGAAAGAACACAGACGCATGATCGATGCCCTGACCAAGGGTGACGAGGTGGTTACCATGGGCGGCCTCGCCGGACGGATTACCGATTTGGGCGATAACTTCATCCAAGTGGAGATCGCCGACGGCATTCAGGTCAAAGTCCGCCGCGCCGCGATCGAGGCGGTGATGCCCAAGGGTTCACTCAAGGACCTCTAACCGGAGTCTCGCGGACGCGTGGCGGCCCGATGCGTGCTTCCACCGTCGATCCGCTGCCGCCCGCCGGTTTCAGCGTCGGTACGGCGCCGCGCGACCCTCCCCCGCCGCGCAAGCGATTGGAAATGCGATGAACCAATATCCCCTGTGGAAAAACCTGCTGATCCTGGGAACCATCCTGGTCAGCCTGATCCTGGCCCTGCCGAACCTGTTTTCTCAGGACCCATCCATCGAGATCTCGGCCGCCCGCAAGGCGACGATGACTGCCGCCGGCGGCGATGAGATCCGCGCCGCCCTGGAAAACGCCAAGGTCCCGTTCAAGCGGATCGACACGCTGGAAGGCGGCAAACTCCTGGTCCGCTTCAACGCCTCCGGAGACCAGTTGCAGGGCGCGGAGGTGATCGAGAACACCCTCTCGGACCGCTACCGCGGCGCCCTGACGATCTCCGCCGACCTGCCCGGCATCGTTCGCGCGCTGGGCCTCAAGCCCATGAATCTGGGGCTTGATCTGCGCGGCGGCATCTATGTACTGATCGACGTGGACATGGAGTCCGCGGTGGATCAGTCACTGGAACGCTATGTCGAGGACATCCGCACGCAGTTGCGCGACGCCAAGATACGCTATTTGACCGTCGCCCGCGAACAGGGGAAGGTCGTCGTCAAGTTTGCCGACGCCGCGGCGCGTGACGCGGGCCAGAAAGTCATCGCCAAGGAATTCCGCGACCTCGTGATGGCGTCGGTGGATGAAGGCGGGGCCTTCCTCATCACCTTAGCCCTGACGCCGGCCCAACAGAAAGAGATCCAGGACTTCGCACTCCAGCAGAACGTCACGACCCTGCGCAACCGGGTGAACGCCCTGGGTGTGGCCGAGCCCAACATCGCCCGTCAGGGCGATCGGCGCATCGTCGTCCAGTTGCCGGGCGCCCAGGACCCCGGCCGGCTGAAGGAGATTCTCGGCGCCACCGCCACCCTGGAGTATCGCCTGGTCGATACGGAAGGCAGCGCAACGGATGCGGAGGCCGGGCGGGTCCCGGTCGGCAGCCGGCTCTACCACGACCGCGAAGGCCGCCCGGTACTGCTGAAGCGGCGGGTGATCGTCACCGGTGATCAGATCACCGATGCCGCCTCGGGGTTCGACGCACAAAGCGGCACCCCGATGGTCTCGGTCAATCTGGACGGTCCCGGCGGGCGGCGCATGCGGGATGTAACCACCGAGAACGTGGGCAAGCCCATGGCCGTGGTGTTCATCGAAAACCGCACCACCACCCAGCAGGTGGACGGCAAGCCGGTGAAGCGTACCGAGAAGGTCGAAGAGGTGATCAGCGTCGCCAACATCCGCGAGCCCTTCGGCAAGCGCTTCCAGACCACCGGCCTCGACTCCTCCGAGGAAGCCCACAACCTGGCCCTGTTGCTGCGCGCCGGCGCGCTGGCCGCGCCGATTCAGATCGTGGAGGAGCGCACCGTGGGTCCCAGCCTGGGCCAGGACAATATTGATCAGGGCATGCTGTCGGTCGCCATCGGCTTTCTCGCCGTGGTGGTGTTCATGGCCTATTACTACAGTTGGTTCGGGGTGGTCGCCAATGTGGTGCTGCTGCTGAATCTGGTGCTGATCGTGGCGGTCATGGGCCTGCTGGGAGCCACCCTCACCATGCCCGGTATCGCCGGCATGGTCCTCACCATCGGCATGGCGGTGGACGCCAACGTGCTGATCTTCGAGCGAATGCGCGAGGAGATTCGCAACGGCAATTCGCCCCAGGCAAGCATTGCGGCGGGTTACGACAAAGCCCTGTCCTCGATTATCGACGCCAATGTCACCACCCTGATCGCCGCGGTGGTTCTGTTCAGCTTCGGTACCGGCCCCATCAAGGGTTTCGCGGTCACCCTCACCGTGGGTCTGATCGCTTCCATGTTCACCGCCATCACCTGCTCGCGCGCCATGATCAACTGGTACTGGGGCGGTCGGCGGTTGAAGACCTTGCCCGTCTGAGGGACCTCCCATGCGTCAGATCAACTTTCCCAATCTCGACTACATGTCCCAGCGCTGGAAGGCGCTGGTCTTCTCCGGCGTGCTCATCGGCATCACCTTCATCTCGCTCGCGGTGCAGGGGCTGAACCTCGGGCTGGACTTCACCGGCGGTACCGTCATCGAGGTGGGGTTCCAGGAACCGACCGTCATCGCCGAGCTCAGCGGCGCCCTGGAAGCCGGCGGGCTGAACGGCATCACGGTCCAGCACTTCGGCAGCACGCGCGACGTGCTGCTGCGCATCCCCCCCAGCGGCGAGACCAATAACGCCGCCTTGAGTCAGAAGGTCTTCGATACGCTGTCGGCGGCCGCGGACGGGAAGGCTGAATTGCGGCGGGTGGAGTTCGTCGGCCCCCAGGTCGGCGAGGAATTGACCGAACAGGGCGGACTGGCCGTCCTGTATTCGGTCATCGGCATCCTGATCTATGTCGCGCTGCGCTTCGAGTGGCGTTTCTCGTTGGGTGCCGTGGCCGCAACGGTCCACGATGCGATCGTCACGCTGGGATTCTTCTCGCTCTTCCAGTTCGAGTTCGATCTCAATGTGCTCGCCTCGATTCTGACCGTCATCGGCTATTCGCTGAATGACACCATCGTGGTGTTCGACCGGGTGCGCGAGAACTTCCGCAAGGTGCGTAAGGGCGCGCCGCTCGACATCATGAATCAGTCGGTCAACGAGACGATGTCGCGCACCGTCATCACCGCCGGCACCGTCTTCCTGGTGGTCGTGGCGCTCTATCTGTTCGGCGGCGAGACCCTGCGCGGGTTCTCCCTGGCACTGATCGTGGGCGTTATCTCCGGCACCTATTCAACCATCTATATCGCGAGCAACGTGGCGGTCCTGCTGGGTGTGAGCCGTCAGGACCTGATGCCGACACCCAAGGAAGGACCTGAAGTGGATGCCCGGCCCTGAACGCGGGATAGTGGATAGTGTCGAGCATTGTGCGTTCATCCTGCGCAAAGGAACACCGGCCCACCGGATGGATCTTGTTGTGAGATCTACAACATCCGGTGAGGTTTCCAGGTGCCTCGGCCGCCGCCAATCCGGACGGTCGATCCTGGGGTGGCTGGTGGTGGCGCTGTGCAGCGTGCTCGCTGCCTGTGGTCCGACGTCGGCACCCCAGATCGAGGTGACCGGCCCCACGATGGGAACCTACTACGCGGTCAAGGTGGTACAGCCCCCGACGGGGTTGGACAGCGCGGCCCTGCGCGCCGGGGTCGAGCAGGTGCTCGCGGCGGTCATCGCTGAGATCTCGACCTATGAGTCGGAGTCCGAACTGTCACGTTTGAACCGCAACCCCAGTACCGACTGGGTTCCGGTCTCCCAGAACCTCTATCGGGTGATCGCTGCCGGCCAGCGGATCAGCGCTCTGAGCGGCGGTGCTTTCGACGTGACGGTGGGACCACTGGTGAACCTCTGGGGTTTCGGACCCGAGGAGCGGCTGGACGCGGTACCAGCGCCGGAACAGGTCCGGGCGGCGTTGGCGCGGGTCGGCTACGGCAAGCTTGAACTGCGCGACGACCCACCAGCCCTGCGCAAGCAGCGCGGGGATATCTATATCGACCTCTCGGCCTTGGGTGAAGGTTATGGAGCGGATCGGCTCGCGGCCTATCTGGATGGCGTGGGGGCGACCAATTATATGGCGGCAATCGCCGGAACCATGCGGGTGCGCGGGACCAACGCCAAGGGGCGGCCCTGGGGCATCGCCGTCGAGCAGCCGACCCCCGGAAAACAGGCGGTCCAACGTATTCTGCCGGTCACGGATCAAGCCGTCTCCACCTCGGGGGACTACCGCAACTTCTTTGAGGCCGACGGTCAGCGTTTCTCACATCACATCGACCCCAAGACCGGTGCTCCGGTCGCGCAGCGGCTGGCGTCGACCACCGTGATCCGCCCTGCCGGGGCAGACAGCGCCATGATGGCCGACGGGTTCGCCACCGCCCTGCTGGTGCTGGGCGAACAGCGCGGACCGGCCTTGGCGGAGTCGCAGCGCATTGCCGCCTATTTCATCATCCGTGAAGATGCGGGTTTCCGGGAACAGACCAGCACGGCATTCGAGCGACTACAAGCACCCTGACCCAGCCTGCTCCGTCGACCCATCCCTGGGTTCCTCTGAATCTGTCTCCATGTTGCTGGCCACGCTCAGCGTTCCGGCCCAAGCGGTCCTCGGAATCTTGTCCACAGATGTCACAGATGAACACAGATGAAGAAGAACATCTGTGTTCATCTGTGACATCTGTGGATAGAATTTCCGCCCCAAGGCCTCGCGGACGCTGGCCGGAGCCTTGATGAGGGCTATTTTCCGACGGATCCATTCTGCGATTGCGCGCGACCCGCCTTGAGGGCATGGTATGCGTGCCTTTGTAATCACCCCATGGGAGTCTCGACCATGATGCGCATTCTCTTGTTTCTCCTTACCAACATCGCCGTGCTGATCGTCATCAGCGTGGTCTTCCGGCTGTTTGGCCTGGACAGCGCGCTCCAGGCCGGCGGCGGCATCAACATGACTTCGCTGCTGGTGATGGCGGCAATCATCGGTTTCTCCGGCTCCTTGATCTCGCTCTTCCTGTCCAAATTCATGGCGAAGCGCAGCATGGGAGTGCAGATCATCGATCAGCCGACCACCCCCTTCGAGCACTGGCTGCTGGACACGGTCGCCCGCCAGGCGCAGCAGGTGGGAATTCAGATGCCCGAGGTCGGTATCTTCGACACCCCTGACCCCAATGCCTTCGCCACCGGCTGGAACCGCAATGCCGCCCTGGTCGCCGTCAGCACGGGTCTCTTGCAGACCATGACCAAGGACGAGGTGGAGGCCGTGATCGGCCATGAGATCAGCCATGTGGCAAATGGCGACATGGTGACCCTGGCGTTGATTCAGGGGGTGGTCAATACCTTTGTGGTGTTCCTGTCACGCATCATCGGAAGCTTGGTGGACTCGGCCTTGCGCGGCCCGAACGACGAGCGCTCGGGGCCCGGTATCGGCTATTTCATCACCTCGATCATCGCCGAGATCCTGCTATCCTTCCTCGCGACCATGATTGTGATGGGGTTCTCCCGCTACCGCGAGTTCCATGCCGACGCGGGTGGGGCGCGCCTGACCAGCCGACGTCAGATGGCGGATGCCCTGCGCGCGTTGCAACGCATCCACGAGCCGCGCGACTTGCCGGCCGGGGAATTTGCCGCGTTCGGTATCTCCGGACGCATCGGTGGGGGTCTTCAGGCCCTGTTCATGAGCCACCCGCCGCTGGAGCAGCGGATTGCGGCGTTGGAGTCGGGGGCCTGACGCTGGCCTTGATCATCGCTCCGGCCAGTTTCCGCCGAGGCCCTGGGACAAAAATCTGATCCACAGATGACACGGATGACACGGATGACACAGATGTTTTTCTTCATCTGTGAACATCTGTGTCATCTGTGGACAAATCCGGGTGCTCGCTTTGACGGGTATGATCAGAACTGATGGGGCCGGGCCTCTCGGTAGGATGAGCATCGCGCTCGCTCTGCCCATCCTACGCGCTGCTATTTCTTGTCCTTCTTATCCTCGTCCTTCTTATCGGCATCCGTCTTGGCCGGCTGCGCAGCCTCATCGGTCTTGGGCGAGACCTTCACGACTTCTTCATTGAGATCGACCATGGCCCCGTCGCGCAGCTTACTCATCTCTTGGCCGAGCTTCTGACGCTGCACCAGTGCGGTCAATTGCGGCTTGGCGTCCTCAAATTTCGGTGGCTCGGCGGTACGGGTCTCCTGGAGGTTGATGACATGCCAGCCAAACTGAGTCTGCACCGGCTCCTTCGTATAGGTTCCCGCCTTCATCTTGGCCACTGCATCGGCGAACGGCTTGACCATCTGATCCGCATTGAACCAGTCGAGGTCCCCGCCATTCTTGCCCGTCGGACCCTCTGATTTCTTCTTGGCCAACTCACCGAAATCGGCGCCTTTATCCAGCTCCTTGATGACCTTTTTGGCCTCGGCCTCGTCCTTGACCAGGATATGGCGCGCCTTGTACTCGATGCGGGTGGCGTTCTTCTTGACCTCGTCGTAGGCTTTCTTCAGCTCGTCATCGGTCACCTGAATGCCACGCGCCATATCAGCCAGGGCCGCATTGGACAGGACCTTCAGGCGCTGGACGTCGAGCGCGGCGGTCACGTCCGGGGCATCCTGGAGCTTGCGCTTCTGCGCCTCCTGGGCCGCGACGACCATGGTCATGAATTCATTGAACGCCTGCTGCTGAAAGGCCGGGTCGTTTTCGCCCTGAGCCTCCTGCAGCCGCTCCATGAAAAACATGCGAAACACGTCCAGCGGATAGGCGACACCGTTGACGGTAGCGATGGTGACGTTTGCCGGGAGCACCGCCGCGTCGGCGGCCGGGGCCTTGTCTTCCGCCAAGCAGAGACCGGAAGCGAGCAGGGCACTGATCAGCAGAGATACGCGAGTCTTGAGCATTGCTTGAAGTTCCATCAGTTGATAGCGATCGTTGATTGGAGTCCAGGTCCGTGGCACCTGAGTCCACGGGTCCCACGGGTCCGTTGTCGGTCGGGAAATGAAGATCCGGTTCAGGCCGGAAAGACCTGTTTGAACGGCTTGACCTGAACCTGCGCATAGACTCCGGCAGCCGCATAGGGATCAGCGCCGGCCCAGGCTTCGGCCGCCTGCAGGTCGGGAAACTCGGCGACGATCAGTGAGCCGGTGAATCCGGCCGGCCCTGGGTCTGGGCTGTCGATTGCCGGATGCGGGCCGGCAAGAATCAGGCGACCCGCGTCCTGCAGGGCGTGCAGCCGCTCCAGGTGGGCCGGTCGGGCTTGCAGACGGGCCGCAAGACTTCCGGGATGATCAGCAGCGATGATGGCATAGAGCACGTTAGTCGGCCTCCACGGCCTTGGGTTCGTCCTTCATGTGGCGCGCCAGATAAAGGGCCTGGGCAATGACGAAGAGGATGGTCATCCCCATCATACCGAACAGTTTGAAGTTCACCCAGACCTCTTCCCGGCCTTGGGCATCATTACAGAGAGCCAGCAGGTCGCCCGCGTACTGGGCAGCGCAGGTGCTCAGATCGATGGACGTACTGCCGGTTGCCTGGATCAGTGTCTGCTGGGCCTGATAGAAACCGCTGGCCCAATAGACCACAAGAAGATTGGCGCCCCCCGATAGGAGAAAGAACAGCACCCAGGCCCAGTTCAATCGAGTCCAGATGGAGGCCGGTACCACGACCGCGTGCCCCATCATGCGTTCGGTCAGCGGTCGCCCGCCGATCCACTGGCTGCCCAGAAAAACAGCCGCAAACAGCCAATTGACGATCGTTGGTTTCCACATGACGAAGATCGGGTCGTGCAGGGCGATGGTCAAGCCCCCGAAGACCACCAGCAAGCCCAGGGTCGCCAGGTGCATCCGCTCCACCCGGCGGCGGCGCAGCCAGACCCAGCCGACCTGAATGGCGGCAGCGCCGATCGCCACGCCGGTGGCCCAGTAGATGCCGGCGAACTTGTAGGCAACGAAGAAGAGAATGATCGGGAGCAGATCGAATACGAACTTCATATTCCGGCTTCTGATGTAGTTGCGGTCGTGCCCAGCGGCCGATGCCGTGACGGGATGCGGAGCATAAGACCTTGGCAAAAATTGGTAAAGTCGGGATTTCCCGCCCCGCTGAACGGTGCTCAGGCACCGAGATAGGCGGCACGGACCTTGGGACTGGCGAGCAGGGCCGCCGCGTCGTCCTGGTGGACGATGCACCCACCCTCCAAAACGTAACCGCGACGGCTGGATTCCAGGGCCAGACGGGCATTCTGTTCGACCAGGAGCAGCGTCATACCCTGATCGGCAATCAAGCGAATCGTCTCGAAAATCTTCTGCACCGCCAGCGGGGCGAGCCCCATGCTGGGCTCATCGAGCAACAGCAGGCGCGGCCGGCTCATCAGCGCACGCCCCAGACTGAGCATCTGCTGTTCACCCCCGGACAGGGTCCCCCCGGTCTGGGCACGACGCTCGTAGAGGCGGGGAAAGAGACCGTAGACGTGCTCCAGGTCGGCGCTGATCCCCGCCCGATCCCGGCGGCTGTACGCCCCCATATCCAGGTTCTCCGCGACCGTGAGGCGGGGGAAGACGCCGCGGCCCTCGGGGACCAGGCTGATCCCGATCCGCGCCCGCGCATGCACCGGCAGGTCGGTCACCGCGGACCCCGCGTAACGGATCGACCCGGCGGCCGCGGGCAGCAGACCGGCCAGTGCGCGTAACGTGGTGGTCTTGCCGGCCCCATTGGCGCCGATCAGGCAGACCACCTCCCCTTCCTCGACCTGCAGGTCGATCCCTTTGACGGCGCGGATACCGCCGTAGTGGACCGCGAGTCCCTGGACCTCGAGCAGGCTCATGCCGCACCGGCCCCCAGGTAGGCCTCGATCACGGCCGGATCACGCTGCACCTGCTCCGGCGGACCGTCGGCGATCTTGCGACCGTAATCGAGTACCGCCACTCGGTCACACAGGTCCATCATCAGCCGGACATCATGCTCGATGAGCAGCAGCGTCACGCCACGCTCGCGGATCGTCTCCAGGAGGCCCTTCAGCGCCGCGGTCTCGGTGTGGTTCATGCCTGCCGCGGGCTCGTCGAGCGCCAGGAGTTTCGGTTCGGTGGCCAGTGCGCGCGCAATCTCCAGGCGCCGCTGGTCGCCGTACGGAAGATGACGAGCGAGTTGGTCGGCGCGTCCGCCAAGCCCAACACGGTCCAGCAGGTCCAGCGAGCGCTCGCGGATGGACCGCTCCTCGGCCCGGGTCCGCGGGCCACGCAACACCGCGCCCAAGACCCCGGCCCGGGTGCGGACATGACGCCCGACCATCACGTTCTCCAGCACGCTCATGTTGGCGAAGAGCCGGATGTTCTGAAACGTTCGGGCCAGCCCCAAGGCCGCCACCGCGTGTGGTTTGAGCCCGGCCAGCGGCCGGCCCTCCAGGTGGACAGTCCCGGCACTGGGGTGATAGAGCCCGGTGAAACAGTTGAACAAGGTGGTCTTACCCGCCCCATTGGGGCCGATCAGACCCACGATCTCGCCGACCTGGACGGTGAGCGACACCTCGCTGAGCGCGGTCAGGCCGCCAAAGCGTTTGGTTACAGCGCGCGCGGCGAGCAGCGGTTCCCCGCCCCCGTCCCGCTCAGCGCTCGGCGTCATAGAGCGACTCCTGTTCCTGGCGGACCTGATCGGGATTGTCCGGATGCAACTCCCGCGCCCGCACCGGCGATGGCCATAACCCCTGGGGCCGGAACAACATCACCAGCACCAGGGCGACACCAAAAAGCAGCATGCGCAGATCCGCGGGGTCGACCGCCACCCGTCCGATCAGTTCCTGTTGCAGCGGCCCGACATAACGCAGCGCCTCCGGCAGCATGGTCAGCAGCACCGCCCCCAGGATCACCCCCGGAATATGACCCATACCGCCCAGCACCACCATGCACAGGATCATGATGGATTCCATCAGGGTGAATGACTCGGGGCTCACGAATCCTTGGAAGGCCGCGAAGAGCCCACCGCCCAGTCCGCCGAAGGTCGCCCCCATGGCGAATGCCAGCAGTTTGACGTTGCGGGTGTGGATGCCCATGGCCTCGGCCGCCACCTCATCCTCGCGAATCGCCGCCCAGGCACGCCCGATGCGCGAGTGCTGGAGCCGGATCGCCGCGAAGATCACGAGCAGGGTCAGACCCAGAAACAAATAGTAATGGGCGTGGGGGCCGGAGATCTGGACACCGAAGAGTTCGATCGGACGGGTGAGCGCATGGCCGCCGAGGCGCACCGGGTCGATCATGTTGATTCCCTGGGGGCCGTTGGTCACGTTCACCGGGGCATTGAGATTGTTGAGAAAAATTCGGATGATCTCACCGAAACCCAGGGTCACGATAGCCAGGTAGTCGCCGCGCAGGCGCAGGGTGGGAGCACCCAGCAAGACACCGAACAGACAGGCGATCCCGGCGCCCATGGGCAATAGGACCCAGAACGGCAAATGCAGTCCAAACTGCGGCGACGCGAGGATGGCATAAAAATAGGCGCCGACCGCATAGAAAGCGACATAGCCCAGATCCAGCAACCCGGCAAAACCCACCACGATGTTGAGACCCAGGGCCAACATCACATAGAGCATCGCGAAATCGAGGATGCGTACCCAGGTGCGCCCCAAGCCGGCCTCGACCAGAAACGGCAAGGCGATCAGCAGGACCGCCAGGACGCCAAAGGCGGCCCAGGCGATGCGCCGGTCCCGGTACAGTCGGTCAGGCAGCAGTCCAATCATGCTGCATCACGCGCGATCCGCCACGCGCTCGCCCAGGAGCCCGGAGGGCCGGAAGGTGAGCACCAGGATCAGAATCAGAAAAGCGAAGATATCCTGGTAGTGGCTGCCCAGAAAGCCCCCGGTCAAGTCGCCGATATAGCCCGCCCCCAGGCTTTCGATCACCCCCAGCAGCAGACCGCCGAGCAGGGCGCCGGGGATATTGCCGATGCCCCCGAGCACGGCCGCGCTGAAGGCTTTGAGCCCCAGGATAAACCCCATATTGTAATGAGCGATGCCGTAATAGGACGCGATCAGCAGCCCGGCCACCGCCGCCAGCGCCGACCCCACGATAAAGGTGGCGGCGATCACCCGATTGACATCCACCCCCATCAGCCCCGCCACCTCGCGATTCTGGGCGGTCGCACGCATGGCGCGGCCGAGACGGGTCCGGTTCACCAGCAACAGCAACCCACCCATGGTCAGCGCGGCCACGACGAGAATAAGGATCTGAATATTGCTCACCGTGGCCCCGAGCACAGCGTAGACCTGAACCTCGATCACCGGCGGGAACGACAGATACTGCCGCCCCCAGAAGATCATCGCCAGGTTCTGGAGGACGATGGAAACCCCGATCGCCGTAATCAACGGGGCCAGCCGCGGAGCATTGCGCAGGGGTCGGTAAGCCACCCGCTCCACCAGGACACCGGTCACCACGCACACCACCACTGCCGCGGCCAGCGCCAACGGCAAGGCCAGCGCGACCGGCACCCCGGCGGCGGTGAGCGCGACGAGTACGCTGACCGACACCATGGCTCCGACCATCACGATCTCGCCATGGGCGAAATTGATCAGCTCCAGAATACCGTAGACCATGGTGTACCCCAAGGCCACCAAGGCATAGAGGCTACCCAGGATCAATCCGTTGATGAGTTGCTGCAGCAGGACGTCCATCGGTGATCGGCCGGGGCCGGCGGGCGCGCGACGGCTACTTGGCCGCGGGCCCGCCGATGGTCTCGACCGGCTGCCATTGGCCGCTCTTCACCTGATAGAGGGTGACCGGACCGTCGCGCAGATCGCCCTTCGCGTCGAAGGCGATCGGGCCGATCACCCCGTCGAGTTGGGTCTTGGCAAGTTCCGGCAGGTACTGCTTGGGCTCGGCCGAGCCGGCACGCAGCATGGCCTGGATCAGCACCACCGCGGCATCGTGCGAGAAGGGAGCGTATATCTGCACCTTACCGAAGCGCTCACCGAACCGTTTGGTGAAGTCCGCACCGCCCGGCATCTGCTCGAGCGGCAGACCGGGCGAAGACCCGACGGCCCCCTCCGCGGCCGGCCCGGCGAGCTTGATGAACTCGGCCGACTGCATCCCGTCACCGCCCATGAACGGCGTTTTCATGCCGAGGGTGCGCATCTGCCGCACCATGGGGGCCGCCTGGGGGTCCATACCGCCGAAAACCACCACATCGGGCCGCTTGGCTTTCAGCGACGTCAGAATCGCGGTGAAGTCGGTGGACTTATCCGTCGTGTATTCGCGCCCGACGACCTTGCCGCCGGACGCCTCGACGCTTTTCACCACCTCGTCGATCAGTCCCTGGCCGTAGGCGGTGCGGTCATCGACCACCGCCACTCGCTTGCCCAGCCGCGTCGCATACTGGCCCAGGGCCTTGCCCTGCTGAGAGTCGTTGGCCATGAGCCGATAGGTGGTATCGAACCCTTGATTGGTATAGGCGACCGCGGTGGAGGCCGGCGACACTTGCGGGACGCCGTTCTCGGCATAGATGCGGGAGGCCGGAATACTCGCTCCTGAGTTCAGATGTCCGACCACCCCCTTGACGCCCTCGTCTACCAGTTTTTGGGCGACCACGGTCGCCGTTTTCGGGTCCGCTTGATCATCTTCCACCAAGAGCACGAACTGCACCGGCTGGCCGCCGATGGTCGGCGTGGACGCGTTGATGGTGTCCACCGCGAGGCGCGCCCCGTTCTCGATATCCTTGCCGAGGTGCGCCTGCGGCCCGGTCAAGGGGGCCACACACCCGATCTCGATCGTCTCGGCGGCGGTCAACCACGCCGGCATTGACCAGGAAGCGGCGCCGAGAACTAAAGTGATCAATAACTTGGAAGTCATGGGTCTACTCCGGATGCCAGTCGGCAAGGTTGACGAAGGCGGGCCACGGCAGCGCATCCGACGATCGCCGCCGCACGGGGGTCCTGCTGGACGGGCATATTACCAACAGAACGCCTGCAACACCTTGGCGATCTTGGTCAGGCCGCGGACGTGCGTTTGGACCCGCCGAGGCACAAGGGTGATTCCGGAGCCGCACCGCCCTTGGCGAGCCACTCATCCGGGGTCCAGGCGTGCAGCGCCAGGGCGTGCAGCCCGTGGTCGAACTCCTCGCGCAACAGTCGGTTCAGCGTCCGGTGACGGGCGACCAGACCCTGACCGGCAAACTGATCGCTGACCACCAGGAGCTTGAAGTGCGACTCCGCCCCCGCGGGCACCGCGTGCATGTGACTCTCATCCACCACCTCCAGATGCAGCGGGGTCAGGGCCGTGGTCACGGCGGCTTCGATACGGTCGTGTCGATTCATTGTGGCACTCTCGGTAGGTCGGCAGGACGGCGGTGCATGACCGGCAAGGGTTCGGTGAAGCGGGGTATCCGGGGCGCGCGCACGTTGATAGCGTTCGCACCTGATATCCAAACAGACCTTCGTGTCGGGGCGGGTTTGAAACCCGCCCCTACGTCCGGTTATCACGTCCGAAGGCTATAAGTCCGCGCGACGCTGGATCCGGTCGGGCGAAACGTGAGGCCGATGCGCCCACTCGGCAAGCCGTCTCTTGACGGCAGTGGAAAGCACCTTATCGACGGCGTACCGGTGCGCATTACGGGCATGATGTGGACCGTCGCGGACTGCGCCGAGTAGTAGACTCCTCACGGACTGGAGAAATGTCGAGCGCCCTGCGGCGAGCCTGTCGCGTCCGGTCGCTCGGTAACAAGCGATGAGCCGCTCGGTTCGTTGTGAACAATCCTCGGAGAGGCTCTTCGGTTGGCGGCCTAGCGCGGCTTGGCGCGGGCCTTGATCATAAACCCCGCGACTGCGCGATCGGCACGGTCGTCGGTCCGCACAGCGGACCCTACAGGTCACGGTGTTACCGTAGGGTCCGCTGTGCGGACCGTCCGTGGCCGGCTGGAACGATAATCAAGGCCTCCGCGCGAGACGAAAATCGCACTAACCACGACCAACACCGCTCGAAGACTTGGAGGCGTCTCCCGTGAACGCAGCCCTTGACGACATCGCGCCCCTCGACTACCTGGACGGCCGCATCACCGTTCATCCGGATATCTGCAATGGGCATCCAACCATCCGGGGGCGGCGCATCACGGTCGAGACCATCCTCGGGTTCCTGAGCGCCGGCGAATCCCAGGATGAGATTCTGCGTCAGTATCCGTCCCTTGAGCCGGCGGACATCGACGCCTGCCTGCGCTTTGCCACGGAGTTGATGGCCCACCGTTACACCTTGCAGCGAGTGGCCTGACGCCGCGCTTTCTGATCGACGTCAACATGGGCCATGATCGCTCGTCCGACCACAGCAATCATCCGGATGTATCCACAGATCAGCTTTCCGCCCGAATGCCTCGGCGAACGTTGTGACTCGGCGCGATCCCGGATCGCTTCGGCCAGATCGCGATCGACCCGGACGACACCTATCAAGCACTGCGCCGCGCGGATGCGTAAAGTGTACATGGAACGGCAGTGCGGCGCCGCGCGACTACTCCCCGCGCAACTCGATATGGTCCGACAGCAGCAGCTCCTGCGTCGCGGTGACCACGGCCTGTAAGGGTCCGGTCAAGGACGGCCGCGCGAGCGACTCGCGGGAAACTCCCTCCGCCCGGCCGTAGAGGCTGAGCCGCAGGTGCTCGACGGTGCGGACATGCAGTTGCAGATCGGTCAGGATGTGTTCGAACTCGCTGCGGGTCGGGGCCGTGCCCAGCGCTTGAAACAGCTCGGCCAGGGCGCCGAACAGCGGCAGCGCCTCCACGCCCAGACCGAATTGCGTGGGCGCGTACGCGATCTGCTGTTCGGACACCCGCCCGACCCAGACCCGAAAACTCGCCTTTTGAATGGCGTGGTAGAGCGGGGTTTCCGAAATCAGGAACAGCAGCAGATGACGCGGGTTGGCGAAATACCGGCCGCCGCGCACCTCCCAGAAGCAATCCGCGATCAGCCGATGAATTCGGATATGCTCGCGGAAGTCGGCGGCCTGGAGTTGATCGAGGATCAGGACCGTCGGCTCACCCTCGCTTTGGGCGCAGGCTTCGCTGACCGTTTGGTCCAGGGAGTCGATGGCCGGCTCGGTACGACCCAGTTCGTCCTGACTGGGCGGCAGGATCACCTCCGGCAGGGCCGGATGGGCCTCGGTAAAGTCCAGATAGAGACAGTGGGGAAACTCCAGTGCGCGCGCCAGCGCGGTGGCGAAGGCGGTCTTGCGGCGCTCGCCGTCACCTTCGATAGCGAGCGTGCGCAGGGTCCGGGTCGGACCTTCGAGCACGCAACGGACCTGGAATTCGTAGTCGTCGTTCGACTCGAATCCGCACTGGGCCATCTTTTCGCGCAAGTTCGGCATTTGTTACGATGATAGCCCGGTCGCGGGGGATTTGGTGCGCGTTGTTCAGAGCGCACTCTGCGGCGGGAAAGCCGCGTGAGACCGGTCATGTGTCAATAAATTTTACACTCTCCCGGCCGGAGCCGATCGGTGCAGGCTGATTTTTTCAATAAGCTACTGTTAAAAAAAAAAAAATAGTTTTTGGCGCATTTTTTGCGCTCGATTAACCATGGCGCGCACGGCACCCAAAAACGCACATCTGCGAACCCCAGAGTTTCGGAATGACGACATGAAGAGACAACTCTCGATTGCCCTGGCCGCGACCAGCCTCTTCGTCACGGTGCCGGCCAACGCTTTGATCATCGACGAATTCAACGTCGCCACGCCAGCCGTCATCAGCGACGAGAACTCCCCTCAGGGCGATTCCGGCAATTCCGGCATTGTCGGGCCAACCGCGATCGGCGGTACCCGCAAGGTCAATGTGACCGGCGTGACCGGCGCGGGTGACGGGGACCGGGCGAGAGTCACAGTCAATAGCCAGAACAGTGGTCGGCTCGCGATCAGCAATGATGATCCAGTCAATAGCACGGCCACGGTGATCTGGGACGGCTCGACTGTCGACCCGTTTACAGTTGACACTGACGGGCTGGGCGGCATCGACCTGACGGCGGATGGCAGCGTCGAGTTCCGGTTCACCGTGCCATCGATCGATCAAGACGTCACCCTGGCCCTGACCGTCTGGGACCTCAACAGCAATTACACGTTCAACTACAGATTCACGGGGCCGGTGACCCAGTTCGCAATTCCGTACACGACTTTTACCGGAATCGATTTCACCGAGATCGGTGCGATCCGGATGGTCCTGAGCGGGCCGAGAGCGTGGGACGGCTCGGTTGACGTCTTCGATACCTGGGGGCCGCCAGTCCCCATCCCCGGCACCATCCTCCTGATCGGCGCTGGCTTGCTGGGCCTGGCCCGTCGCGGCAGACGCGCGGGCACCTGACGCCGACACGCTCCTCGCCGCATCCCGCGTCAAGTCGTTTTCATCAGCAACTTAACGGAAATCGCCTTCGCCGGTGCTTGGGTGGCGGACAGCTTTGCTGTAGAGTCATGGCACTATAGCCTTTGTACCTGCTATCCAGACGGACCCTTGGTGTAGGGGCGGGTTTAAGACACGCCCCTACGTCCGTCCGACGGCTATAACAGTCTGCGGCCGCTGTGCATGCTCAATGTCGTGCGGCGTCATGCCGCGGCTGGGCGCGCTCCAACCAGTCCCTGGCTCATTGCGTGACACCCGCGTCGCCCCAGAAAACAGCTTGGTGCGCAACCCGTCCACTGCTCTGGGGCCTGCTGTCTATGTTCCGAATCGCCTGCCTGCGCGCTACCCTGACGGCCTCGCTGGCTGCGCTTAGCCTGTTGTCCATCGCGCTTGCGGTGCGCGCGGACGCCACGGGCGACGCCCTATCCTATTGGCAGAGCGGGGATACCCGCACTGCGATGATTCTGCTTAGAGACCATCTGGAGCGTCACGGCACCGACGCCGCCGCCCGTCTGCTGCTGGGCCGCGTCTATCTCGACCAGTCGGCCGGGGCGGCTGCTGAACAGACGTTGCAACGGGCGCTAGAAGACGGCCGGTTCGCGTCGGCGGACTATCAAGTCGAGTTGGCCGAGGCGCGGCTGCTGCAGGGCAAGTTCGCGCAAATCGTCGAGGACCCCGCCACCTTGGCGGCCTCAGCGTCGGCCGACCGGGCACAACTGCACGCGATTCGCGGTGAAGCCTACCTGGCGCTGGACCAGCCGGACCAAGCGGATACCGAGTTTCAGATCGCCTTGGGGTTCGTTCCGAACCACGCCAGAACGCTGCTGGGCCAAGCGAAACGCGCTGTTATTCAAGGCGACAAAGCGCGCGCCCTGGCGTTTCTGAATCAGGCGGTAGAGGCCCACCCGGATGACGCGCTGGTGTGGCGGACGCTCGGCGAGTGGGCGTTCAGTGACGGGCGTTTCACCGAGGCCGAGGCGGCATTCACGCGCGCGATCGACTACGGCCGTAGCGATTGGATGCCTTCATATGAACGCGCAGTAACGCGGCTTGAGCTTGGCCAATTGGAGCAAGCGGCGGCGGATATCGCGGCCGCCGCCAAGCAGATCCCCACATTCCCCGGGCTCAGCTATGCCCGCGGGATTCTCTTGTTGAAACAGGGGCAGCCAGAGCAAGCCCTGACTGATCTTTTGCTCTATTTGCGCGATCAACCCAAAGATCCGCACGCGGCCTATCTGGCCGGAACCGCGCTCTACCAACTGGGCCGTTACCATGAGTCCGAGGAATATCTGGAGCGCGCCTACCGCGCCGCTCCGGAAACACAGCACCGCGCCGCCGCCCTGGCCGCGGTACGGCTTGCGCGCAAGGATTTCGCGGGGGCCGAGGCCGTGCTGCGGCCCTTTGCCGATCAGCCGGACGCCGCCCCCGCAATCCACGAACTCCTGGGTCAGGCGGTCCGTGGCCAGGGTCGGGCGGCTGAGGCGCGCGACCTCTTGACCGCGGCGGTCACCGCGAGTCCTGATGGCGCCATGACCCGCTTGCGGCTGGCCGAAGCCATGCTGGCGGCCGGGGATCCGGTCGGCGCCGAGCCGGAACTGCGGGCAGTGCTGCAGGCGAGCCCAGGAAATCGAATCGCACGGCTGATGCTGATCCGGATCTACCTGCAGAAGCCGGACCCCAAGGCCGCGCTGACCGAGGCCGAGACTCTGATCGCCATCACTCCGAAAGATCCCCGCGCCCTGAATGCTCTGGGCCTTGCCCATCAGATCAACGGTGACCCGGCGGCGGCACGCACCGCCTTTGCGCGCGCACTGAAGAGCGAACCCGGTTTTGCCGACGCGGCCTTCAATCTGGTCGCCGCCGCGCGGCGCGAGCCGGATCCCCAGGTCGCCGGAGCACTGTGCGAACAGGTGCTGGCCGCCCAGCCCGGGCACACCAACGCCTTGCTGCTGCTGGCCCAACTCGAGGTCACGGCGGGCCGGCGCACGGCCGCACTCGAACGGCTGAGCGAGGCGCTCGCCAAGGATTCGGGGAACCTGGCCCTGCGGCTCAACCTCGCGCGCGGCTATCTCGCCGCGGGCGCGATCCCCGCCGCACAGCGCATCCTCAAAGACCGGCCGCAGGCCGCGGCTGCCGACCCCGCGTTTCTGATGGTGCAAGCGCAAGCCGAGCTGGCGGCCGGCCAAACTCGCGAGGCCGTCCAGACCCTGGAGACCCTGATTCAGTTGCAGCCGGATGCGGCGTCCGCCCACTTCCTGCTCGCCACCGCCTATGCCGCCGACAATAGGGTCTTTGAGATGCAATGGCAGTTGCTGGAAGGCTACCGGATCGATCCGAAGTCCCCGCTGGCGGCGACAACCCTCGATCGCGTGACCGCCGCTTTACCGGATTCGCCGCTCAAAAACCTTCTCGCAAACACGCTTCGAGAAAAAACCGACGGCGCCGCTGTCATCCTGTTGCAGGCCCGTCTCGCACTCGCGGCGGAGCATTATCGGGATGCCCTGCGATTATTTGGCGACCTGGTGCAGGCGAGGCCGGACGATCGCGCTCTGTTCATGGAGTTCCTGAACGCCCAGGTCAAGGCCGATGAACTCTTCCCCGCAAGTCAGGCCGCACAGGCTTGGGTCGGCGCCCATCCCGACGATCGTGAGGTCCGCGGTCTGCTGGCCCAGATCGACGCCCGGCGCGGGCGGGTCGCGCAAGCGCTCCAGGCCTACCGTGAACTGCTGCGGGAAGAACCGAAAAACGCTAAGTACAACAACAACCTGGCAATGCTGCTGATCGATCGGGAGCCGGCCGAGGCCGTCACCTACGCACGGGCGGCCGCCGCGGCGGCACCGCAAGACCCGGCGGTGGCGGACACCCTGGGCCTGGCGCTGCTCGCCGCCGGGGACGCCCGGGGCGCGGTGCAGGCACTGGCCAAGGCCTATGCTGCCTTGCCCAAGGAGCCCACCGTCGCCTTCCACTATGCGCGCGCCCTGGCGGCGGACGGCAATCCGGCCCAGGCACATACGGTTTTGCTGCCCATCACGGATCTCGCGTTTCCGGAGCAGGCCCAGGCCCAGGAGTTGCTCAAACAGCTTGCGCCTTGAACATCTGCGGCAGTCGCGGACGGTCCGCATAGCGGACCCTACGGTAACGTCGTGACCTGTAGGGTCCGCTGTGCGGACCGACGACCGTGCAGATCGCGCGATGGCCGGTTTTATGATCAAGGCCCGCCTGCCGGACTCAGGCGGCCGGCAGCACCATGGGGCTGCGCTTTTTCGTGTTGGCCCGGAACAACACGGCAACATTGCCGATGCGGGTGACGAGCACCGACCCGGTGCGCTCAATCATCGGGGTGAGGATGGCGTCGCGCAGCTCGCGATCCCCGACGTTGATCTTGACCTTGAGTAACTCATGGTGACTCAACGCCAGTTCAAGCTCCGCCAGCACCGCCTCGGTGAGTCCCGCCTGGCCAACCATGACGACCGGTTTCAGTGGATGGGCCTCGCCCCTGAGCCAACGCCGCTGCCCTGGGGTGATCGTCGGCGTGATTGCCGGAGTGATCGAGCTTGAGATCGCCATCATGAGTCTGTATCCGTAAGTCGCGCCGATTCGTTGAGTCCGCCGCCGGACTTGGCGGTGACTTGCGCAGTTGCCCCTGATTATAGCCTTCGCACCTGATCTCCAGACAGACCCTATGGTAGGAGCAGGCTTTAAACCCGCACCTATGGCCGGTGATCGCGTTCGACGGCTATGTAGCCGTTACGGACGTGACCCTTGGCAACCGTGGTCAGCGCAAACCCGGCACAACCGCTTTCGCCCTGCCCGAGCGGCTCGGGTTCGCAGGCCGGGACCCGCGTCCGCCGCGGCGTCAGCCCGGGTCCGTCGGATCGGGAACCGGAACCGGTGCCGGCGCCGGGGTGAAAAGGTCGGCACTGACCTGATCGAGTTGCTGATAGACCCGACGCACCCAGACCTTCACCCGCTGGCGGTCCATGAGGCCCAGGCCGGAGTCACGGTTGTGGGTCGCGGCCCACAGACTGGTGCCCTGATGATCGATCTTACGCATGGTGCCGGCGTGCAATTCCGGCAGCTCGATGACCGCCGCCCCCAGCCACTGGGCACGGGTCCGGACCGGGGACGACTCGAAGGCGGAGAAGTCCTTGCCGCGACCGTAGTTCTTCACCACCACATAAGCGGCCGCGTGGTTGTAACGCTCGAACAGGGCGTCGAGCAGGGCGATGCCGTCGGCGCCGTCGTCGAGCACATGCCAGAACACCACCGGCACCTGCTCGTCCGCGGCCAGGCTGAGCAGATCGTTCTGCTCGATCCAGCGATGCAGCGGCAGCGAGGTCTGGGCGGCCAGGTCCACCAGGACATCCTGATCGGCCGCCAGCGCGGCATCCATCAACTGATCGGCGCTCTCGAACTCGTCCAGCGCGATGGGCCGGCTGAAACCCGCGTAGAAGCGCAGCAGGGCGCCGTGGGAACGGTCGGTATCGAAGGCGGTAAACGGGCGCTGGTGATCGATGTGATACTGGGTTAGGAGTCGCGCCAGGACCGACTTGCCGACCCCACCCTTCTCACCGCCGACGAAATGGATCTTGCTCATGCTGCCGCCTGTCTGTGTGTAAATGGACCTGGCGAGCGGAGGCTCGCCGGGGCCGCATGGTAGAGCCTCCAGCGGTCGGCTGCCAGCAGCCGACCTGATCTTCAGTATTGACCAGGGTGAAGGCCGGGTCGACATCTCCTCAATCCTCGAAGCGTCCGACACCCGGTATGTTCACCTGATCCTCGTTAAAATTGCCGGTATCCGCCCCGCGGTGACAGGCCTGACAGTTGCCGAAGCTGCCGACTTTGGGGTTGTCCTTGACGTAGCGCGTCGGCACCTCGTCGTGTTTGCGCTGAAAGTACGCCGTTTGGGTGATCCGCGGCGGTCCCTCGCCCTGGATCGGCCGCGCGGCGAAGGCCCGCGAGCGGACCCGGTCGTTGCGGTCCGCGGCATTGCCCTCGAGGTAGGCGAGCAGTTCGGCAGTGAGCGCCGGGTCCAGGGTCGCATCGTCGCCGAAGTGATTGTTCAGCGTGCCCATGACCTGCGCCCAGGACGCGGCGGGCAGCAACCCCGGCTGGTAGGCGAAGTGGCAGCCGCCGCACTCGGTGCGGTAACGCGCGTTGGTTACCGGGGCCAGGTCGCCGCGGGCCATCAGGCCCTTGCCTTCACGACGGCCCTTGCGGTCGTGGTCGTCATCGTCGTGCTCGCTCCAGGCGAGACCGCTCGCCCCGAGGGCGATCAGGGCCACGCCCACGGCGGCAATGAATGCCTTGCTCATCAGTCCAATCTCCGGTTGTTGCATATGGCCTGTGCCGCTCGGGGTTCTTAAAGCGACTGGATGTACCGCACGAAGTCGCCTTTCTCCTGCGGCGTACAGTCGCGCCCCAGGGTCCAGCGGCAATTGCGGCCGAACCACTTCTCCACCTTGGCGGGGTCCGTCAGCCGCTCGGAATTGGCGGAGACGGCCAGGGGCTCGATGGGTTTACCGGTCGTCGCGTGCTTGCCGGGCTTGGTCAGATCCGTTCCGTGGCAGGTGACGCAACTGCGCTGTTCGCCAGGCCCTTCCGGCTGATGTTTCGCGGTCCAGGCACGCGCGCCGGCGGCGACGCTGAAGGGGCCGGCGCCTTGCCCCTGGTAGGTCGCAATCAGGTCGTCGCCGGTGGCCGCGGACACCACCGGGACGCCCAGACCGAGGCCCGCGGCCAGTACCAATACAGTCATTGGTTTCACGCTCATTGAGATGCTCCTCTCTTGTAACCATCGATCATGCCGCGGATCAGGTTTTCGCGGTGCTGCAAACTCGCCAGGACGACCCCCAGCAAGTGCAGGGGGATGAGACACAGCGTCGCGTAGGCGATGAACTCATGGACCTCCTTCAGGTCATGTGCCGTCGCCGCCGAGACCCCTCGCAGATACGGGGCCAGGGGTCCGGCGAACTCCCCGGCACCCAGCGCGGCCATACCCGTAACGGCGGTTGCAGTGACCCCCGCCAGGAGCGCGATCACCATCGCCGCACCGGCCGGGTTATGCCCCAGATAGCGGGCGGCCCGACCGCGCAGGACATCCCCCAAGTAGGCCATGGTGGCCCGCGGACCGCGTACGAAATCCCACCAACGGGCATGGCGGGGACCGATCAGGCCCCACAGCAGCCGCGCACCGATCAGGGCGAGCGCGCTGTAGCCGGCCCAGGTATGGAGTCCCAGCAGTTCATCTTCGGTCAGAAACGCAAGCAGCACGGCGGCGCCCAGCGCCCAGTGGAAAAAGCGTATAAAGGGGTCCCAGACGCGTACGCGATCCGCTGACGGCGTTGCGGCAGAGCGCGGCCCCTGATGGGCGGCGGCACGGTCATTGGTGTTGCTCATGGCGGTCGATCGCTCCCGGTAGGTTTTGCTTCTGGTTCGACGCGAGTCTCGATCCAGCGCTTGGGCACACTGTGCCGGATCGACCATGAACGCCGACTGAGCAGGACCGTCAGCGGATTGACAGGATGGATTGGCCTACAATCAAGGCTATGCAGACTCATCACTTTCGCCTGATCCTTGGTTTGCCGCTGCTGCTGGCCACCGGGTGGTCCGCCGCTCATGGTCGTGCCAATGACTGGGAAGACGACGATCACAGCCACGATCGCGCCCGACGGGCCACCGAGCGCGGCGAGATCCTCAACCTGTCCGAGGTCTACACGCGGGTCGCCGCCCAGGTCCCGGGCCGCGTACTGGAGGCGGAACTGGAGCGGGAGCACGGGCGCTGGGTCTACGAACTGAAAATCCTGGACCCGCGCGGTCGGCTCAAGGAGATCGAACTGGATGCGCGCACCGGCGCGATCCTGGACCATGAGGAGAAAGAGTAATGCGCATCCTGGTGGTAGAGGACGATCCCCGCACTGTCGATATCCTGATCCGCGCGCTGACCGCCGCTGGTTATCTGGCGGACCATACGGGCGATGGTGAAGATGCGTGGTTTCGCGGCGATACCGAGCCCTACGCGGCGGTGATCTTGGATCTGGGGCTGCGGGGCATGGATGGACTCGCGGTGCTCAAGCGCTGGCGCGCCGCCGGCCGCGACCTGCCGGTGCTGATCCTCACCGCCCGTGGCGATTGGAGCGAGCGCGTGGAGGGGATCGATGCCGGTGCCGATGACTACCTGCCCAAGCCCTTTCGGGTGGAAGAACTGCTGGCGCGCCTGCGCGCCATTCTGCGGCGGGCTGCCGGGCAGACCTCGCCGGTCTTGCGGGCCGGCCGACTGGCCCTGGATACCCGGCAGATGGGGGTGACCCTGGACGGCATCCCGATTCATCTCTCGCCCCAGGAGTACCGGCTGCTATGTGTCCTGCTGCACCACAAGGGCTCGGTGGTCTCACAGGGTGAACTGGCCGATCAGATCTACGCCGACGGGATCGAGCGCGACACCAACGGCGTCGAGGTCCTGGTCGGCCGACTGCGCCGCAAACTCGGCGCCGACCTGATTCAGACCCGCCGTGGCTTCGGGTACCTGGTGGACGATCCCGAGCACGCATCCACTCACGATAAGTAGCGCGTCAAGAAAAAGTTAGACAGCGACACGATGACCCGCCGCTCACTGCGCTTTCGACTGCTCCTGGCGGCCGCCCTGTCGATCACCTTGGCCCTGGTCGCGGCTGGGGCCGGACTCATGGCGCTGTTCGAGCACCATGTGGCGCGGCGGCTGGAGGCGCAGCTCGACGAGACCCTGGGCCAGATCCTAGGTCACCTGGAGACCACTGCGGGCGGGCGCCTCCGGTTCGACCTGGCCTTGGCCGATCCGCGTTTCCAGACCCCGTTGAGCGGACTTTATTGGCAGATTCAGGACGAGGATCGGCCGACCTTGCTGCGCTCACGTTCGCTCTGGGATGTCGTACTGGACCTGCCCGCGGACACCCTGCCGGACGGCGCGCTGCACCGTCATCAACTGCCCGGCCCCGCCGGCCAGTCGCTGCTGGTTCTCGAGCGGGGGGTGCTGTTCCGGGTCGGGTCAGACGAGCGGCAGGTGCGGGTCGCGGTCGCGCTGGACCGGCGGGAGTTGGCTCAAGCAAGCCGCGACTTCGCCGCCGACATCGTTCCCTATCTGGTGTTGCTGGGCGCGGTGCTGGGCCTGGCCGCCTGGGGCCAGGTCCGCATCGGCCTGGCTCCGCTGGACGCCGTGCGCCGGGGTGTGCGCGCCATCCGCTCGGGCGAGGCGCAACGCCTGCCGGCCGATTACCCCGACGAGGTTCAGCCCCTGGCCGAAGAAGTGAACTCGCTGCTCGATGCGCAGGCACGGGCGATCGAGCGCGCGCGGGCCTGGACCGCTGACCTGGCCCACGGCCTGAAGACTCCGCTGGTGGTACTCGCGGCCGATGCCGAGCGTCTGCGCGACCTGGGTCAATCCGAGTTGGCGGACGATCTGGACGGACTGGCCCAAACCATGCGCCGACGCGTGGATCGGGAATTGATCCGCGCCCGTGTTCGGGCACGGGCCGGCGCCCGCGCCGACGCCCGCGAGAGCGTTGGCCCCGCGCGCCGGGCAAATGCGCCGGGGGCCGATCTGCCGGACACCCTGAGCCGCGTCGTCCGCGCCCTGGAGCGCACCCCCAACGGGTCACGGCTGCAGTGGGACCTGGACTGTCCCGACCGGCTCGCGGTGGCGATCCTCCCCGAAGACTTAACCGAACTCCTGGGCAACTGTCTGGAAAACGCGTCCAACTGGGCCAACACGCGGGTGCTGGTGCGGACCGAGACCGGCGATCGCATCAAGGTACAGATCGAGGACGACGGCCCCGGTGTCCCGGAAGAGGCGCTCACGAACCTGGGCCAGCGCGGTCTGCGGCTGGACGAGCGCACCCAGGGCTCCGGTCTGGGCCTGGCCATCGCGCAGGACATCTGCGACGCCTACGGTGGCGACCTGGCCTTCAGCCGCGCCGGCCTGGGCGGATTCGCCGTGACCCTGCACTTGCCCGGTCGGAGTGCCTGAGGCGCCCCAGGCGATTTCCGACAATTTGGATACCGGTCAGTGTAGGTGCGACTTCAGTCGCACCTGCGTCCGAATCGGTGCGACTGAAGTCGCATCGACATCCGAGCCGATCTTGGGTGGTATCCGGTGTTGCGGAAATCACCTTAAGCGCGGCGGCGGAGACAGAGCGGCGCCTGCCGCGGCCATCCAGACCGCCGGGCGGCCGAGCCTGCGCGCGGACAACGCCGAGAAAACGTCACCGCCGACCGTCCACCCGAGCGGCCTTAGGGTAAACTGCGGATCATCTCGCGAGGCTGGGCCACTCCGACACCCGCGCCGTCGCCGATCACCAACATCCTGTCCCCTAAACCTGGTCGAAGAGGTGTCACATGGCCACTCCCAATTATGCGTTCGAGAAGCGTCAACGAGACCTTGCCAAGAAGCAGAAGAAGGAAGAGAAGCGCAAGCGGAAAACCACACCTAGCGACGACCAAGCGCAAGCGATTGAGGACACGTTCGACCAGACCGTCGATCCACAATCGGACGACGACGACAACAAGACGAGCACCTGATCCGGTCCAAACGGGGTGGCTTTTCCGCAACTTCGAAATGGAACGGGGTACCAGCCCCACTGTCCGCTGCCAACCGCCAGGCGCCGGAGCCATCCGGCGCTCAGGCACGCGTTTCGCGGGGATCGTCTGCGGGGATCGCCGGACCGGGCGGGTGCGGACGCGTCAGTCGTCACCACCGAAGATTTCCGTAAGCCAGGAACCCCGCTGCCGGTTTTGGTGCTGCCCATGACCTCGGTCGTGATCGTCGGCGGAGTACCGCTCCCGGTCATGGTCATGGTCATGATTTTTCTCGCGGCGATGGTCGTGATCATGATCGTGATCATGATCATGATCATGATCGGGGCGCACCTGCCCAAAGCCGGGGATCACTCCGCCAAGGAAGCTGACACCCGGTGCAGTGCCCGGGGATGGCACGGATACCTGACCACCGACCCCCTCGGGCTGCCGGCTCATTGCAATCAGCTTTTCCAACTCGCCCCGGTCCAGCCACATCCCTTTACATCCGGGGCAAATGTCGATAGAAACGCCAAGGCGCTCGACCTCTTTCATTCGTTCGTCACATACGGGACACTGCATCGCGCTCTCTCTCAATTTGATTGGCATTCGGTCCGAGACTCGGATCGGAACTGGCATTGGCGCAATCGTCACTGAGCGCCGCATCCGATCCCTGGATGCCTCATGTCGACTCTCGACTCACTTGCGCTTGTAACCATCGATCATGCCGCGCACCAGGTTTTCGTCATGCTGGCGGCTTGCCACCACCACGCCAAGCAGATGCAGCGGTATGAGGCACAGGGTGGCGTAAGCGATCACTTCATGGATGTCTTCCATTCCCTCGTTACTCAGGGTAGCCACACCGGTGAGCGCGGTCGCGATCAGGCCGCCGATCAGGACGACCGCCATGGCCGCACCCGCCGGGTTGTGCCCCAGATAACGCGCCGGGTGCCCACGGAGAATATCCTTGAGATAGGCGAGCGTGGCGCGCGGTCCACGCACAAAGTCCGAGAAGCGGGCATGCCGCGGACCGATGACGCCCCACAGAATACGGGCAGCGATCAGCCCGATGACGGTGTAGCCGGCCCAGTCGTGCAGACCCTGGAGTTCATCCTCGGTCAGGAAGGCGATCAGCACGGCAACCGCCAGACCCCAGTGGAAGAAGCGTACGAAGGGGTCCCAAACGCGCACGCGCTCGGCTGCGGGCGCCAACGGACGCGGTATGAGGTCACCGCCCGCCGCGGCGGTATCGATGGGGCTAGTCATTGTCGATCTCCTGGATTAAGGTGTGCGGTCGCGTCGGGACCCTGTCGATGGCCCAAGCCAACCGGGAGCCGGTCCTGAGGGGGCCGGGTTCGAGGGTTACACTAACGCGGTACCCATGAAGACCCTCTGTCGGGAGTTGTCAGCGAACCGTCAGCAATGCGGGCTCATAATGCGGCTCCGCAGTGGCCGCGAAGCACCAAGCGCACAGGAGCAGAAACCCATGGGTCAGGAACCGGTCAACAGTCCCGCGTCCCCGGCAGTCGTCACGCTGTCCGCCGACCAGACGGGGCGACTGTTGCGCCTTGCCACCTATGCCTCGGTCGGCACGGCCGCGTTGCTCATCCTGGCCAAGCTCGCGGCCTGGCTCATGACCGGCTCGGTGAGTGTGCTCGCCTCCCTGGTGGACTCCACCATGGACGCGGGTGCCTCGCTGGTGAACCTGTTTGCCGTCCATTGGTCGCTCATGCCCCCGGACACTGAGCATCGCTTCGGCCACGGCAAGGCCGAGGCACTCGCCGCACTGGGGCAAGCGACCTTCATCGCCGGCTCCGCCGGATTCCTGCTCCTCCAGGCCGGCGAGCGGCTGCTCCATCCCCAACCACTGGCTGAACTCGGCGTGGGCTTCGCGGTAATCGCACTCGCCATCGCCGCGACCCTGGCCCTGCTCGCCTTCCAACACCATGTGATCCGCCGCACCAATTCCCCGGCGATCCGGGCGGATGCGCTCCACTACGCGACCGATCTCGCCACCAACCTGGCGACCATGGGCGCCCTGGCCCTGGCCTGGGCCGGCTGGCCCGGTTTCGATCCTCTGTTCGGACTAGGCATCGGTGCTTATGTGTCCTATAGTGCCTGGCAGATCGGCCGGGAGGCGGTCCATCTTCTGATGGACCAGGAACTGCCGGAGGACCAGCGTCGGCACATCGCCGCGCTTGCGGCTGCCGTGCCCGGGGTGCGCGGCGTCCATGGGTTACGTACGCGCCAGTCCGGTCAATCCGCGATCATCCAGCTCCATCTGGAACTGGATGACGACCTGCCGCTGGCAAGCGCCCACCGCCTCGCATTGGACGCCGAGGCAGCGATTCGCGCCCACTTTGTGGGCGCCGACATCACCATCCATCAGGATCCCGCAAGCCTCGGCGTAGAGTCGGAAGACATCGCGGAACATGCCGCGAACGCCAGCCGGCACAGCCGAACGGCTGTTTCCCCCGCGGCCTCGCCGCCCATCTGCTCCCTTTGACCAACCCAATAGCGCACCAAGGAGATTCATTATGGGTTTGAAAGCCACTCTGCTGCTCGGCAGCATCATGACCCTCAGCGTCGCCAATCCGTCCCTCGCGGCCGATTGGCAGGCCTTGCCCGATCAAGCCCCATTCCCGGCGGACAACCCGCCGAGCGAGGCCAAAATCGAACTCGGCAAGATCTTGTTTTTCGATCCGCGGTTCTCCGAGCATGGCACCCTCTCTTGTAATTCCTGCCACAATGTGATGACCGGCGGGGACGACAACCGCCCCAACTCCATCGGCATGCATGACGCCCGCGGCGGGCGAAGTGCACCAACCGTCTGGAACGCGGCCTTTTACTCGGTTCAGTTCTGGGATGGGCGGGCCGCCACCCTGGAGGATCAGGCGAAGGGGCCGGTGGCCAACCCCATCGAAATGGGCATGGCAAGCCTGGACGAAGCCATGGCTCGGGTTGCCAAGATTCCCGGTTACCAGCCGCTGTTCGAGGCCGCCTTCCCGGGCGAGCCCAACCCGATCACCGGCGACAATGCAGTCAAGGCGATCGCCGCCTTCGAGCGCACCCTGATCACCCCCAATTCGCCCTATGACCGCTATGTGAAGGGCGACGCTGCCGCCATGACCGAACAGCAAATCCGCGGCATGGAGACCTTCGACGCGTTGGGCTGCACCTCCTGCCATTCCGGGGCCAATTTCAGCGGCCCGACGCTGCCCATCGGAACGGGCTTCTTCATGAAGTTTCCCACCTATCCGGGCAGCGCCTATGACGCCAAGTACAAGCTGACCAAGGATCCGGGCCGCTACGAGGTCACCAAGAAGGCCGCCGACCGGCACCTGTTCCGGGTACCGACGCTGCGCAACATCGCCCTGACGGCACCGTACTTCAACAACGGCCAGGTCCCCACCCTGGACAAGGCGGTACAGGTCATGGCCAAGGTCCAGTTGAACAAGGACCTCACCGAGGCCCAGACGGCGGACCTGGTGGCCTTTCTCAACGCGCTGACCGGCGAGTTTCCGGAGCTGGCGCTGCCGCGGCTGCCGGGAACGCCGAACATGAGCGTGATCCCGCCGGTTGACCCGCACCTCAAGGTCAAAGCGCATCGTTAACCCAAGTTTGACTCGTTACTTATTGCGATCACGCTCCGCCTCGATAGAGTTGGGCGGGATTTGCATCAACGAATCGGGCCATCGCCTCCTCAATTGAGGAGGCTTCTGAGATCAGTCCCTCCTTCCCGATCGGGAGAGCACTGTTGGCAGCGTTATAGCCAGGCTCCGCCATCCGCCGATTCCCGACCCATGCCGCGCCGCCTCTCCTGCGGAACGGTGCCTTCACCCGCAGCGGATTGGTATTATCAAGACGTGTCATCGCATGTGCATTCATCGGTTCGCGCTCCTATCGTTGCGTTGAAAGCGACCCGGTCGCGGCTGATCGCGACCTTGAGTGCAGCCTAACGCCACGCGGTTGACCACACCCTGTGCGGCCTTGTCAGCGAACCATCAGGCGACGCGACACCGCCAAGGCCAATGACCACTTGAACGGCGTGCCGGCCCTGATTATCGTTCCGGCCAGTGTTCGGGAGTCGCGCACTGCGTCTTGAATGGAGGACAAAGAATCGCGCAGGACAGGCCGGATGTTCGTTCGGCTTTGACCGAAACGGCGTAGTCAGGGCCTCCGGCACTGACTGTTCCAGCCCCGACGCCGCCCGGCCGGATGGCCTGACGACGCACTTTCAGGATCAAGCCTCAACCTCCAGTGCGCGAGGCCGGAACGATGGTCAAGGCCAGAGAAACCACCTGAGGTGATTTTCGGGAGAGGATCGACCTACGTTCAGGGGCGACTGAAATCGCCCCTACAAGCGCCCCTACAGTCGCCCACCCAACAGCCCTGCGGATTTTGCAGGCAGCCTTACTCCCAAGAAACGCCGAAGATCACATGAGTGGTTCGACGATGCCTGCCCGCGGACAGCGGTCGCCGCGCTCGACGATGAACCGCACTCGTTGGCCTGTCGTCAGCGCCTTGAAGCCGTTCGTCATCAATGCATTGGAGCGTACCGACACATCGTGACCGCCGTCATCCCGGGCGATGAAACCGACCCCCCTATCCGCGTTCCATATTTTTACCGTACCGGTCAACATTTTCGCACCCTCTATCGATCGGATGGATTGGCGCGACCCAAGCCGCGCGCGTTGTACCGACTGAGGTAGACTCCCCGTCCATCGAACGCGCTGGACCGCCAACGGGATGCAATCCTCGGCGCCAGCGAGGGCAAACCGGCACAATCGTCTCGTCTGCGATCCCGCTTCACCGTCCGTTGGTCGCTGGCCTCACGGGGGCACCATGGCTGCAACAAACTTCAAGACTGAGAACAATACCTTCCGCAAGCTCATCGGCAACGGTCTGAGCTACCGCATCCCCCGGTTCCAGCGCGATTACAGTTGGACCGACGAGGAATGGGAGGACCTGTGGCAGGATCTGCTCGGCACCCTGCAACCCGATGGTGAGCCGGCCCATTATCTGGGCTATCTGGTTCTCCAGTCCCCCGACGATAAGACCTTTGAAGTGATCGACGGCCAACAGCGCCTGACCACCGTCACCATCGTCATCTTGGCCATCCTCAAACATCTGCAACGTCTGGTCGAAGCAGGCAAAGAACCGGCGGACAACGCCCGACGCATCACCCAGATCCGCCAGACCTACATCGGCTATCTCGACCCCGTCACCCTGGTCTCGCGCCCCAAGCTCATCCTCAACCGCAACAACAACAGCTATTTTCAGGATTATTTGGTTCCATTGGGACACCTGCCGAAGCGTAATTTCCGCGCCTCCGAACACTTGTTGCGCAAGGCATTCGAGTGGTTCGACAGGCACATCGGGGAGGTTCTCAAGCAGGACACCGGAGACCAGGGCCGGCGGCTGGCCCAACTGGCGGAAGACCTGACCGACCGGCTATTCTTCACCGTCATCACCGTCACCGACGAATTGAACGCCTACAAGGTCTTCGAGACCCTCAATGCCCGCGGGGTGCGACTCTCCGCCACCGATCTACTCAAGAACTACCTGTTCTCAGTATTGGATCGCCGGAACGATGAAAACGGTCACGAATTACGCAACGAAAACGACCACGAGCTGCGTAGCCTGGAAGGGCGCTGGGAAGCCATGGTCGGACGCCTGGGGGCCGAGAGCTTTCCCGACTTCTTGCGTATGCACTGGAATAGCCGGCGCCCCTTCGCCCGCCAGGCCGAATTGTTCAAGACCATTCGCGGCCAGGTCAAGACCCGCGAGGCGGTCTTCCAACTCCTGCGCGACATGGAACAGGATCTCGATACCTACCTGGGCCTCTCTTCTCCAGAGGCATCCGACTGGTCGCGCGAACTCAAGACCCTGGTTGGCACCCTGCGCACCTTCAATGTGCGCCAGCCCTTCCCCCTGCTGTTGGCGGCCAGGCGCCAGTTTGCGGACACCGAATTCGTCCGCCTGGTGCGCGCCTGCGTCGTCATCTCGCTACGCTACAACATCATCTGCAGCTATAGCCCGGCCGAGCAAGAACGCACCTACAACGCGGTCGCCGAGCGTATCGCCCGCGGCGAGATCCTGGGCCTGGGCGCTGCCCTGGCCGCCATGACCGGCGTCTACCCGAACGATGCCGCCTTTCGGGCTGCCTTCACCGACAAGACGATCCGCACGACCCAATCCCGCAATAACCGTGTGGTTCGCTTCATTCTCTGCGCTCTGGAACGTCACCTGGTGCCGGACCACGACTACGACTTCACCAGCGACACCTTCACCTTGGAGCACGTCCTGCCACAGAACCCCGAGACCGGATGGGATGGATTTACGGACGAAGAGGCCGAGGCCCTGGTCTATCGCCTGGGCAATCTGACCCTGATGCAGGCCGGAGCCAACCGGGACCTGGGCAATGCCCCCTACCCGGTCAAGCGCGCGGCTTACGCGAGCAGCGGCTTCGCCATCACCCGCCGTTTGGCGCAGGAATACGCCGAATGGACTCCCGAGCGCATCGCGGCCAGGCAGGTCTGGATGGCCAATCAAGCCACCTCGATCTGGCGGATTGCCCAACTGGCGTAGCGAGTCGCCAGCTTGACCAAAGTTCAATGGCAAGGAAGTGGGCGGTGGGGATCGCGGGAGCCGATCACCCGGCACTCCGACGCTTGGGCCGTCTCCACTGCGGTGCTCACTCGACCGAATCTTCGCCCTGGTTGAACCATGAGCCTCACGGACTACCACGCCAAGTACATCGCCTTTGAGCTGACGCGCCGCTTCCCGTCCGACAATCCCGAGCGGCTTGCCGGCGCCGTTGCCAGCGCCCAGGTCGACCTCAACCCGCATCAGGTCGATGCGGCCCTGTTCGCCTTCGCCCGACTCGCCGCCTCCTTCGACCACAACGCGAAGGGCCGTGCCCTGCTCAAGGCACTCGGGGTCGCCTTCGCCAAGGCCAAGACCCTGGGTGCGCCGGAGAAGGCCATCATCTTCACCGAGTCGCGCCGTACCCAAAGCTATCTGCTGCGCCTGTTGGCGGATAGTCCCCACTCAGAGGGGATCGTCCTCTTCAACGGCTCCAACACCGATGAGCGTTCCCGCCACATCTACGCCCAATGGTTCGAGCGCCACCAGGGCACCGACCGGGTCACCGGCTCGCGCACCGCCGACATGCGTTCGGCCCTGGTGGACTACTTCCGCGATCAGGGCCGCATCATGATCGCCACCGAGGCCGGCGCCGAAGGCATCAATCTCCAATTCTGTATTGCCGCCATCTACCAGCGCTGCCGCAGACCCGAGGAGATCCAGAACGCCTTCGACCAACTCCAACTGGAGCTGAGCTTCGAGATCGACACCTCCATGGCCCGTACCCGCGCCCAACTCCTGGAGAACTTCGACGACGAGGTGCGCGAGAAGCTGCGGGTCCGCGAGGAAACCGCCAAAGCGAGCCTGACCCGCTACGAGCGCCTGCTCATGCAGCTCACCCGCCACGAACTGACCGACGCTGCCGAGTTTCTGGGCGATGCCACTTTCCGTCTCCACCGGGCGCCGCCGGATGCGGGTACCGCGATCCCGCTCGGACTCTATGAACTGCCGCGCCGCTCCGGCGAGGCGCACCCTCTACCGTCTCAACCACCCCCTGGCCGAGGCCCTGCTCGCTAAGGCGAAGGGCCGCGATCTGCCGCCCGCCGAGATTCACTTCGATTACGGTCGGCACCCAGGCAAGATCAGCCTCATCGAGCCCCTGATCGGCCGCTCCGGTTGGTTGATGCTGTCGCTGTTCCGTGTAGAATCACTGGACCAAGGAGAAGATCACTTGATCTTTGCCGCCGTGACGGACGACGGCGAGCCCCTGGACCCAGAGGTTTCAGCCCGCTTGATGACAGTGCCCGGCTCAGTTTCCCCACTTCCAGCCGGAGCGGGGCCGGCGCTGACGGACCAAGCCCTGGGTTCCCAGACAGACCGGCAACGCGTTGCCATCGAACGCCAGGTTTCGGAGCGCAACGCCCGTTTCTTTGAAGCCGAGGCGTAAAAGCTCGACGGCTGGGCCGATGATCTCAAGGTCGGACTGGAACGGGAAATCAAGGAGATGGATCGCCAGATTCGGGAGGCACGCCGGGCGGCAAGCGCCGCCGTCACCCTCTAGGAGAAACTGGCGGGGCAGAGGCAAGTCAAAGCCCACGAGGCGCAACGGAACCAACAGCGCAGATCGCTCTTTGATGCTCAGGACCAAGTTGACGACATGCGTGAAAAACTGATTGCCGAAACCCAGACACGACTTTCGCAAACAGGAGAACTGAAATACCTCTTTGCGATACGCTGGATTCTGGTATGACGGCCGAGCGTCCTAACTGCAAATTGCTTCGAGCTGGTTTGCTTGCCCAGCTCGCGTAGCGCTGATCGATACGGTCAAATGAAACTTAGGACCATGCTGTTGGGCGTCGAATCTTTCCTGAATATTTAATGAACACAAAGCAAAAGCTCGAACTTACTTGGATCGGCAAGGAGAACCGGCCGCGGCTGGAGCCGCGCATTCTGCTGGAAGACCCGGCGCGGTCGTATCATGCCGCCCATCGAGTGACGGACAATGATTGCTTCGACAATCGTCTGATCTTCGGCGACAACCTGCCGGCACTCAAGGCGCTGGAGGCGGAGTTCACGGGAAAGGTGAAGTGCTGCTTCATCGATCCGCCCTACAACACTGGGAGCGCCTTCGCGCACTACGACGACGGGGTGGAACATTCCATCTGGCTGTCGCTGATGCGCGACCGGCTGGAGATCATCCGACGCTTGTTATCGGAGGATGGGTCTTTGTGGATCTCCATTGACGACAACGAGTGTCATTACCTGAAGGTCGTATGTGATGAGGTATTCGGGAGAAGCTGTTTCATCTCCTCCATTGTCTGGGAGAATTTCTACGGGCGCAGCAATGCTGCCGCAATTTCGCCGTCGCACAACTACTTGCTTGTTTATGCTCGCGCTGGACCAGATTGGAAGCGAGTGCGCAGACTATTGCCGCGAGACGAGAAAAGCGCAAGCAAATACACCAACCCGGACAATGACGTACGCGGACCTTGGCGGCTAGGGCCCATTTTTGCGGCTGAAGAAAGACACGAAGGACTGATGTACCCGGTGAAGACTCCTTCCGGTCGAGAGATCAGACCTCCCAAGGGTAGTCACTGGAGGATGACGGAAAGCGATTTCCGGCGCCTCGTTGCGGAAGACCGGATTTCTTTTGGGCCGAGCGGTGACAATGTTCCCGCGGTCAAACTATTCCTGAACGAGGTACAAGCAGGGCTTGTCCCCCGAAGCTGGTGGCCTCACACGGAAGTGGGTCATACGCAAGAGGCTAAGCGAGAAATCCAAGCGCTGTTCCGCGATGTGGTTCCATTCGATACGCCGAAGCCGGAAAGGCTATTGCAGCAAGTGGTAGAGATCGCAAGCAGCCCGGGCGACTTGATCCTTGACTCCTTCGCCGGCTCCGGCACCACCGGCGCCGTTGCCCACAAGATGGGCCGCCGTTGGATCATCGTGGAACTGGGCGAGCACTGCCACACCCACATCATCCCGCGGCTCAAGAAGGTCATCGACAATGATGACCCCGGCGGTATCACCAAGGCCGTGAGCTGGAAGGGCGGTGGGGGGTTTCGCTATTACCGGCTGGCCCCCTCGCTGCTGGAGAAGGACCCCTGGGGCAATTGGGTCATCAACCGCGACTACAACGCTGCCATGCTCGCCGAGGCACTGTGCAAGCTGGAGGGCTTCAGCTACGCCCCGTCGGACTCGCTCTACTGGCAGCACGGGCACTCCACCGAGCGCGACTTCGTCTATGTGACCACCGCCAGCCTGACCCACGAGCAACTGGCGCAATTGAGCGACGAGGTGGGACCGGAGCGCAGCCTCCTGGTGCTGTGCACGTCTTTCCGCGCCAAGGCCGATCTGTACCCCAATCTTACCGTCAAGAAGATCCCCCGGCAGGTCCTCTCCCGCTGCGAGTGGGGCCATGACGACTATTCGCTGCGGGTGGAGAACCTGCCGAGTGCGCCGTTGGCGTTAGGGCAGATGAGTCTGTTCGACCATGAGGAATGACCATGACCCGTCATCCTCTCGTTCCCTCTGCGCATGGGAACCAGAGAGCGCGCCAGTTATGCAGATGAGGAATCACCGATGACACAAGTCCACATCGAGTTACCCGAGGCGGTCTATGCGGTGCTGCATTGCGCACCGGAGGAACTGAACCAGGAACTGCGGTTGGCCGCCGCGGCCCAGTGGTATCAGCAGGGCCGCGTCTCCCAAGAATGGGCCGCGACGATCGCCGGGATGGACCGCACGGATTTCCTGCTGGCCCTGGCACGCATGGGTAAGGACTCGTTCCAGGTCGATTTCGACGATCTGGACCGGGAGTTGGCGCGTGGGTGACCGCGTGGTCATTAACGCCTCGCCGTTGATCTTTCTGGCACGGGGCGGCCAACTCGGGTTGCTGCGGGCGTTCGCCCGCGAGGTCTGGGTTCCTGAGGCCGTCGCCGGGGAGATTCGACACCGCGGCTCCGGGGACGTTACAGTCCAGGCGCTTATGGCGACTGACTGGCTGGTCGTCAAGCCGGTTCCAGCCGTCGGCGTCGCCATTGCGGAGTGGCGTCTCGGCGTCGGCGAGTCGGCCACCGTCGCCTTGGCGCTGACGCATGGATTAGAGGCGATCATCGACGATCTGGCTGGCCGCAAATGCGCCGAGAGTCTTGGCGTTCCGTTGCGGGGTACGCTCGGCATCGTGCTCGCGGCGAAGCGTCGTGGCGTGATTCCCGCGGCACGTCCGGTGATCGAGGAGTTGGTATCGGCAGGACTCTACTTGTCCCGCCGGGTGCTCGATGACGCGCTACTTCGGGTAGGAGAATGATGGGAACAGAACTATTTGGCTTAGCGGGAATTGCTAACCATCGATTCAACACGCGGTGCGTGTTGAATTCAGTAGGGGGCAGCCCAGTTGGATCGCGCGGCCTTGATCATAAATCCGCCCACCCCGGTCACGCCGCCAGCGGCGTCAGGTAGG
>JACDZJ010000096.1_pt1 | contig 40274 bp, 35 predicted proteins | sample 7365721 | NCBI WGS metagenome assembly JACDZJ01 (sample SAMN15143480, study PRJNA637477) | pond metagenome | biome: freshwater wetland ecosystem [ENVO:00000243]; feature: pond [ENVO:00000033]; material: pond water [ENVO:00002228]; isolation source: pond water containing pink berries ... | reverse complement strand
TTTTTTCCGTATGGGCTCTCTCTATATCTTTCAAACGCCATGGCCAAGGTCCGGAAAACAAGATGGGCAAACTTTGTATAGGGAAAGTACAAAAAAAGCATCATTACTGAGACTAAATGAACATAGTAAATAACATACCCTGTGGCAGCAAGTCCTGCCCATCGGGCGATCTGAGCCAAAAGTCCGGAAACACCAACGGCCATAATCAACCAGAGTAAAAACCAGTCATAAAATGAGCCCTTGACTCCCTCTTCTTTTTCTTTTCTCGAACGATTACTCCATAATATCCCGACACCCACAATCATGGCGATGGCGGAAACATTGGCAAGGATCTTGACTGGATTCCATACTGACATGGGTCCATGCAGAAAATGAAAATATGGAATAAGGGCGAGTATATCATTGGCAGTGGCGGACCATACAGTAACGATAAAGAGCCCCATAAAAGACAACATAAGGGGTAAATGCCCCTGAATGCGATCGATATTGGTTTTACACTCTTTAAACCGGGTGTGACGAACAATCTCTACGACTGAAGGCCAGAGAAACTCGGTCACAAACTGTACAATAGTGGGTCGAAAATTACTTTTAATCCCTGAATGTTCTTGCATTCCCCTCCACATACTCAGGGCACCTTTGTACACAGAGAAAGCAGCAATTCCGAAGGCGGCCAGCATAATGACATCAATAAAAAATACGTTTTTCGACAACCAGTAAAAATCCCAATGTCCAAAAAATCGCTGATATCCGAAGGTGGAGAAATCTTCTGGAGAAGGGATAACAAGTCCACCAGAGATAAACCACATCACAAAAATGATGATCGAGGGAATAGCCACCAGCATGGGCAACCCCTTGGAACTGGAAGCAAGCTTGGCAAGCCCTGAAGGCCACCCGTAATGGGTGTAGGAAAAAGCCCTGATCGCGCCGAGCACGTCTCCTGGCTTAGCGCCACGAGGGCAATACGCTGTACAATCGCCACACTGATGACATAAAAAAATATCGGGATCTCCAAGGAGCTTATCCTTAAGTCCCCATGAAGCCCAAATCATTTCTTTCCGTGGGAAGGGTTTACTGTCTGTGGAGAGTGGACACACTACGGAGCAAGTAGCACACTGATAACATTTCTTCAGGGTATCACCACCAGCACTTTTGAGATATTTAATAAAGTCTAAATCCGGCTGAGCATTCATTCCTCTTTCCCCCCTTCAATTTTCTAATCTTTTGGTTACGCATCAGATAAGGCGCAAGATATCTTCAATATAAAAATGATACTGATGTTGGTCCTATCTTTCACAAAGAGCAACGAACATCAGTATCATGTATATCAGGACTAGAAGCCCTTAAATGGATTGGGACCAAGATCCACAATTTCATCAACAAAATCATTAATAAGCTTTGGAATTTTGTCATATTCGGTAATTGCCACTTGTTCTGAACGAACACGCTCAGGCTCAAGCCCCAACGTTGAGAGAGAATCACCAATGTTTTCCATACGTTTTGTAGCAATCTCAGAGCCCTTTACAAAATGGCACTGATAATCATCGCCATATTTACACCCAAGCAGCATAGCACCATCCATGCCTGCTGAAAGTAAATCGCGTACCCATGACATATTCACCGAGCCAAGACAACGGACAGGGACAACACGCACCATATGACTCAACTTGTTCCGTTTCATTCCGGCCATGTCAAGGGCGGGATAAGCATCATTCTCGCACGCAAAAATAACAATGCGCAACTTATCGTCATCCTCTTCCGGGACTTCTATGGATTTCAGCATGGATCCAATGAGATCGATATTGTAATCTTTGAATCCGATGATACGTTCTGGACAAGCTCCCATGCAAGTACCGCATCGGCGACACCGAGTGGGATTGGGCAATGGAGTTCCCTTGGCATCATCATCCAGGGCGCCAAAGGGACACTCTTCAGTACAACGCTTACACTGGGTACAGCGTTGCATAAAAAATTCAGGATAAGTCTTGTCCCCAGAACGAGGATGCACGGATACGCCTCGATCAGCGGACTCAATGCACTGGATCGCCTTTAAAGCAGCGCCCGTTGCGTCATCAATGGTTTCCTCCATATTCATGGCCTTACGAACCCCACCGCAGGCGTAAACACCGGTACGACGAGTTTCGTATGGGAAACAAATAAAATGAGAATCAGCATATCCGTCAAAAAGATCCAGATCCAAAAATGCAGGGCCTTGACGATAGGCAAGATTGATTGAATTTTCGTATTTGGTGGTGGGTTCCATGCCTGCGGCAAGAACCACAAGATCAACATCAAGGGTCAAATCCTCTCCGAGAAGCGTATCTTTAGCTGTAACTGTACAGCCATTTCCCGAAGCAACAACACCAGTGACAGCGGCCTTGGTCATAAAGATCCCGTCATCCATCTGAACCCCTTTGTAAAAGAGTTCCATATGCCCGGGTGTCCGCATGTGCTGGTAGAGAATGTATGCCTTTGCGTCAGCATCATTCTCACGGACATATTTTGCCTGTTTCAAGGCAACCATTGAGGTTACAGAATTACAATAGGGGAAATCCTGATCATTATCTTCTCCACCAGGACTCATGACAAAAGCAACTGATTTAATTCCCCCAAGCTTGCCATCCTTGGCCAATTTTTCAAATTGGGCATTGGTGACGACTTTATCAATGACACCGTACCCAAGGTGGGTAAACTGAGAGACATCAGCCGGAACCCACCCAGATGCCAGAATAACTGCCCCGAACTTCTGAGCCTCGGGATTTGCTTCCGCATAGGGTTTCAGACCGGTGTTGGGGTCTTCCATCTGTCCTTTACTGATAAGATCCTGCTCGTCAACACCGACCTTGGCCGGCGCATCCCACTCAGATTTAGTTCCGGCAACTTTAAATGTAACCCCGAAATCTCCAGGTGCTCCACCAATACGTCCAACCTCAGTATTGGTCTTCACTGTAATATTCGCATCCGCTGCAACAGCCGCCACGACATCAGCAATGGAATTGGGTTCCAGATCCGCATAGGGAAGCTTGGTGGGAAATTGCTTTGCCCAGCCAAGGGCCTTGCCGCCAAGATTTTCGGTTTTCTCAACGAGAGTCACCTTGCTCCCAGCCTTAGAGGCCTCCAACGCGGCAGTCAAACCAGCGATACCACCACCAATCACGAGAATCTCACGATTCAGAGCCTCCAACGCATAGGGCTCAGGCAATTCGGTTTTCTTCGCACGGGTGCAGGCCATGCGCACATAATCGCTGGCAGTTTCCTGCAACCACTCTTTATGGGAATCCTCTTTTCCTTCCTCGGCGGTGCCGGCTGACCAAATTACCTGCTCGCGTAAATTTGCGCGAACAGTTATTTTATCATCGCCAAATTCGAACTCATTCTGCATAACCCGAGGAGAACAGGCACAAACTGTGATCGTGTTCACGCCATTTTCATTGATATCCTTTTCTATCATTGCACGCCCATCAGCTCCACACAGGCAGGCATGCTCCTTGCAGTCCATGGACATCTCCGAGGTAACCAGCTTTGTCAGCCCTTCAATATCAAGGGCCTCACCAATGCCGCAACCCGTACAAATATAGGCACAATACTTTTTATCCATTGATCATGACCTCCTGGAAATCTGAATTGCCTTTAAGGCAGCAGCAGTAGATGACTGGTTAGTGGTAACAACATCAGCGGCCTTGCGGGCACACCCGGCTGAAATCATACCTTTTTCCGGCTCTGAGATAATAAAGCCGCTCTTATCCATATTCAAAGAAACTGGTGCGCCTTGAATTGCCAAAGAAGGCTGCATCCCGGTTGCCAGAACTGCCATATCAACTTTCTGTCGGATTTTCTCGCCAGTAACCGAATTTTCAGCGACAACTGTAACACCACCATCGGCTTCTGGAATAATCTCTGCGACTTTCCCTTTTATAAAGGTCGAGTTTTTATCATCCATCAGCTTCTCACGAAATTTTTCATATTTCCCGGGAGTTCGCAAATCAATATAAAAAACATAAATCTTCGCTTCAGGATAGCGTTCACGAATATATGTCATCTGCTTTAAGGTAGCCATGCAGCAGATGTACGAACAAAATTCGAGATGATTTTCATCTCGAGAGCCGGCGCACTGAACAAAAGCGAAGGATTCTGGTTGTTTGCCATCGCCTGGACGAAGTATAGCACCATCCGTCGGGCCTCCCGGAGCTGCCATTCGTTCAATCATCATATTGGTGACGATTGCTTGTGACTGGCCGTATTTCAGATTATCCATCTTGGCCGGATCGTACGGAGTCCACCCCGTGGCCCAAATTATGGCTGAAACATTGATGACCTTGGTTTCAGGTTTCATATCAAGATCGACGGCGTTATATTTACACGCAGCCTTTACCGCTTCTGCACCGGCGGCAGACAACGCCGCCTTGTTAATCACATAACGACGGGGAAATGCCATCTCGTGAGGAAGATATGCGGCCTTGCACTTGTCCATGCCTAAGTTGAATTCGTTAACAATTTCATCAGGACAGGCAGCAGTACACTCGCCACATGCAGTGCAGTTGGAATTGACATAACGAGGAGCTGTCTCCAGCGTTACTTCATAGTTTCCAGGCCCCCCAGTCACTGTTTTCACAGTGGTCATGGTATAAGGACGAATCCTCCGGTTATCCTTCACTCGCTTAAAGTTAATTTCCAACCCACAGCTGGGAGGACACAACTTGGGAAAATATTGATTCAGCTGGGCAACACGCCCCCCGAAATAAGCATTCTTTTCCACCAAGAAGACATCATTCCCAACTTCAGCCGCTTCAAGGGCCGAGGTTAGTCCGCTGATACCACCACCTACGACCAAAATTGCACCTGAGGCGCCTTGCTCGTCAGTCATACCATTCCTCCATAAGTACTCTTTATATTTTCCTTAAATGTCTTTGGGCAACTTCCATTCAGGTGAACGCAAGAATCAAAGACATCAATTCCTCAACAACGCAACCAGGGGCTATTGATGACTGCAAATCGAATACCTGTCAACCTTGCTCCTATATAATTTTGGAGCTGAACCAGTACAAATGGGCAGTAGATTATTTGTGCTGGTTCAGCCACAACATAGAAAAAATCTCCAGGAGTCAGAAGACTCCTGGAGATTTTTTTATTCCATCATAAAACAGATGCTAAATATTACAGCCAAGGATCAGTTGATAAGATGTTGATACATTCTACCTTTTCACACAACCACTCCTGGGTCTCAGGATTAAAGGTTGAGTTTACAAAACACTTCCAATGCTCGTCATCAACCGCCGGGAAGTCCGAACGATAATAGAATCCTGGATAACGGGACTCTTTACGGAATTCGATGTGACGAATATGGGTTTCCACACACCAGATACGATGATAATTCTCCCATGCACGAAGAAGCTCATGCAGATCGCCGGCAGCCATCTTCTCGGCATCTTCACGCAGCATTTTGAGAAGATCCAGGCAGATATTCAACAGTTTACCGGAAGTCATGTAGTACGTAGCGACACCACCACCGTACTCATCGGTGGCCTTCATCAAACGCATCATGATGCCAGCCGGTTTACAGAAGTTGGGATTTACATTTGAAGAAGTCGAAGCACCAACATGCTCATGATACAACTTAACTGGTGCGTAAATCTCATCAGCAAGTTCTTGAGCAGTTTGTTTCAGCTCTGGCTTGAAGGAAGCGTTATCACGGCAGAACTTCACCATCTGCTTGGCACAAATACGACCCTCAGCATGGGCACCAGAGGAGAACTTATGACCGGAAGCGCCAACTCCATCACCAGCGGTGAACAGTCCGTCAACGGTGGTCATACGGTTGTAGCCCCATTTATACTTATGGGCACGGGAAGGATTGGCAACATTAGGAACCCAATCTTCTTCTGGGCCAGAGGTCCAGATTCCACAACAACCGGAATGCGATCCGAGCATGTAGGGTTCGGTCGGCATAATCTCTGAACCAACCTTCTCAGGCTCAACATTGGCACCTGCCCATAAACCAGCCTGACCAACTGACATATCAAGGAAATCTTCCCATGCCTCAGACTCAAGATGCTTCCAGTATTTCTTAACACCTTTTTCGTCCATACCGGCTGCTTTCTTTGCATCAAGGAAGGCATTCAGTGCTACGTCGGTTGCCATATAAATGGGACCACGACCAGCTTTCAACTCATTGAGCATCAAGTGGTTGCGCAGACAGGTGGGAGTCACGGGAGAAGCACCATAAGGCATGAACTTCTCCAGCTCATCTTTTACTGCCGGGCTGTTTGCATAGAACTCACCAAGACCGTTCTGTACTTTGGCCTTGAACAGGAGGAACCAGGCACCAACAGGACCGTATCCATCTTTGAAACGAGCTGGGGTGAAACGATTCTCCATCATGGTCAGGGTCGCACCAACCTGGGCACACATGGTATAGGTGGAACCGGCATTCCATACTGGATACCAGGCACGGCCTTTACCTTCGCCCGTTGAGCGTGGGCGGAAAATATTTACAGCACCACCGCAGGCAACCAGAGCGGTCTTGCAGCGGAATACATGGACAGCGTTCTCACGAGTTGAGAAGCCAACCGCACCGGCAATCTGGTTTGGTTTGTTCTTGTCAAGGAGCATTTTAACGATAAAAATACGCTCAAGGCAGTTGTCTGCGCCAAGGGCAGTCTTTGCAGGCTCTGCAACGATACACTTGTAAGACTCACCGTTTATCATGATCTGCCATTTGCCGGTACGAACCGGGGTGCCACCTTCACGAAGGGATTTGGCGGGAGCAGCACCATCAAGGTTATTGCCTTCAGCATCCAGTTTCCAGATTGGAAGGCCCCACTCCTCGAACAACTTTACAGACTCATCCACGTGCCGACCACAATCGTAAATCAAATCTTCACGAACAACACCCATGAGGTCATTCCGTACCATCTTTACGTAACTCTCGATGGGATTAGAGCCGATATAGGTGTTGATGGCAGAAAGGCCCTGGGCAACAGCACCGGAACGCTCAAGGGATGCCTTGTCAACAAGCACAATCTTCATGTCGGCAGGTGCCCACTTCTTGATCTCAAAGGCGGTGCCGCAAGCAGCCATACCACCACCAACGATAAGAACGTCAACATCATGCTCAACGATTTCAGGATTTACCACGGCAGCAATTTCACCGTTTGGTTTATTTGGTAATGCCATATTAAAATCTCCTTAAAATATTAAAAGAGTTTGCGTGCAATGAATTCCACTCAAAAGGGGACGAGCAAGAATTATTTCGTTGGGGTAGGAAGGGCTGACTCAAGGATCAGACATTCGTCATCCAGGCTGCCGCCGGTGGTTCCAACATATGCGTTGGCAGCACCTTCAGAGGTGGTACGAACAGGAAACTTGAAGCGCTTGATGTTTCCATTACGGAACTTGACAGTCCACATAATATCAGCAGCACTGCGCATTGGGTGAACCTGACCGCCCATGGGCACAAAGTCATCATAACCACGAACAAAAATAGCACCTTGAGGACAAATCTTTACACAGGAATAGCACTCCCAACAGGCATCAGGCTCCTGATTGTAGGCCTTCATTTCCTCTTTGTTCAGCACCATCAGGTCATTGGGACAAATGTACATACATGCTGTCTTGTCGCCACCCTTGCAACCATCGCACTTGGAAGGATCTACATAACTTGGCATTAAACTACCTCCTCAGCTTATTTTTACTTTTGCGACCCAGAACTGACTGGGCCAACTTTAACCGCGACCAAAAAACACCTCTTTTACGACCCTTACAACACTCCTTAAAGGGCTTGCAAAAACCATCTAACCCATTAAAGAAATTACAAAAAAAAAGCAAGAGTTTCAATTTTTAATTAAATGAACGCTCACTCATTTTTATAAACGTAATTATATAGTTTGTAGCCAAATAATTGTCAAGAAAATTAATTCTCAATCCTCGCCCTGATCCTAATAAGATTTTCTAACTAAAACCTCCCTGGGTCTGGCGCCATCAGCGGGGCCAATAATTCCGTTCGTTTCCATTAATTCAATCAATCTCGCTGCCCGGTTATAGCCAATCCGCATCCTTCGCTGCACCATTGAAATTGACGCCTGACCCGACTCACAAACAATGGCCACCGCCTCGTCATAACGCTCATCGGCGTCCTCGTCATCCTTCTGCTCCGTTCCCGTTTCATCAACTTCTGCCACAACGGAATTATCATAGCTTGCAGCACCCTGTTTTTTTAAATAATCAACAATCCGTACTGTCTCTGCCTCAGAGATATAGGCACCATGAATCCTCTGCAAGGGTCTGCCCGAAGGCAGATAGAGCATATCTCCCGCCCCCAGCAGATGTTCGGCGCCCGAGCTGTCGATAATAGTTCTGGAATCAATCTTCGATGCAACCTTAAATGAAATTCGAGTGGGAAAGTTGGCCTTGATAAGACCAGTCAACACATCCACTGAAGGACGCTGGGTGGCCAAGATCAGGTGCATGCCTGAAGCCCTCGCCATCTGGGCCAACCTGGCTATGGAAGCCTCCACGTCCTTTGAAGCAACCATCATCAAATCAGCAAGCTCATCAACAATAATGACGATATAGGGGAGTTTTTCAACTGCACTTTCGTTGTATGTATCAAAACTCTTTACCTTCGCCTCTTCAAGCAGCCGATACCTTCGCTCCATTTCCCGCACCGCCCACTGCAAAGCCCTGGAGGCAAGCTTGGGCTCCACCACCACAGGATGGAGAAGATGGGGAATCCCCTCATACCCCGACAACTCAATGCGTTTGGGATCAACCATGAGCAAACGGACTTCATCGGGGGTGGCATTATAGAGGAGTGAGGAGATAATGGTATTGATGGCGACGCTCTTGCCCGCACCCGTCGCCCCGGCAATGAGCAGATGGGGCATCTTGGCCAGATCGGCAATGACGGGGTTGCCCACCACATCAAGACCAAGGGCAATGGAGAGCTTGGCCACCGATAAACGGTATTTCTCGGAAGTCAGCAGATCGCGGATATATACCACCTGCCGGTCTTTGTTGGGAATCTCGATTCCAAGGGCCGCCTTGCCCGGCACGGAACCCACGACCCGGACCGATTGCGCCTTGAGCCCAAGGGCGAGATCATCGGCCAATGTCACGATCTTATTGATCTTGATCCCTGCCGCCGGGGCATATTCATAGGTTGTGACCACCGGCCCCGGTGATATTCCCACCACCTTCCCAGAAACACCGAAGTTGACCAGTTTTTGCTCCAATTGTTTCGAGAGCTTGTAATATTCTTCCTTATCGACCTTCTGCATGGCCTGCTCAGGTTTTCTGAGCAGAGACAAGGGCGGCAAGCGCCACTCTCCCCGGGCCAGAGGATGCCGGGAAAAGCTGTCATCATCCTTGGATGCCTCAGGCAACGCCGGCAACTCCTTCACCAGGGGAATCCCAGCCAGAAGAAGCGGAGTGACTTCCAAGGTTGGCTTTCCATCTTTGCGGACAGGCCGTTTTTCCTTCCCCGCCGGAGGGGGAGCTGTCTGCGATTGATCTTTTTCGTCCATATCGTTTTGTCCCCGAATCTTTTTCAACCCCCTTAGAAAAAAACTACCGGTGGCATAGGGAGAAAGACGCGTGGACAGCATGATGGAGAGAATAAAAATAAATACCAAAAAAAGAATGGCCCCCGGCCCGCCAATCACTGACCCAAGGGGACTGAGAATCGTTTTCCCCAGCAATCCGCCGGCATCAAAATTCACCAGACCTTGTAGAGGAAAAGAAGCGAAAAGACCACAGGCCGCTATGACGGCGCCGCTGACTCCGGCCGTTATTTGCAGCACACGATTGAAAACCAGACCGGGAACAAAAAAAAGAAAGGAACAAAACAGAAGTAAGCCAACAAGCAGATAGGCTCCCAGTCCAAGAAACTGCAAGAAAAAGCTGGAGAGGATCCTGCCTAATTCACCGCCCCAGTTGGTGCCACTGGACCAGGTAAGAGACAAGAGACTCAGAAACAGATAACAGGAAAAGAAAATTCCGCAGACAGCAACCGCCTCCTGCTTGAAACCAGGCCTTGTCTTGATTGGTGGCGGCTCCATGGCTGGTCAGGTTTTTGCGGAGGACTCAGACGCACCCGTCGTTGCTTCGCTGCCAGCGCGGATCACAACGCGAACGGCATCGAGAACACCATTGATAAAAGAGGGCGAATCTTCTGTGCCGTAACGTTTGGCAATCTCCACCGCCTCATTGATGACAACCTGATCCGGTGCTTCTTCACTGTATAACATCTCATACACAGCAATCCGCAAAAGATTTCTATCGGTCAGGGCGATGCGCTCGATTCGCCAATTACTGGCACATTCCCGGATCAAGGTATCAATGCGCTCAAGATGGAGACTGGTGCCCCTGATCAATTCCAGGGCGTAGGAAAGGGCCAGCTTCTGCACCGGATAATGGTCGCAAAAACCTGCAAAGCAGGCATCTATGTCATCTTGAAGCTGGAAACCTTCAGGATAAAACTCCCCTTGAAAGAGGAACTGCATGGCAGCCTCCCGTGATTTTCGGCGTATTCCCATGAAATAAAACAGTCCACTCAAGAAGGTTTGAACAACAATTATTGCAGATTGACAAGGAGGTTGGCCATTTCAATGGCAGCAACGGCAACCTCTGAGCCTTTATTTCCAGCCTTGGACCCGGAACGTTCAATGGCCTGCTCGATGTTTTCGGTGGTCAACACCCCGAAAAGAACGGGAACCCCTGTTTCCAGACCCACCTGAGCGGAGCCCTTGGAGACCTCATTCACCACCACATCAAAATGGGGGGTGGCCCCTCGGATGACCGCGCCCAGACAGATGACGGCATCATATTTCTGGGAAGCGGCCATCTTTTTGGCAATAAGGGGGATCTCATACGCTCCTGGAACACGGGCCACATCGATATCTTCATCAAGGGCGCCGGAACGGATCAAGGTATCCAGGGCTCCTTCCAATAACTTTTCGGAAACAAAGGAATTAAACCGGGCGACAATAATTGCGAACTTCTTGCCATCTGCTTTCAGGTTTCCCTCAATTATATTTGCCATATCACCACCACCTTCTCGCTAAAAAGATCCATCCATCCCTCACAGGAGCCTGGAACCGTATCCATATCACTCATCATCGACGACAAGCAAATGGCCCATTCGATCACGTTTGCACATGAGATAATTCTTATTCTCTTCACTGGCCGCCATCTCAATGGGGAAACGATCCACCACTTCAATGCCGTACCCTTCAAGACCGATAATTTTTTTAGGATTATTGGTCAACAGACTCATCTTTCGCACCCCAAGATCCCGAAGGATCTGGGCGCCAATCCCATAATCACGAAGATCCGCCTTGAAGCCCAGATGAAGATTCGCCTCCACCGTGTCCATCCCTTCGGAATCCTGAAGATGATAGGCCTTCAATTTATTAATCAGGCCAATGCCCCGCCCTTCCTGACGCATATACAGGAGAACACCACATCCTTCCTGATCAATCATCCGCATGGCGGCATACAACTGATCTCCGCAATCGCAACGGGCAGATCCAAAGACATCACCGGTGAGGCATTCGGAGTGAACGCGCACCAATACCTTTTTATCGGGACTGATCTCCCCCTTCACCAGGGCCAGATGTTCCATAGTATCAACATCATTGGTGTAGATTATGACCTTGAACTCTCCCGCATGATCGGTGGGGACCCGAGCCTCCGCGGCGCGATGGACCAGAATATCCTCCCGTAAGCGGTAGGCGACAAGATCAGCAATCGTTGCGATCTTGAGGTCATGTTCAAGGGCAAATTTTTCCAGATCAGGCATGCGGGACATGGAACCGTCATCGTTCATAATCTCGCAGATCACCCCGGCCGTGCGACATCCGGCAAGACGAGCGAGATCCACGGACCCTTCTGTCTGGCCCAGACGCACCAGCACCCCGCCGGCCTTGGCTCGCAGCGGAAAAATATGGCCGGGACTGATGATATCCTGGGGCTTGGCATCGGGTGCCACCGCGGCCTCAATGGTCCGGGCCCGATCCGCTGCCGAGATGCCGGTGGACACCCCGGTCCGGGCCTCTATGCTTATGGTAAAACCGGTACCATAGGGTGACTGGTTATCCGTGACCATCATCGGCAGCTGCAACTTCTCAACCAGATCCGGACTCAGGGTCAGGCAGATCAAGCCCCGACCATACCTGGCCATGAAATTAATGGCCTCCGGGGTCACGGCCTCCGCGGCCATGCAGAGGTCCCCTTCATTTTCACGATCTTCATCATCCACCAGAATAACCATCTTTCCGGCCTTGATGTCCTGGAGGACTTCTTCAATTGGGCTGACTGCCATGATCAAATACCTTCGTTAGAATACCTACTGTTGAACAACTTGATAAAGCCGATCTCAAAAGAAGCCATGTTCGGCCAGAAAGGCGGAACTCATCTTCCCCTGCACTGGCCCAGGGACCCGGGAGGGCTGGGGAGAGAGCAGCTTCTCCACATATTTTCCAATGATATCGACCTCAATATTAACATGGCTGCCGTTTTGTAACAGCCCGAGGGTGGTCGTTTGCAGGGTCTGGGGAATAATTGAAACGTCGAATTGCCCCGAGCTGCAGCCATTCACCGTCAGACTGACCCCGTCAATGGTCACCGATCCCTTTTCCACAAGGTATCGATCCCATTGTTCAGGCAGGGTAAAGGAAAAGAGAGTAAAGGCACCCTTCGGTTTTCGTTCCCGAACCATGGCCACACAATCAACATGCCCTGAAACAATATGGCCGCCCAAGCGGTCAGACAAGCGCAAGGCCCGCTCCATATTCACAGAAGCCCCGGCATGAAGGCCCCCCAGGGTTGAACGGTTCAAGGTTTCAGGAGAGACATCCACCGTAAATTGCTGGTTTTTTATGCTGTAAGCAGTCAGGCAAACACCGTTAATGGCAACGGATTCTCCCTCTTCCGGATCGGCAAAAACAAATCCGGCCTCAAGATCAAAGGCCATACCACCATCCACCCCTCGTTTTCTTCGCAATACCCCTGTGCCCGCAACAATACCTGTAAACATGATAGGCCTCAGCCCCCTCTCAGGCCGACTCTTCCAGGGCCTGTGCCTTTTTCATAAAACCCTCGGCTATGGTCTTATGTTTAAACTGAGCGTGAATGGAGGCCATCGTCCGATAGGTATCGGCAGCCTTGACCTTCTCACCCGCTTCCAGATAGACATTGGCCAGCTTCTCCAGAGTCTCCACAGCCCCTTGCGGATTATTGCCCCGATAATAGGTATCCAGCATATCCAGACAAAGCTTGACGGCCTCCGGGAACTGCTTCAATCCCTGGTGCGCGAGGACAAGCTGGGAGGAGAGGACATTCAGGCTCATTGGGTCATCCTGTTTCTCACAGATACCCCAGGCCCGCCAATAGTGCATTATGGCCTTCTCATACTCCTGGCGCTGCAGGCAGACATTGCCAAGCTGATTGGAGGCATTGGCGACTCCATTCTGATTATCCTTTTCTTCAAAGGCGAGAAGCGCGTTATGGAAGGCCAGAGCCGCCTGCGCCAGTTCATTGGTTTTCAGAAACTCTTTTCCTTCTTCATAGCAGGCTTGTGCCGGATCGGAAGATTTCTTCTGATCCACGGCAACAATGGAATCAATGGACTGCAGGGTGGTCTTGGTCATGATTGAACCTCTTCCTCACGAATCCTGGCCACAGCCTCCCGGGCCAGAGCTGAAACAGTAAAAGTACTCCATTTTTCATCTTCCCAGATGGACAACTCCGCCTTGTCATCATTCAACGCCATGAGCTGAAGGGTAGCCTCCGTTGCCCGGATGCGACCCAGCAGGCGGGCTACCTGCCCACGCATAAGGGGATCAGGGTGGGTCAAAAAATGAAAGAGATTATAAAACGGGGTTTCCCGGATCAGATCTGGCCGCGTTTTGGCAATTTTGCTGAGTGCCGACACCACCTGACTCTGGGTGGAAGCATCCCCCATATAATTGAGGAGATGACGGGTAAAGGCGCCAAAGATATCCGGACGTCCGGCAATGACCTCTCCGAGAGTCTCCACCATCCCCCAGGGGGTGGCGGCAGAATCAGAACAGGCTTCAAAAAGTCGCTGCAATAATCCAGAGACCTGACCAGGATCTCGACTGGCCACCCGCGCGCAAACCTGACCGATAATCCAGGCAATCCGAAGACGTTGCCGCTCATCGGGCTCATAGAGCAACCTTTGCAAGAGACGCAGGGTCTTCTTGTCATCGAAACACAAGGCGACGAGGGCGTCAATATCACCCAGCTCAACATATTCTGTCACATTCTGCTTGGTGGCTTTGACCTTCTTTCGCTGGGGGTCAGGGACTGGTTCCGAGGTCACTGGAATCTCCTCTGCTCCCGCGTTCAGAGAACCGGCCTGGAGTTCCTTCTTCTCCTTGACCCGTCTGGAAACCTCGCTAATCGCCGTGTGCAGACGGACAAAATAGAGGACACCACGGACCGGGCGGCCATCCATATTTTTGGTATTCACCACCTGGTGAGTCAATTCGTCGTAGTCTTCTACGCGGCCGGTGAGATAATCATCCTCTGGGAGAAGATCCCAGGCTAAATCCCAATTGTTGTCACAGGCCAGGACAAGGGTTTCAACGATGGCAGCTCCAATATTATGGCCGGTGGGATCACAGCTATAGACCGCGCCGCACTCACAGCGCCCCACCTTGAACTCATGCATTTTCCGCTCTATGGCATCCGTTGCCCGCCCGACTCTCAGGCAGCAGAATGGACACGAGGGAGGTGTTGTGAGACGTTGTTTACTCATAAGATATCAGCATGGATGGAACAAATCTAATTGATATTGAATGGTTATGCCAGCTCCTGGTGGAGCCGATCAACAAAATTGGGATCCACGGAATAGCCCAGCTCGCGGGCCTTTTCCATATGTTCTTTGGCAAGTTTATATTCCCCACTGAAGAAAAGGGCCACCGCCAGATTATTCTGGGCCAGGGGAGAATCGGGGTCAAGCTCCACTCCTTTGCGGGCCGACTTCAGTGCCCTTGCATCCTCCCCCCGCATGGTCAGCACCGCAGTCATATTAATCCACACCGTCGCCAGCTTTGGATTATGCTGAATGGCCTTTTCATAAGCATCCACTGCCTTGTCAAGCTCATTGCGCTGCTGCCAGATCAACCCCAGGTTGGCATGGGCCTGAGCCGTCTCCGGCATGACCCGTACCGCCTCTTCATTTAACTCCTGGGCACGAGTCAGATCTCCCTTGCCAAAATAAATGGCCCCCAGGTTGATCATGCTTTCCGCGCTCATGGGATCGATGGCAATGGCCCTCTCCAGCATCCGAATTGCGTCATCCACCCGTCCGGCCTTGAGATACACCAGTCCCAGATGATGATGCGCCATCACATTATTGGGGTTCTGCTGACATTTTTTTTCAAATTCTTCAATAACTTTAGCTAAATCTTCCTGCAACTCTTCCTGTAACTGCTCTGACATATCCCACCTCTATCAAGTCTGATCAACGGGAGCCTGGAATACCATACCGATCTCGAAAACAGGTACTTTAAGCCGCCATCTCTCTTTTATCTTCAAGAAATCCCTCAAAAAACATGCCGTGAAGGCTCGCGCCTTTCCTGCTCAAAAAATCTTAGATAGTATAGACACCTTCAATACACTTGCAAGGAGAAAATCCATTCCCGGATAGTAACGCCGATTCCTCTCCGTCATCCCCCATCTCCCCCATGGAACCTCAACGGTTGTGTTTTTCGTCACAGGAAAGGGTCAACTCATTGTGCTGACTCGCCAAAATCTGCTTGGCCTGAACCACATCACGGCCAATCTGTGCCGCAAGCTCCTGGGTGCCTGGGAATTTCTGTTCTCCCCGGATGAATTGCAGCAGGTTCACCTTGATCGGTTTCCCATAGATATCTTGATTAAAATCAAATATATGGGTCTCAGCCACCAAGGTATCTTCACCAAAAGTCGGATTGTAGCCAATATTGAGCACCCCGCCGTAACATTTTCCATCACAAATAACCTGGCACACATATACGCCGATCTTTGGAATCAGGTCTTCGGCATCCAGGTGCAGGTTAGCCGTGGGAAAACCTATCTCCCTGCCGCCCCTCTGTTTTCCCATCTGCACCTCGCCGCGAATCTGATAGAAACGGCCAAGCAGCATCCTGGCCTCAGCCATTCGCCCCTCCACGATCAATTCGCGCACCTTGGTTGAGCTGACCAGCATCCCATTTTCATAATATGCATCAACCACCGACACCGGAAATCCTTTTTCCTCTCCCTGCTTCTGCAAAAATGGAATATTACCCGCCCGACCCTTGCCAAAGGCATAATCATAGCCCACCACCAATTCCCTTACCCCGATACGACGGAGAAGGATCTCGTCCACAAAATGATCCGCTGAAATTCCGGCAAACTGCTTGGTAAAGGGAACAATAACAAGAACATCAATGCCGGCGTGACCGATCATCTCGATCTTCTGGGCACAGGTGGAAATCAGCTTGATTCCCTCTGGTCGAAGCACTTGAAGGGGATGGGGATTAAAGGTTATGGCCACGCTGGTGCCATGATGGCGATAGGCCCGCTGCACCACCTCGGCAAACAACAACTGATGACCAAGATGCACTCCGTCAAAATTCCCAATGGTGACGCATGGGTAGGGAAATTGTTTCTTGATATCCTCAAGTTCTCTAAAGATTTCCATTCATACACCACATTTTTCCTATTTTATGCCCGCCATGAAGAAAGTCTTGACAAATTTCATCAGGACAAGCATATTGACCTTCGTTGTGCCGTAGTGGCGGAATGGTAGACGCGCTAGGTTCAGGTCCTAGTGGGGGTTTCCTCGTGGAAGTTCGAGTCTTCTCTACGGTACCAGATTCAATAAAGGGGTTGCAATCTCAATGGTTGTAACCCCTTTTCTTATCTCCATGATGATATTTCCCCATCCTTTCTCAAACATCTGTTCCCGCCTGCCTGTGCCGTATAGCACGAAACATTATTTCCCGCAATCCTGCCGGTCACTCTTTTGCTTAAGGCCTGCCTCTGATCCCTTCACTTCGACCAATGGAACAGCCGGGACTCCCCGTATTTGCCAAACCATGATGCAAAGGCTACTATGGATAACAATCCCTTAAAAACCCAACCAGAATTTTGAATCTGTTGCAACTGAGTCACCAGTGTGGACATGACATTGCAAAAAAGAACCCCGCCACAATCCTCACCCATCCTTGACACGAACCAGGAGGAAACCGCGAATGCCTGGGTCCTTGTCCTGTCGGCGGTTCAGATCCCTCATCAAATTTTCCATAAGGACCACACCTGGCAGCTTTTTGTCCCGGCCGGCAGAGAACTCCGGGCAATCCATGAACTGGAATGCTACTTTGCCGAAAATAGAGATTGGCCCCCCAAACCTCCACCTCCGAACCATGATTTCACCCCCTTGATCCAACCCCCGACCCTGCTTCTCATCGGCGCGCTGATTCTCTTTTATTCCGTGACCGGTGCCTGGAGCAAAGAGTCCGTATGGTTTGCGCAAGGGGCCGGCAACGCTGACGAGATCCTCCAAAAAGGGGAGTGGTGGCGACTGCTGACGGCCCTGACCCTCCATGCCGATACGGTGCACCTGCTCAGTAACTGCCTTATCGGGGGCTGGCTGGTCCACTCATTCTGTCTCTTGACGGGCACCGGTCTTGGACTCAGCTCACTGCTTCTGACTGCAGGATGCGGCAATCTGCTCAACGTCCTTCTTCATCAATCAGAGTACCAGTTTGTCGGATTTTCGACGGCCGTCTTTGCCGTCATCGGCATGCTGGCCATTCTCAGCCATCGGGGACGGAGAAAATTTACCGGTTCTCATATTCTCCTGCCTATAATGGCTGGAGCAGCGCTCCTCGCCGCACTGGGCAGTTCCGGTGAACATACAGATCTTGGTGCCCATTTTTTTGGACTGCTCTGCGGCCTGCTGTCAGGATACCTCCTGAGTCAGGAACCGCTCCAACGTCTGCGTCACTCTTTTTTCTTTCAATCCCTCTGTTTTAGTCTCTTTATTTCCCTGCTCATCGGGAGTTGGGAGCTCGCTCTCCGGCCATGAACTTCTTCTTTTCCAGGATTTTCCGAAACAAACCTTGCCCCGGCTGTTCAAAGAAACCTGTCATTTTCATTTGCCATTCAACAAAAAGGGCTTATTCTGTTTCAAAATTTGTCATACCATCCTTCTCTTTATCATACGACGACAGAAAGATTCCGTTTCATCAGGCAAGGCAGGAGAAAAATTATTATGTCAAACCAGGAACAGCAACCGCCATGGGGCCAGAAGAAAAAACCCCAGACCCCGGAAGAATGGGTCGCCCTTTGCATCAAAAAGGTGCAGGATTTTTTTAACGATAAGAAATCTCATTCAGGCAGCACCGAGGAGAACAAGCCATCCCAGGCCATGAATCCCCTGGCCGGAATCAGTAAACTCGTCGCCTTCATCCTGGCCATCATGGTCCTCCAGGCTATCTATGCCTCCTTCTACAAGATCTCTCCCGGTGAGGTGGGCATTATTCTCCGCCTGGGAAAATATTCTCAAACCACCCAGCCCGGCCTGCGCTTTAAGATTCCCATCATTGACACCCTGTACAAGGTTGACATGGGAGAAATCCGCAAAGAAGAGTTCGGCTTTCGCAGCCGTTCTCCCGGTCAACTGACATCATTTGACCGCAGCGGCTTTGAGACCGAGTCCCTGATGCTGACGGCCGACACCAATGTGATCAATGTTGCCTGGATCGTCCAGTACCGGGTCAGCGATCCCGTCAATTACCTTTTTAAAGTCAAAGACGTACGCCAGGCAGTCCGCGATATCTCAGAGAGCATCACCCGACGGGTGGTGGGAAATATGGATTTTGACTACGTCCTTGGCAACCGTGATCTTCTGGCCGCAGATGCCAAAAAAGAATTGCAGGCGCAACTGGATAAACTTGAGGCCGGGGTTACCATCGGCACGGTCCAGTTTCAGGATATCAACCCCCCCGAACCGGTCAAGCCGGCATTCAACGAGGTCAACGAGGCGGATCAGGATATGAAGCGACTGGTGAATGAGGCAGAAGAGACCTACAACAGGGTCATCCCCAAGGCCCGCGGTGATGCCAAAAAAACCATAGAGGAATCCCATGGCTACGCCGCCGCCAGGATTAATCAGGCCCAGGGTGAAACAGGACGTTTCCTGGCCATCCTCAAGGAATACAAAAGCGCACCAGAGGTCACCCGTCGGCGGATGTATCTGGAGACCATGCAGGCAATCATGCCCAGTACCGCCTCCGTCTATGTGATCGATGAAGACCAGAAATCGCCGCTTCCGCTGCTCAATCTCTCCCCCCTGCAAGCCCCGGCGGGTTCCATAAGCCCTAAATCCAACCAACAAGGAAACTGAGATGAAACAAATTGTTCAATTCTTCCTGACCGGTCTTGTTCTTCTTGGCATTATAGTCATCTATGACGGGTTTTTCGTTCTCGATGAAGGAACCCAGGCCGTTATCACCCAGTTCGGCGCCCCGGTCGGTGAACCCATAACCACTGCCGGTCTGCATCTGAAAGTCCCCTTCGTCCAGCATGTCAATCTGTTTGACAAAAGGATCCAGATCTGGGACGGCGACCCCAATCAGATTCCCACCGGGGATAAGACCTATGTCTATCTTGATGTCACTGCCCGCTGGCGCATTGTCGATGCCCTGAAATATATGCAGGCAGTCAAAACAGAGACCCGCGCCCAATCAATGCTCGATGACATCATTGACGGCACGGTGCGCGACATGGTGAACAAGAATGATCTCATTGAAATCATTCGCAGCTCTGACTGGTCAGAAGAAACCATGACCGATGCCAGCAAGAACATCGCCGGTGCCCCCAAACGTGGCCGCGATGTTATCACCAATTATATCATTGAGACAGCTGCCAAGGCGACTCCCCAATATGGTATCGAGCTGATTGATGTTATGTTCAAGCGGGTTAACTATATTGAATCGGTGCGGGTCAAGGTTTACGACCGCATGATTTCTGAAAGAAAACGGATTGCCGCCGAAAAACGCTCCACCGGCGAAGGGAAGAAGGCCGAAATTCTCGGTACCGTTGATCGTGAGTTGCAGGTTATCAGCTCCACGGCTGAACGTGATGCCATGGGCATAAAGGGCAAGGCCGATGCTGAAGCAACGAGGATATTTGGCCATGCCTACTCCCAGGATCCTGAATTCTTTTCCTTTTCCAGAACCCTTGAAAGTTACCGGCAGGTCATTGGCGACAACACCAACCTCGTCCTTTCTTCAGATTCGGATATTTTTCACTATCTGAAAAGCATCTCGTCGAAGAAATAACCCCTCAGAACCTGCCGCCATTACTCATCCTGTCCATCCTCTTCGTCCTTATCCGACGGATAGGATGGACACTGCCAGGCCGCGTAAGGAACACGCCCCTTCTCTTTCAGCAATCGTTCCAGCTCTTCCAGCTCCTCCTCATCTTCCAGCGCCTCAACCCCCAATTGCTCAAAACGACAACCGCACCGGCTGAACTGCCCTTCACACCAGGGACAGACCTCCACCGGACACCCCAGGATGTGATACGCACCCGTCACCGCCGAGCAGACGGGGCAGAATCCGGGGTCTGCCAGCTGATCAGGGACATATTCCTGGCACTTCTCAATATGTGGATATTTTTTTAGAAACTCTTTCAGATCAGGATACCCAAAAAGAGCCAGGGCCTTCGTCTCCAGAGGTTCCTCTCCATATTCACCAACAAAAAGTGCCTTCTGATCAGTGGCAAGATAGAGATAACCATGCAGGGCGGTCTGTAATCCCAACAGAAAAATATCATCTTTTTTCTCGATAAAGGCGATTCGGCAAAGGGCTTCCTCGTGGGTCTCGGGCAATGAGGTGTAAAAAGACCTCATAAGCTGCAGGGCAAGATCATCATTTTTATACCGCTGCAAGAAAAGAAGGGCACCCGGCTGCTCTTCTCTTGTAACCCCATAGGAAATAAACAACTCGATCTCATTGACCAGCCTTTCTCTTTTTTTGCAACGCTCCATTCTCCTGCCTCCGATTCCCTGAGCACTCTTTTATTTTTTTTATCCACCATGCTGTTTCCATGGAGATATCTGATGCCTGAGTGATGGCAGTCACCACGGCCATCCGTTTCACCCCTGCATCACATAATTCCTCAATATGATCAGCCTTAATGCCCCCCATCACGGTAAAGGGCAAAGAGCATTCCCGGGTAAATTGGCGAATGGCCTGGACCCCTAAATAGTCCTTCAGCCCCTGTTTGGTCGTTGTCGAATATAAAGGGCCCACATTAAAATAGGACACCGGACACAAACCTTTTTTTACCATATCCCCCAATTTCCTGGCCTGATCCAGTGTATTGCAGGAAAGTCCGATCAAAAAGTCCGGGGCCAGTCTTCTCATCTCCTCCGGGGGCAGATCATTCTGCCCCACATGCACTCCATCGGCACCTGCCAGAAGGGCAATATCCAATCGGTCATTTATTATCAACAAGGCCCCCGCCTCTCGGGTTTTTTCTCTGAAATAGAGCGCCTTGGCCAGAAGCTCGCCATCGCTGCTTTCCTTATCCCGCAACTGGACAATCCTTGCCCCTCCGGCCAGGACTGCGTCCAGCCACTGTCGATCTGTTCTCCCAGCGGCCAGTCGCTCGCAACTCACCGGATAGAGGGTCACCTCATCCATAAATTGATGCAGCCGCAAAGCGTAGCGACCATGTGCCACAGTATTTGAATTCATTCTCTCTTCAACCCCACCCCTTGTTAGGATCTCCTGTTTTTATTGGCAACTTCAGGAAACCGGCTGACATCGTTAAAATACCTCCACGCACAATGAGAAATCAGAATAGTGTACTTGCTGAGATATTAAAACGCTTTATTCTGTAGCTATACTTAAAAAACAAGAGTATGTAGGGAGGAGCATATTCCTTTCTCGTACTTCCCTGCTGATTTTCTCGCATCGTTCAATATCGTTAAAGTTTTATTGCTGAGTACCTAACTGGAGCGTCAGCCTGTTCTTTTTTTGAAGTTGTTTTTCCCCGGAACATTGCCACAACTCCCCCCGCGATAAATGAAACTGAAATTATCGCTTCATGTCCACATGCAGACCATTTAGCCCATACCCATATCATCTTACAGAAGATTCGTGTCCTTGCTCCCTTCCGGCAACGTTCTTTCATTCCCGGAATCATGGCCTCTCTTCTCATTGAGAAACAGACAATCATGCCTTCTCTGCATGCGGGTATTTTCATACCCAATCAAGACAGGCAACACAAGCAGTCCCAAATCAAAAGGAGTTTTAATGAGTTTTTCAGTCTTTAATTTTCACCCGAACATCGTAACAGCCATCCAGAAATGTGGCTACACCGTACCCACCCCCATTCAGCTCCAGGCAATTCCACCTGTTCTCGCAGGCCGTGACCTTCTCGGCTTGGCCCAGACTGGAACCGGCAAAACGGCTGCCTTTGTATTGCCGACCCTGCAACGTTTGCTCAATGGCCCGAGGAAATGCGTCCGAGCCTTGATCATTGCCCCCACCCGCGAGCTTGCCGAGCAGATTCATGACTATTTTGAGAAAATGGCCCATTTGACCAACCTGCGCAGTGCCGTGATTTATGGCGGAGTCAGCAAACTGACCCAGACCAGAAATATCCGCAACGGGGTGGAGATTATTGTCGCCTGCCCTGGCCGCCTCCTCGATCATCTGAATGACAGAACCGTCAATCTCTCCCACGTCGAGATTCTCATTCTTGACGAGGCCGATCACATGTTTGACAAAGGGTTTTTGCCAGACATTCGTCGAATATTGAAATCTGTTCCCGCGAAACGACAATCTCTGGTCTTTTCGGCAACGATGCCCAGCGAAATTCGCCACCTTGCCGAGGATATTCTCAACGATCCAGCCACGGTACAGATTAATCATACCAAGCCGGCGGCATCCATCTCCCACTCCCTGATTCACGTTGAGCAAAAACGGAAAACGGATTTGCTCAAGAATATCCTGAAGCAAAAGGAGATGACCACAACCCTGGTTTTTACCAAAACAAAATATAAGGCCAAGAATGTCGCCCAGCAGCTGGAAAATTCCGGTTTTCGGGCAACATCTTTACAGGGGAATCTGTCCCAGAACAAACGCCAGGAAGCCCTGGATGGATTCAAGAGCGGCATCTATAACATTCTGGTGGCAACGGACATTGCCGCTCGCGGGATTGATGTCTCGGGGATCTCCCATGTTATTAATTACGACGTTCCCGATACTGCTGAGGCCTACACCCATCGCACCGGCCGGACGGGTCGGGCGGCCTGCACCGGAGAGGCATTCACCTTCATGACCTCCGCTGACAACCGGATGATCAAACTTATCGAGCAGACCCTGGGAAAAAAGATCCCCCTTGAAACGGTATCCGGCTTCAACCTCGACGCCCAAGACCTGGTCGTCGCCGAGAAAGAATTGTCGGCTCGATCAGGACAAAAAAGAAAGCCATCGACAACGTCCGATTCTATAAAATATAAACGGCCGAAAACAGTGGATTACAGCAAACGCACATTTTTAAAACGTTAATTGCTTCTTTCATTTTCAGGAAAGAACATCTTTGAACAGCAACGTTATCACTGTCCAGGCACGATCCATTGAAATATTGCACAAAGATCTCGCAATTGTCTGGCTTTTCTAAATGAATGTCAGTATATATAAATCGTCTGGTTTTCATTGTTGAACTTTAGAGAACCATTCGTTACAATCAACTCAGAGAGTTACTCAAGGATATCTTGAGGCAAGCACGCCAGGCTCTTTATTATCTGTCTGGTGTTATTCGAAAAAGGTTTCCATATGGAAGCGCGTACAAAGGAGTAGTAAAAATGGCAGAAGGTACAGTAAAATGGTTTAATGATTCTAAAGGTTTTGGTTTTATTGAGCAGGATGGTGGAAAAGATGTTTTTGTTCACCACTCCGCTATTCAGGGCGACGGCTTCAAGTCCCTGGATGAAGGCGCACGCGTCAAATTTGACGTCGTTGCCGGCGCTAAAGGACCAGCCGCTGAGAACGTTGTTAAACTGTAATACCCCATAAATAAAAAAAGCCCCGTGTCCATAAGGATACGGGGCTTTTTTTTTGCACTCAAAGCCCCTTGGGACAATCTTCACGGTAAGTTCCACTCCAGCAATGGTCCGCCACCACAATCAGGAACCGAAAAATTCTGGTTGTGGTGCAGCGACCCCCTAAGAGCCACCCAAGACTTTTCCACAGGAGATCATTTTGGCTAAACGAACAAATTATCAGGGTGAAAAAAGAAGCAAGGAATTAAATCGGCTCAAAAAGCAGGAAGAGAAGAAAGAACGAAAAAAGCATCCTGAAAACGAACCGACAGATGATACGCTCGAGTCTGAAACCCCACTCCCATCAGAAATCGTCAGTTCGTTCATCATCATACCTTGAACGATGAGTGCAGTTCTTGAATACAACAAGCATCGCTCTTCTTCTGAATATCTCACCCAGTTTTGGCCAAGCTCATTCCTGTAGTAAAGTTCACCACCAGTGGTACATCAAGGGCCAGGACATCTTCCATGGCCGGCTTGACAATTCTTATCGTTTCTTCTTTTTCTGCTTCAGGCAATTCAAAAACGAGCTCATCATGGATCTGAAGGAGCAGGCGAGCCCGAAGTCCTCCTTGAGCCAACACTCCGGCAACTCGGATCATGGCCAGTTTCATGATATCAGCTGCTGTTCCCTGAATGGGGGTGTTCATGGCAGTTCGTTCCGCAAATTCCCGATCCCCTTTATTCTTTGCATGAATCTCCGGTAACATCCGACGCCTGCGCAGTAATGTCGTTACAAAACCATCCATTCGGGCTTTTTCCACAATATCAGTCATGAATCGCTTCACCCCATGGTACAACTGAAAATAGCGATCAATGAAGATCTGGGCTTCCCTCCGGCTGATATTCAGTTGACTGGCCAGCCCAAAGCTGCTCATCCCGTAAACGATGCCGAAGTTAATGGTCTTGGCCACCCTTCGCATTTCCGAGGTGAGCAGGAGTGGTGAGATGGAAAAAAGCTGGGCGGCGGTTCGGGCGTGGATATCCCCGCCAGTCCGAAAGGCGTCAAGCAAGACGGGATCCTGCGAGTAATGGGCAAGTACCCGCAGATCGATCTGGGAATAATCGGCTGATAAGAAACACAAGCCATCCGCTGGAATAAAGGCCTGGCGAATACGATTTCCCTCCTCCGAGCGGATGGGGATATTCTGGAGATTGGGATTACTGGAAGAAAGTCGACCGGTGGCAGTAACCGTCTGATTATAGGAGGTGTACACCCGGCCCGTGGCAGGATCAATCAGTTCCCGTAATTTCTCCACATAGGTGGACTGTAGTTTGGCCAGATTACGAAAATCGATGATCATCGCCGGTAACGCGTGACTGGCCGCCAATTTCTCCAGAACCTTGATATCCGTTGAATAGCCGGTCTTGGTCTTGCGCCCGTAAGGAAGGCGCAACTCGTCAAAGAGGATCTCACCCAACTGCTTGGGTGACTGGATATTAAATTCTCTGCCGGCCTGCCCGTAAATCTGAATTTCCAGGAGCCGCAGCTTTTCCTTAAACTCCACCGACAAGGTATCAAGCATTTTGGTGGAGACACCGATGCCGGCAAGCTCCATTTCAGCAAGGATCGGAATCAGAGGAATCTCCACATCTAAAAAAAGCGTCCCCAACTCCAGCTTCTCCAGGGCAGGCTCAAAGTCCTGCCACAGACGAAGGGCTCCATACACATCCTCACAGCTGTAATTCTTCGCCGCCTCCATTTCCACAAAGGCAAAGGCATCTTCCCTGGTATCACCCTGCACAACTTCGGCAAAGGAAGTAAGGACGAGCCCCTTTTCCAGACACAGATCATCCAGCTTATAGGAGCGCCGGGTGGGCTCGATGAGATAGGCGGCAATCATGGTATCAAGGAGCGGGCCCGCCAGATGAATGCCAAAATTTTGCAGGATCACCGCATAGTCATATTTAATGTTATGTCCGAGTTTCGGGAGTTCCACATTCTCCAGAAAGGGGCGCAGCCTCTCGGCAACCAGGGAAGCATTGAGCTGACCGGACAACGGGATGCCCTCGGCATTTTTATGATGGAGGGGAATATACCAGGCCTTTTCCAGATCGACACAGATCGATATTCCCACCAGCCTTGCCGTCCGGCTGTGTATCGACGTCGTCTCTGTATCAATGACCAGAAGCGCTGCTCCCGCTAAAACCTGTTCAAGCTCCCGTAACTGCTCCTCGGTCTGGACCAGGGAAAAGCCATCACCAGCGATGCGCTCCCCAACTGTTTTTTCCTCGATCAAACTGGAAAATTCAAGGATCCTGTACAGACTCTGTAGCTGTTCACGATCTGGATCTGGAAGTTTATAGTCCTCAAGGGTCTGCGGAAGATCAAGATCTTCTTTCAGACGAATCAGCTCACGGGACAGAAAGGCAGCGTCCCGGTTCTCCAGCAGCCGATCCCGCATTTTTGATTTTTTCATGCCCTCCACATGGGCATAAATTCCCTCCAGACTCCCATACTGATTGATCAGGGTCTCTGCCGTTTTCGGCCCAATTCCAGAGACCCCGGGGATATTATCAGAGCTGTCACCAATCAGGGCAAAGCACTCCAGAAGTCGATCCGGCCCGACATGATACTTCTCAAGTACGGCCTGACCGTCCATAATCTTGTCCTTCATGGGCTCCCAGACAACCACCCGGTCATCCACCAGTTGCAGGAGATCCTTGTCGCCCGAAACCACGATGACCCGGTTCCCCTGCCGGCTCAGTTGCTTCGCCGCTGAGGCAATAATATCATCCGCCTCGACCCCGGGGATTTCAAAAGAACGGATATTAAAGGCCCGCACCAGATCTTTAATATAGGGAATCTGCACCTGCAGATCTTCAGGCATGGCGGCTCGGTTCGCCTTATAGGCGTCATACATTGCGTGACGGAAGACCGGCCCCCGGCTGTCATAGGCCACCGCCAGATACCTGGGATTTTTCTCCCGCAGAATGCGACGCAGAATATTAAAAAAACCGTATACCGCATGGGTGGGCAGCCCCTGACTGGTGGACAGGGGTGCTATGGCATGATAGGCCCGGTAAATATAGGCACTGCCATCAATGAGATAGATATCGTTATTCACGCGATGCTCCAGAAAACGACCAAACGGAATGGCTCAAATGCTTAACATCTGTTCAAGGGATTTCAGGGCCTGGGCGGCCACCTCTGAAGGCACCCTGATCTGATTGACGACCTTGCCGGCGGCCAGATTATCGAGCAGCCAGAGCAGGTTCAGAGGCTGATTACGATCCATGGTTGTGCACTGACAGGGAATTGGCGCAAGAAGGTGAATGTCTTTCTCCGGAAACTGTTTCTGCAGACGAGAGACCAGATTGGTTTCCGTACCTATCGCCCATTGACTGCCCGCGGCCGACTCTTTCACTGCGGTGATAATTGCCTCCGTTGAACCATACCGATCGGCAATGCCAACGACTTCAGCGCTGCACTCAGGATGAACCATGATCTGGATCTCTGGCACACGCAGCCGAAACTGACGCACATGCTCGGGCAGGAACCGCATATGCACTTCACAGTATCCATTCCAGAGCAGCACCCGTGCCCTTTGTAACTGCTCAACGCTGTTTCCCCCCAGAAGTTCGCCCCTGCGCCAGACACAGATCTGCTCTGAGGGAATTCCCAGGGCAATGGCTGAATTGCGGCCCAGATGTTCATCGGGAAAGAAGAAAACCTTCTCTCCTTTTTCCAGGGCCCAGGCCAAAACACGCTGGGCATTGGAAGAGGTGCACACCGACCCACCACGCTCGCCCACAAAGGCCTTGACCGCTGCCGAAGAATTCACATACGTCACTGGCACCACCGTTGCTTCATCTTTGACAACTCCAGCATGCACCAGATTCGTATATGCCATGGCAACCGCTCCCGCTGTCGCCATATCAGCCATGGGACAGCCGGCATAAAGATGAGGAAGCAGAACTTTCTGATGCCTCTGGGCCAGAATATCGGCAGACTCAGCCATAAAATGGACCCCGCAGAACACAATAAATTCCGGGCCATGAAGGGATGCCGCCTCACGCGCAAGTTTCAAGGAATCCCCAACAAGATCGGCAAACTGAAACAAATCATCCTGCTGATAGTGATGGCAGAGAATGAGAAGCCGGCCAGCCAGTTCTTTCTTGCGCTCTAAAATTCTTGTGAATATCTCCGACTCTGAGAGACGGAAATATTCTTCTTCAATATCCGATTGCTGGAATGTCATAAAAATTCTCTACCATACCTTAAAGAAACTCTCATTTGGCTTTTCATTCCAGGCCGGGATCAGACGCAGCGAGAAAAGCCAAGGCAAATCCATGACAGCTCGTAAAAAATGCCTTCTACCACTGACGTCCATATCTGGCAAGGAGAATGAAATTCCCTCCCCCAATGGAAAAGGCCCCGCATGGAAATAATCCATGCAGGGCCCTGATCTTCTTTCGATCACAAGCTATCTGGCTACCCGCACCCAGGATGCCTGGGGGCCCTTGTCCCCTATGGTTTCACCGTAGGAGACTTCATCTCCTTCCACTAACTGATCCAGCGGAATATCTTTCAAGGCATTCTCATGAAAATAAATCTCTCGCTCGTCCGGTGTGACAATAAATCCATAGGACTCAAAGGGTGAAACCTTACGCACAACCCCAAAACTGGCAGTCTCCACATCACCGTCGATGGTCTTCTGGTCCTTGCGCTTTTTTCGCAGGATCTCTTTTAATTGCAGTGACAAAACATCAAAGGCCTCCACCAGCAGTGCCCCCATATTTTCGCCCTTTCTCGATACCACCACGGTATCATTGGGCACCGAGGCGACGATCTTCAGTTCATAACCTTTCTCTTTATGGTGCTTCGTTTCCTCAATAGAAACACGAAGATGAAGAACAAAGTTTGCATAATGACGAATGAGTTTTTCCTTTTCTTCGTCTATTCTCTCCTGCCAACCTTTCCGCAACTCTACGTTCCTGGTTTCGATCTTCAGTTCCATACAGTTCCTCCAGTTAATCTTCAATGACGATCACCAGCACGTCATTCTAACAATGCACCCCACGGTACATTCCCTGACAGGTTGCCGTTCAGCCTCCCCAACACCCTGCCTTCAACTTCATTATATTCCCCTCAACCTGATGCGCAAGTCTTAGATGAGCCTTTCCTAAAAAAACACCCGGCCTCCTGAGATCTTCTGAGCCCAGGGCACTCTCAACCGTCACAACCTTCCAGGGTGGATTCGGTCTGAAAACGGCGCATCCGGACATTGAGCAATATGCCCATTCCCAGCAAGGTTGTCAGCAGGGAAGAGCCGCCATAACTGAACATCGGCAAAGGAATCCCAACCACCGGCAAAAATCCGAGAATCATCAGCAGATTAATAACCGCCTGCCAGAAAATAAGGGCCACCACTCCAAAGGACAGAAACAGGCCAAAGCGATCCTTGGCTGACATGGCCGCATGCAACCCCCAGATCAACATGATAAAATAGACCAGTAAAAAAAAGAGGCTCCCGGCAAACCCCCACTCTTCACACCAGACTGAAAACGCAAAGTCGGTATGCCTTTCCGGCAGAAAATGCAGATGTCCCTGGGTTCCTTCCATAAATCCTTTTCCGAAAAGACCACCACTGCCAATGGCAATCTTGGACTGAAGGATCTGATATCCTTCTTCCATGGCATTATGCGCCGGGTTCAACAAGGTTTCCACCCTTTGCTTCTGATACGGTTTCAGGACATACAACCAGCCAAGCACAATCATCGCGATCCCGCTCGCCCCCAGAATAATATAGGTCGACCAGCGTAATTTCGCTAAAACCGTCATCGAAATAAAAATGATGACGAACATCAGAGCGGTTCCCAGATCCGGTTGAATCAGAATCAGAACAAAGGGAATGGCCATGAGAATGATGGGAAGGATCAGCTCCTTGAGTGAGTATCCGATCACCGTTTCCTTGCGGGAATAATAGCTGGCCAGCGTAATGACCATCATCAGCTTGGCGGGTTCAGACGGCTGTAACTGGAAAAATCCAAGATTAATCCAGCGCTGGGCCCCGCCGGCACTGTTCCCGGCAAAAATAACAAGCGCGAGCAAGAGAATCGTGAAAACATAAATGGGATAATTCCATAAATGGAGTTCTTTATAATCAAAGCTGAGAATAAAAAGAATCCCGACCACACCCATAAGCAGGAGATACCCTTGCTTCAGATAGGGCGGCATTCTTCCAGGAGATGGGTACGTGGCACTGTACAGATTCATATAGGCCATGCCACAGACCAGAACCAATAAAAAAAGGAGGACCCAGTCAAAGCTTGCTAAAAATCGTCGATCCATGCGCAACATTTATCTTTCCACCAGAAAAAAACGAAATCTTTCAACAAAATCAGCATGATCAATGCATAACGGCCTGTTTAATGGCCTCCACCGCGATACGATCGGCAAAATATTTTTGCATAACGGCCTTGGCCACGGGCCCTGCTCCTGAACCGCCATGCAAGCCGTGCTCCACCAGAACCGTCACGGCAATTTCCGGGTCCTCGGCGGGGGCAAAACAGGTAAACCAGGCATGATCCCGGTATTTGTAGGGGATATCCTCTTCATGGAGATGCTTGTACTGTTCCAGACGGACCACCTGCGCCGTACCGGTTTTCCCGGCAATGGTTATCCCTGGGATCCGAACCGCCCGGGCCGTTCCCCTTGCGCCCTGGACAACATCAACCATTCCGGCACGAATCCAGGTGAGATATTTTTTTTCCTCCGCCAAAAGCTCATTAACCAGCTTTGGCTGAAACAACTCCAGGACTTTCCCCTCCGCATCGGTAACACTTTCAATGATTTGAGGAAGATACCTTTTACCACCGTTGGCTATGGTGGCCGTCATCTGACAAAGCTGGAGCGGAGTAACCAGATTAAACCCCTGACCAATGGCCAGTGACAAGGTCTCTCCATCCTGCCACTTTACCCCTTTTGTCTTTTTCTTCCACTCTTTGGTGGGGATAAGTCCGGCCTTTTCATGTTCAATCTCCGCCTGAGTTTTAATTCCAAGTCCAAGTTTATTCGCATACTCCGCCAGACCATCCACCCCCACCCGCATCCCGACCTGATAAAAATAGACATCACAGGACTCACTGATGGCCCGATGCAGGTCCACCGTTCCATGCCCTCCCTTTTTCCAGCAATTATAAACTCGATTCCCAAAGTCGATATGGCCAGTGCAGAAAAACGTGGTGTCTCTGGTAATCACTCCACGGGCCAATCCGGCCAGGGCCGTCACCATTTTATAGGTTGAACCGGGCGGATACATGGCCTGAAAGGCCTTATTAATGAGAGGATGCTTGGGATTCTCAAGCAGCGCGTTCCAGTTTTTGGTGGAGATTCCCCCCTCAAAATCAGCCAGATGGAGACGGGGGGTCGAGGCCAGCACCAACAGTCTTCCGGTTTTCACCTCCATGACCACCACCGCCCCGGATCGCTCATCTTTGTCCATGGCTTCTTCCGCCGCCTGTTGCAGGTTGATATCGAGGGTCAGGCGAACCTCCTTGCCAGGAATCGGTTCCGTATGGGCCAAAAGCTTCTGTTCAAAACCCCGGGCATTCACTTCCGAAGAATCATTGCCTTTATCGCCACGCAACGCTTCTTCCCGGAGCTTCTCAAGCCCCATTTTGCCGACGAGATCTCCTCCCCGGTAAAAATCACCATCTGCATTTTCCAGCTCACTTTTACTGATTTCACCCAGATAGCCAATAATATGGGCAGCCATGTCCCCATAATGATAAAATCGGCGGGGGAAGACCTCAATACGGATTCCCGGAAAATCCTTATTATGCGTTTCCAGATAGGCCAGTGTATCCCAGCTCAAATTCTCCTTTAAACGGATGGGGATATGCTTCTGCTTGCTCTCCGCAGCCCTGATCCTCTCCCAGAGAACCGACACGTCTTCTTTTAATATCACCGAGAGACGTTTTAAAAGTTCATCAACATCATTGGAGTCCTCCCGCACCAAAACCACATTAAAGGAAGGCTGGTTGGTGACGAGTTCCTTGCCGTATCGATCCAGGATATCACCACGGGGAGGCGCCACCTCTCGAATACGTACACGATTATTTTCGGCCCTGTTTTTATACTCTTCTCCTTTATGAATCTGCAAAAACCAGAGCCGCAGGAGAATAACCGTCATAAAAAACAGAACGATCAGGCCAATAAACAGAACCCTCTTGCGCAGGGAATCCAGGCCGGCCTGATCAGACTCGGAGATATCACCGAGTTCTCTCAAGAATCTTTTATTCATCATTTTTTTTAAATCCGCCATTCCACTCACCACCGAAACTTGTCATCCAATTCAACGAAAATAATTTCCGGAACGCTTCCGCAGAATACGAGGACGAATGAAACGACGCTTGGACATCTGTTCAAACAACTTGTTATACAAGAGAAAACAGGGAATTGAGGCCACCACCAGGAGCAAGATCTGCCGGACCATCGTGGGCCATGACCACTCAGGCAGCACCTCTGGCAGGACCAGCAAATAGAAACTATAAAGAAAGGAGTAGCTTACAAGATAGGCAACGCCAACCAAAGGAATCTGGTAAACAGCCTCTTTTACAGGACTTTTCTCTTTAATAATCTTAAGGAAAACAAAAAGGAAGAGGTACAGCAAGGGATAGGTCCCCAGATAAAGACCGGAAACCACATCCATGATCCAACCAAAGGCAAGGACCAGCACCAATCCGCGCAACCAGTCGAAGCGATAGGCAAGAAAGATAATCAGGATAAAAATCAGATCCGGAGTCCCCATCCAGGAAGGGAGAAAATACAAGACTGAGGACTGGCAGGCAATGAGGACTATTCCAACCAACAAAAAACTAAGTACCAGCATACCTATGCGGCCCCCGGACACTGCATGGAAAGCCTGCTCCCGAGGCGCCTTGTCGCAATGTACTCCCTCCCCGTCATTCTCTGCCCGGCTATGAACAGGAAGAAAATCTGTTTCCCTTGAGCTGCCCGGGGGGAAGTGAAACACCATTGATAAGACGATATATGCGCATAAGATGACAATTTCTGAATTTTAATCCACAGCTGGTGCCACTGTTTTTCCCATCTCTTCAGCGATCTTCTGTCTTTCGGAAAGATCAATAAAAACCATTTCCAATCTTCCAAAATCAACAATGGGTGCAACCTCGATCTCCTGAAACATCCCGCTCCGTTTTGAGTGCACCTGAGAAACCGTACCCAGGGGAATTCCCGAGGGGAAAATCCCTCCCACACCAGCTGTCACCACCCGGTCACCAACCTCAACCTCAGCATTTTTCAAGACATAGGAAAGAACATATCCTTTATCAGCAGCACCTTTTAAAATACCACGCACCCGATTTTTCTGAATCATGGCATCAACAGCACTGCTCGGGGCATTGGCCAGAAGAATCTTGGCATAATTATCAGAAACCTGAATGACCTGCCCCACAACACCCAAAGATGTCCGGGCCACCATCCCTTTGATCACACCATCATTCTTCCCTCTGTCTACCATTAAGGTCTTAAACCAGAAGGATGGATCCCTTCCCACCACCCTTGCAGTAAGAGCCGGGAAATTCTCTGCCTTTTTAAAAGAAAGTTCATTTTCCAGGTAGCGATTGCGGGCGTAGGCCTCACGCAGATGATCCAGTTGCTGCTGATAATCGGCTATCTTCAATCGTAACTGTTTGTTGTCATCCCTGATATTCCACAAGGCCAGATAATCACCGGCAAATACCTGGAACGATCGTGTCAGTTTCGAAGCTCCACCCTGAATTGGCCCCATACTTTGCATGATCATCTGCTGAACCACCCCAAACTGACCACCAACGGTGGAACCAAAGAGGACAAGGGCCAGTATCAGCACCACCCCGCTCAGAACAAGAAGCCTCGCCGTTACGAAACGAGACGGGGTCTTTTTAACATTTGCCGGTTTCTTCAAAACTCTCTATTTGTCAATGATGACCATCAGAAAGAACAATCCATAAATACTCTTCTTTTCCACAGTCAGACCTGAAAAAAATTAAATTGACGATTTATTGGACCGTCACTTCGCGAAGAATACTCAAATTATCAAGGGCCTTACCCGAACCAAGAACAACCGATGAAAGGGGATCCTCAGCCACTATGATGGGCAGCCCTGTTTCTTGATGCATTCGCTTGTCCAGGTTTTTCAGGAGCGCGCCACCACCCGTCAACATAATTCCCTGATCAACAATATCTGCGGCCAACTCCGGCGGTGTCACCTCAAGGGCTTCTTTTACCGCGTCAATAATCACATCGACCTGTTCCGTGATCGCCTGCTGAATCTCATCTGCGCCAATCATGATGGTTTTGGGAATACCTTCCACCAGATCCCGCCCCTTGATCTCCATGGTTTCATAGGGCGGAGAAGGATCCACATTGCCGATGGTCATCTTGATCAGCTCCGCCGTCCGCTCGCCAATGGCAAGATTATGCTTGCGCTTGATATATTGCAGGATCGCTTCGTCCATCTTGTCGCCAGCCACCCGCACCGATTTCGCATAGACAATCCCTGACAGAGAAATCACCGCCACCTCAGTGGTGCCGCCACCAATATCGACAATCATATTGGCGGTGGGCTCGGTAATGGGAAGATTGGAACCTATGGCCGCGGCCATGGGTTCTTCTATCAGATAGACCTCCCTCGCCCCGGCAGATTCCGCAGACTCGCGCACTGCCCGCTTTTCCACCTGGGTACAACCGGAAGGCACAGAGACAATGATGCGGGGATGAACCAGCGTTCGTCGATTATGCACCTTATTGATAAAATACCGAAGCATTGCCTCGGTCACTTCAAAATCGGCAATAACTCCGTCGCGAATGGGACGAATGGCAACGATATTCCCCGGGGTCTTTCCCAGCATCTGTTTGGCCTCCTGCCCCACGGCCAGGACCTTGCTGCCCCGACTGTCCTGACGTACCGCCACCACGGAGGGTTCCCGCAAGACAATCCCTTTGCCTTTTACATACACAACCGTATTTGCTGTACCCAGATCAATGGCCAGATCATTTGACAACCAGCCGAACAAGAAATTAAATGGCGAATACATAAGTCATCCTTATTAAAAAAACATACCCTGACACTCGAGACATTCTTTGCATTTAAAAAAGTCTGCGATCTTACCAAAACGAATTCTTATAGGCAAGAAATATACCCTTATCCCCAACGAAACAAAAGAAAAAAACAAGAAAAAGGGTTTGACATCATCAATATTTCCTGGTATTAAATTTCTGTTTTTATAAAGTTAAAAATTTGGGGCTGTAGCTCAGCTGGGAGAGCGCTTGCATGGCATGCAAGAGGTCCGCGGTTCGATCCCGCGTAGCTCCACCATTCCAATGATTAAGGCCAGTTTTAGGGTTACCCTGAGACTGGCCTTTTTTCGCTAATAACGTTTACTCATACCTGACCCATTATGCTTGAGCTCCGATTTATCAGAGAAAATCTGGAACTGGTTAAGGAAAAAACGGCCAAACGCGGCCTGAGCCTGGACAAGTTGACTGACTTCGCAAGGGTGGATCAGGAGAGGCTCACCCTGCTCGCAGAGGGAGAGGCACTGAAGAACAGGCGCAATATCGTATCAAAAGAGATTGCCCTTCTCAAAAAGGGCAGCCCCGAGGACATCGCCTTGGCCGAGCCCATGGTCGTGGCGATGCGTCAAACCTCAGACCGGATCAAGGTGCTGGATGATCAGCTGACAGATATCCAGACCCGTCTTCAGGAAATTGTCATGGCCATTCCCAACCTGTGCGGCGATTCGGTACCCACCGGCCAAAGCGATCAGGACAATGTCGAGATCAGGCAATGGGGAAGCAAACCCGCCTTTTCCTTCCCGCCCAGACCCCACTGGGAGGTGGGCGAGGCCCTGAAAATCCTCGACTTTGAGCGGGCGGCCAAGATCACCGGAGCCAGATTTTCCCTGCTCAGGGGCCTTGCCTCAAGGCTTGAACGGGCATTGATCAACTTCATGCTCGATCTGCACACCCAGCGTCATGGCTATGAAGAAATTCTGCCCCCGTTCCTGGTGAATTCGGCATCCATGACCGCCACCGGCCAGCTGCCAAAATTTGAAGAAGACCTGTTCCGCATCAAGGACTGGGATCTCTACCTGATACCCACGGCCGAGGTGCCGGTCACCAACATCTATCGCGACGAGACGCTGGAAGAAAATGTCCTTCCCCTGAAATTGACCGCCTACACCCCCTGCTTCCGCTCTGAGGCTGGTTCCCATGGCCGCGATACAAGGGGATTGATCCGGCAGCACCAGTTTGACAAGGTGGAACTGGTCAAATTCACCCGACCGGAAGAATCCGCCCAGGAACTTGAATCCCTCCTGGCAGACGCCGAAGAAGTCCTGCAACTCCTCGGGCTGCACTACCGGGTGGTCAAACTCTGTAGTGGTGACCTTGGCTTTTCCGCCACCCAGACCTACGACATCGAGGTCTGGCTGCCAGGCCAGGAGACCTATCGGGAGATCTCCTCCTGCTCCAATTTTCTGGATTTTCAGGCCCGCCGCGGCGGCATCCGCTACCGCCCCCATGGCCAGAAAAAAAGCCGTCTGGTGCACACCCTCAACGGCTCAGGACTGGCTGTGGGACGCACCCTGCTGGCCATCCTCGAAAACTATCAACAGGAGGACGGGTCCCTCAAGATTCCGGAGGTGCTTGCCCCGTATTTTAAAAACCGATTTGAAGACAGCACTTTTTAATCTTTCTTCATTGAAACAGAGAGGCAAACAGGCTATAACTCAGGAAAGATGTCTGCCACCGGTTACCGACAGGCGATTTTTTTAGAAAAAAAATACAAATAAAACCAATTAGATCGGGGAGTGGCTCAGTCTGGTAGAGCGCAGCGTTCGGGACGCTGAGGCCGGAGGTTCGAATCCTCTCTTCCCGACCAGTTTACTGGTCAGTTTTGTTGAACTTTTTTTAAAACTTGCGCCTTTACCCCAATTTTTTTATTCCACCAGCATCCCTTCCATGTACGACCCAGATAGAAAAGTTGGAACCAGCTGTCTGCGTAAGTATCCCATGGCTTCAATGAGCACTCTCAATTTCATCATCTCCCCCTCCCTGTAGAATCAATCATTGCCCCACATCAGATTTCCATTCAAAAAAGCTGATCAAAAAACATCCCGTCAATATCATTTCGACTCTTTACCCTTTATCAGGAGACCAGCCCATGAGCAAACCTGGTAGAGGTACTGTTTCCACAATTCTTGCGGGTACCCTCGCTGGTTGCGGTGCGACCACGGTCAAACCCAACTCCACCACAACCCATACCGATCTGATTCGTATTGGTGGTGATGCTCCGGAACCAAGGAGCCGGAAATTCTGAATACAGGATCGTTCTGCCTCCAGGTTCTTGATAAGTGGAAAACCGACGGCAAAACAGCGGATGGCCAGCCAATCTGGACCAAAGACAGCTTTCGTAAAGTGGTTCCCTGCCGCAAGGACTAACGTTCCGGAACAGGGAGTCTGGTTTGATCCACTTTTGACAGCAGGCCTGCCCAGGCATGGAAAACTGTTGGGATAAGTGCCTTTCATCGGGGTTAGAACCCTGCGGGCAGGGATTACAGGATCAGAGGCGGGATAAATCAAGGGTGGGATTCACCTTCTTTTCACATCCTTCGAATCTCTCTCACTTCTCCAGGGCCAACTCGATCAATCGTTCCAGCAATGCCGGAAATGCGAGGCCATGGACTGCGGCTGCCTGCGGGAGCAGACTGGTGGGGGTCATCCCGGGGATGGTATTGGTCTCCAGAAGGGTGATTTCGCCTTCATCGGTGACGATCATATCGGTGCGGGAATATCCCCGCAGTTGTAAGGCCCGGTGGGCAGCCACGGCACATTGCTGTGCCTTGGCGGTCAATTCCGCGCCGATGGGGGCCGGACAGAGTTCGCGCGAGGCACCGGCCTGATATTTGGCAGTATAATCAAAGAACAGAAACTCCTTATTGGGGATAATCTCCACCAGCGGCAGGGCGATCAGTTCATCATTGCCCAGAACCCCGCCGGTGATCTCCCGCCCCCTGACAAACTGCTCCACCATGACCTGCGAATCATGCTTATAGGCAAGCCTGATCCCTTCCCCCAGCTCCGCTTCAGTGGCGGCAATGGACATCCCGATACTCGACCCGGCCCGCACCGGCTTGATCACCAGGGGCAGACGCAGACGTTCCAGCAACCGGCCAGGCTCCTGGGCATCCTCCCGCCGCGCCATCTCCCAGTTGGCCACGGGCAGGCCGTTTAGCCGGTACATGATCTTGGCCAGGTTCTTGTCCATGGCCATGGCACTGCCCAGAACTCCAGATCCCTGATAGGGAATCCCCAGCAGATCGAGAAAACCCTGCACCGTTCCATCCTCGCCATACAATCCATGGAGGAGAATAAAGGCGACATCGATGGACGACGCATCCTGAGCAAGGGCCGCCAGATCCGTTGCCGGATCGTAGCGCCTGACCAGAAACTTGCCGGGATCAAGGGCCTTCTCCACCCCGATGGCCCCCTTCAATGAAACCTCCCGCTCACTTGAACGACCTCCAGCCAGCAACGCAACCCGTATTCGTGTCTCTTCGCTCACGCTCTCTCCTTACCTTCTTCGTTGAACCTTGTTTCAGGATTATTCGCCTTTCTTCCAGCCGGAAATGCCCTTTCATTTTTCCACGACTTGGGTATTATACCCCATATGGATAAAGATATTATCAAAAAAGTGGCCGAAGAAGCTGCCCGTATCGTTGGCCGGAAGCACTGCACCACCCGCCTTGAAGACCTGCATTGCTACTCCTACGATGGCAGCGGCCGGACCTTTCTCCCGGATATCGTCGCCTTCCCGGACACAACCGACCAGGTTGCCGCGTTGATGCGCCTGGCCAGCAGGCAGAACCTGCCGGTGGTGGCCAGGGGGGCCGGCACCGGCATGACCGGCGGCTCTCTTCCGGTGCAAGGCGGACTGGTGCTGGCCCTCTCCCGCATGAACCGGATCCTCGACATCGACCGGGATAACCAGATTGCCATCGTTGAGCCCGGGGTCATCACCGGTGACTTTCAGAAGGCTGTGCAGGAGGTCGGGCTGTTTTACCCGCCTGATCCGGCCAGCCTCAAGTTCTGCACCATGGGCGGCAATGCCGCCGAATGCGCCGGTGGCCCCTCCGCGGTCAAATACGGGGTAACCAAGGATTTTATCATCGGCCTGGAGGTGGTGCTGGCCAGTGGCGAGATCCTGAACACCGGCACCCGCACCGAAAAAGGGGTGGTGGGCTACGATCTCACCCGGCTTTTCATCGGCTCGGAAGGAACCTTAGGGGTCATCACCAGGATTATCACCCGCCTCATTCCCCTGCCGGAACACAAAGAGACCTTTTTAATCAGTTCGAACTCCCTGCCCCAGGCAACGGTCCTGGTGGCCGAGATCCTCAATCACCATATCCGCCCCTGCACCCTGGAGTACATGGATAAAACCGCCCTGGGCGTAGTCGCGCACCTGCTCCCCACCCCGCCCGCCCCGGATCTCGAGGCCATGCTCCTGCTCGAACTGGACGGCAGCCGAAGCGAGGTCCATGATCAAACAAAACGGCTGTACATCCTCTTGAACAGCGAGGCCCATCGAGGCCACTGCACCATCCGGCAGGCAGCGACTGACGCCGAAAAGCAGGAGCTGTGGCTGGCCCGCCGTTCCATCTCACCGGCCACCTTCCGGCTCAGCCCCCACAAAATCAGCGAAGACGTGGTCGTCCCCCGCAGCCGTATCCCGGAACTTGTGCACTTTACTGAAGCCCTGGCCCAGGAGCTGAACCTTATCATCCTCACCTTTGGCCATGCCGGCGATGGCAATATCCATGTCAATATCATGCTGGACCGTGACCAGGAGGAACAGCGGCGCAAGGGCGCGATGGCCAAGGAGAGACTTTTCCGCCAGGTCATCGGTCTGGGCGGGACCCTATCGGGAGAGCATGGCATCGGCATCACTAAATCCGCCTTCCTCCCCCTTGAACTGGACGCCACGACCTTGAGCACCATGAAAAAGCTGAAGAACCTCTTTGATCCGCAGGGCATCCTCAATCCAGGAAAGATCTTTCCCCAAGCAGAGTCCTAACCCCGATAAACGGGATACGAGCCTTTCGCAGATTATTTTCTTGCAAAAAAACAAGAATAGAATCTGTAAGGCACTAA
>JACDZJ010000095.1_pt1 | contig 40927 bp, 32 predicted proteins | sample 7365721 | NCBI WGS metagenome assembly JACDZJ01 (sample SAMN15143480, study PRJNA637477) | pond metagenome | biome: freshwater wetland ecosystem [ENVO:00000243]; feature: pond [ENVO:00000033]; material: pond water [ENVO:00002228]; isolation source: pond water containing pink berries ... | reverse complement strand
CATTGTACTGGCACCGGATTAAGTTGGTGTGCTTATTCCTTTTTCTTGTCGGCCAGCAGCCAGCTGGGCAGGCAGCTGAAACCGCTGATCAGGGAGACCAGGACTGACGCCAGATAGGGAATGGAGAGGACGAGCAGGACCATGATCCAGACAATTAGGTCGGAAGATTCAGTTCCCTGTTTCAGCGCCACCCCATAGGCTGAACTCCACAGCCCGAGCATGATCAGTCCTTCTTCCCGGGCGGAGAGCATGGCCTTGCGCAGGGCGTGGGCCTGTTCCATTTTCGGGGTGCGGAAAAAGGGCTTGCTCTTGGTGAAGACGCCCTGCAGGATGGCCATGGAGATGGTATGCGAGAGGGCCAGGCCGGCCAGGGCCGAGGCGGCGGTCTGGGCCACGGTGGCACCGACCCGGGTGCGGTAGAGATAGATCATCTTGGCCATCTTGAAGGAAAACAGCATCATGGGCATGGAGGAGAGAATCACCATGGGCGGGTCAAACTTGAGGGGATTGTAAATCATGGCAATGGACCAGCCGATGGCGGCCAGGGTGAACAGCATGTTCAGGCTGTCAGCCATCCACGGGAGCCAGCCGGCGATAAAGTGATATCGCTGGCCGCTGGTGAGTTTGGTGTGGCCGCGCCCCAGAAAGAGGATGCCGAAGTGGTGGCGCATGACCTGTACCGCTCCATAGGCCCAGCGGAAACGCTGTTTTTTGAAATCAATAAAGGTGTCCGGCATAACCCCCTTCCCGTAACTTTTGGCAATGTAATTGGCCTCATAGCCCTTTTCAAAGATCTTCAGTCCCAGCTCCGCATCCTCCGTGATGCACCATTCCGACCAGCCATTGACTTCCTCCAGGGCAGATTTCCGGACCATGGTCATGGTGCCGTGCTGGATGATGGCGTTGCGTTCATTGCGGGTCTGCATCCCGATATAGAAGAATCCCCGATACTCGGCATAACACATGGCCTTGAACAGGTTCTCCTTTTCGTCATGGTAATCCTGGGGGGCCTGGACAATGGCGACTTGCGGCTTGCTGAACTGGGGGACAAGATCGCGCAGCCAGAGGGGGGAGACCTCATAGTCGCTGTCGATGACGGCAATGACCTCAGCCTCTTGTGCGGTCTGGGCCAGGGCAAAATTGAGGGCTCCGGCCTTGAAACCGGGCAGGGGGTCGCGATGGAAAAACCGGAAACGGGGACCAAGGGTGGCGCAATGGGCCTCAACGGGCTGCCAGATGGCGGGATCCTTGGTGTTGTTATCGATGACAATCACCTCAAAATGAGGGTAATCAAGGGCTGCCAGGGCGTTTATGGTCGCTATCATCATGTCCGGCGGTTCATTGTAGGCTGGAACGTGTACCGATACCACCGGCAGGTCCTCGTCCGCCAGCTGGATGGGGGTGAATCCCCGGCGCCACTTATCCACCCAGATGGCCTCGGCCCATTCGTGGGCCTCGGTGAGAAGCACCAGGGCAACGCCGATCATGCCGATGATCATCAGGATGCCGACGACAATGGCGGTGACCGTCATGTACTGGTTGTAATAGGTGTAGATAATCCAGACGGCAGCCGTGGCGGCGCAAAAGGCGACAATGGCCAGGAAGCTGCGGCCTCGCTTCTGCAAGGAGCGGGCATCAATGAGGAGCATGGCAAAGGTGATGATCCCGATGACGATGGAGATCCCGGCCAGCAGACGCCACTGGGGAATCTCGACAATGGGGGCGGTAAAGGCGAACTTGGGTTGACGATTGACATCGTAAACTCCCCAGTAGGCGCCCACCGATCCTTCACTTATTCGTTTCCAGGGCTGGTCAAAGGCCTCCATGATATAATAGACGTACTTTTTCTGTTCTGCCCGCAGCAGAAAATTACGGAGGAAGGTGGCCTGGTTGGCCGTTGAGGCGACGGCCGCCTTGTGGGTCCGGGCATTGCTGGGCCAGCCCACCTCGGCAAGGACGATCTCCTTGTCAGGAAATCTGCTTTTCAGCTTGTTCATGGTGACCACCACATGATCCACCGCCTGATCGAGCTCAACGCCATCCCAGTAGGGAAGGATATGGACGGCGACATAGTCAACATGCTCGGCAAGCTCAGGATGGGCCAGCCACACATCCCAGGTCTCAGCGGTACTCACGGGGATGGTCAGCGCCTCCCGAACCTGTTTCAGATAGACCGCCACCTCCTCGACCTTGAGCTCGCCCCGGAGGATGGATTCGTTCCCCACCACCACCCGTACCACATTGCGGTAGTTTTCCCTGGCCGTGGCAATAAGTTTGTTGACTTCAACCTCGTTGGCTTTGGGATCAGCGTTCAACCAGGCGCCCAAGGTAACATTGAGGCCATGTTTCTGGGCCAGAGCGGGGATCTTGCTGAGGTCGCCTTCCATGGTGTAGGTGCGCACGGCGTGGGTGGTATTGGCCAGGAGGGCAAGATCCTCATCAATCTCATCGGCATTGGGCAGAATATGGGCGATGGGATTGTGATTTTCCCGCATGGGAGAAAAGGAGAATCCCTGAATCTGTTGCGGCCAGGGCGGGGCGTTCTCCGGCTGGTTGAGGGATGCCCAGAACATAATGGACACCATGGTGATGGCGATGCCGATGAGAAAATTTGATTTGGTCATGGTGAGTTTGCTCTTTTAGTCATTTATTGCGTTTATCGGGGTTATTCTGGAGTCTGTCAGAGAATGGTCCGGCCGTTTTCCGTCTGGTTGAACTCCGGTGGATTCCGTTGAACATCCGGTGGATGTGATTTGCTGGATGTCAGGTAATGGTACAGATGTTTGTTGTCTGGTTGAACTCCGGTGGATTTCGCTGAATATCCGGTGGATTCTGCTGAATATCCGATGGGTGTGATTTGCTGGATGTCAGAGAATGGTCCATCTGTGTGTTGTCTGGTTGAACTCCGGTGGATTCTGCTGAATATCCGGTGGATGTGATTTGCTGGACGCCGCATCCAGCAACCAGCAGAACAGATTGCTGCTTGCTGGATGCGGCATAAGAGCCCGTAAATGATACAAACAAGAAGGAGACCTTGTTTGTATCATAACGGGCTCTAAAATTTTTTATCAGCATAGGCCAGCCAGCCGCCTGCTGCCACAAGGTCACGGTCAAAGGGGTTGAGCTGAAACGAACACGAAAAAGGGGCCTGAGCCGGATCGCTGGAACTGGCCGTCATGGTGGTCGTATCGAGGTCAACGGAGACGTTAAGCTGGCCCTTCATCGCAAAAAGATGCTCGATGTCGGCGGCAGGAAGCTCTATGGCGAGGATGCCGCAGTTGAACATATTCTGGCGGAAGATCCGGGCAAAACTCTCGGCAATGACAATATGGATATCATTGACCTCAAAGACCCAGACCGCGTGCTCCCGGGATGAGCCGCAGCCGAAGTTGGCACGGGTGATCACCACCCGTGCCTGCTGCATGGCGGGTGACTGGAGGTTGAAGGGCTGACCGTCCAGCAGCAGGTCTTCGAGAAGATGGGGTTTGAGTGCCATTTTGGTGATCTCGGTGAGATATTTGGCCGGGATGATCTCATCGGTATTGATATCGTTTCTGTCCAGCAGGATGGCTGGTCCGCCGAAGGTCTTGGTGATTGTGCTCATGGTCTTTCCTCGTCTCACTTTTTGTTGAAAGCAGCTCTTGCAGAATAATCTGAAGGTGCTGCTGGTATCTCTTGGCTCACTGTTTGCTGGGTTGAATTTGACATCCTTCGGAGTATCAGCCTCAATCCATGTTTCGAGTCATTTATTATGGATTCAGAAATTTCCTGGGGTCGGTGATGGTGCCGGTGACGGCGGCGGCGGCGGCGGAGAAGGGGCTCATCAGATGGACCATGCCGCCCTTGCCCATGCGGCCGTTGAAGTTCCGATTGGTGGTGGAGGCGCAGACCTCGTCCGGTGCCATGACCCCGGCACTCATTCCCAGGCAGGCGCCACAGGTGGGATTGAGCACACAGAAGCCGGCCTCCATAAAGATCTTGATGATCCCTTCCTCCAGGGCCTGCGAATAGATGGCGGGCGTGGCCGGAGTGACGATTCCCCTCACTCCGTCCGCCAGCTTGCGCCCTTTAAGGATCAGGGCAGCGTCCCGAAGATCCTCGATGCGCCCATTGGTGCAGGAGCCGATGTAGATCTGATCGACACGGGTGCCTTCCATCTCACCGATATCCTTGACCTGGTCGGGCTTAAAGTTAAAGGTGACCTGGGGGGCCAGGGCGGAGATATCAAATTCCAGGGTCTCCACATACAGGGCATCGGGGTCGGAATGCCATTTTTTGAAATCCTCCACTGCGGCCGCAAGGGAAGGATACTCATCCTTGATAAAGGGCCATAGATATGCAGCCGTTACCTCATCGGGCAGACAGATGCCGCTGGTGGCTCCGGCCTCCACGGCCATATTGCAAAGGGTCATGCGGGCGGCCATGGTCATGGCATCCACCACCGGGCCGACAAACTCGATGACCCGATCCGTGGCGCCGTTGACGGTCAGTCGTTTGATAACGGCGAGGATCACGTCTTTGGCCGTGACCCCGGGGGAGAGGGCGCCATTCAGGACCACGCGCATGGTTTCCGGGGCCCGGAAGGAGCAGACACCCTTGAGGATGCCGACTTCAAGATCGGTGGTGCCGACACCGGCGGCAAAGGCGCCAAAGGCGCCATGGGTGCAGGTATGGGAATCGCCCATGATCACCGTGTAGCCGGGACGGATAAAGCCCTTTTCGGGAAAGAGGGCGTGACAGACGCCATTGGCGCCGATATCAAAAAAGTCCTTGATCCGATGGCGCCGGGCCCAGTCTCGCATGATCTTGCCCTGCATGGCGGTCTTGGAATCCTTGGCCGGAGTCACATGGTCGATGACCGCCTTGATCCTGCCCGGATCAAAGACCCGATCCATGCCTTTTTCCATGAGATCCATGATCGCGATGGGGGTGGTGATTTCATGGCACATGACGACATCAATATCAAGGATCATGTTGCCCGGGGTGGGCGTGTCACGCAGATGCGCGTCAAATATCTTGGTGGCTATGGTCTTTCCCATGGTGCAGCTCCTGGTTGGCATGGTCAGTGGTGAATGATATAGTGTTGATTTTACGAATAACTTTACGGAAGGTCTGAAAAAAAGATAAACGGGACAATAAGTAACTGATAAAAGCTGATATATTAGCCGATAAAGGGTACTATTGCCATAGTTAAGCCGTTGCTGGAGAGAATTGTTTGATGACAATTTTCTCCATGGTATGGTGCTTGTTTCTCAAGGCTCAATTGTGTCCTTGAATATCTTTTTGAAGGATTCTCAACCCATGTTCCATTCAACTCATATCCTTTCGGTTCTTCTGGTGTTCTGTCTGTCGGTCTGTTCCAGCTTTCCGGCCCACGCCGCCCATGGGATCTCCATTGATGGCAAGTTGAAGTATGGGCCTGACTTCAAGCAGTTTGATTATGCCTCAGCCCAGGCGGTGAAGGGAGGAGCGCTGGTGCTCCATGATCTCGGCAGCTTTGACAAGATGAACCCCTTTACCCTCAAAGGCACGCCGCCCATGGGTCTTGACTCCTTTGTCTTTGAGCCCCTGGCGGTGGCCAGTCTTGATGAATCCTTTGCCGAATACGGGCTTATCGCCAAAGATATTGAGGTGGCCGCGGACCGCTTATCCATGATCTTCACTCTGGATGAGGCCGCCCGATTTTCCGACGGCAGTCCCATAACCCCCGGAGATGTTAAATTCTCCCTGGATACTCTGAAAAGCGATCAGGCCCATCCTTCCTATGCCTACTATTATCAGGATATTGTCAAGGCGGAGATCCTTGATTCCCATCGTGTTCGTTTTGTCTTTGCCAAGGCCAACCGGGAGCTGCCGATGATAGCCGCCCAGATTCCGGTTCTATCGGCCAGATTTTACGAGGCCCAGGGGTTTGCGCCGGAGGATGGAAAGTCGGCCCTTACCCCTCCCATGGGTTCAGGCCCCTATCTGGTGGCCGATGTGAAGCCGGGGAAATCCATCACCTATAAACGCAACCCCGACTATTGGGCGGTGAATCATCCGGTGAGAAAGGGGATGTTTAATTATGACACCATCACCATCAACTATTACAAGGATCAGATCGTGGCGGTGGAGGCCTTCAAGGCCGGTGAGTTCGATTTTATGCCGGTCAATATTGCCAAACAATGGGCCCGGGATATGGAAGGCGGTCGATTCGCCGACGGCACCCTGATCAAGAAGCTCTTTCCCCACAAGAATAACGCCGGGATGCAGGGATTTCTGATGAACACCCGCCGACCCATCTTCAAAGACGCGAGGGTTCGGCAGGCCATGGGACTGGCCCTTGATTTTGAATGGACCAATAAGTCCCTGTTTTTTGACCAGTACACCCGGTCCAACTCCTATTTCAGCAATTCGCTGCTCGCCGCCACTGGTGTTCCGCAAGGTCTGGAGCTCAGCTATCTGGAGCCGTTTCGCGAACAGTTGCCCGCCGCTGTTTTTACCACTCCCCCAGCACCTCCCACGACCACCGAAAAAGAAGGGCTCCGGCCCAATCTGCGCAAGGCCGGAGAGCTTCTGCGCGAGGCCGGCTGGACCATTCAGGACGGGGTGTTGAAGGATACGGCCGGCAATCCCTTCACCTTTGAGATCCTCCTCGTCTCCCCATCCTTTGAGCGGGTGATGGCCCCCTATGTCAGCAATCTGAAAAAACTGGGTATCCATGCCGAGTACCGATCCATCGACCCCGCCCTGTACACCGATCGGGAACAGAAGTTTGATTTTGACATGATTGTCCACGTCTATGGTCAGTCCCTGTCGCCTGGAAATGAACAGCGCAACTTCTGGCATTCCACGGTGGCCGATGTCCCCGGTGCTAAAAACCTGGCCGGGATAAAAGACCCGGTGGTGGATGCCATGGTGGAGAAGATTATTTACGCCCGGACCCAGGAAGAGCTCACTGCCGCCTCCAAAGCCCTGGATCGCGTCCTCTGGTATGGCTATTATATGGTCCCCAACTGGTATATGAACGGCTATCGCCTGGTCTATCGCAATATCTTTCAACAACCGGAAACCCTGCCCCTCTATTATGATCCGGTGCAGCTTCTGATGACATGGTGGCTGAAGGATTCAGCCCCGGCCCACTGATCGTCCGGAGGTTCATGAACTCCTCAGCGCAGACCATGGTGTTGAAGACAGTGGCGGATACTCTTGCCTTTGGCCGTTTCCTGGGACAAATTGCCCAGCCTGGCGATGTGATCTGCCTTGATGGGGATCTGGGCGCGGGCAAGACCACCCTGACCCAGGCCATTGCGTCTGGCCTGGAGGTGCCTCCGGAAGAGTATGTGACCAGCCCCAGCTTTGCCATCCTCCATGAGTATCAGGGCAGGATGCCCCTGTATCATATGGATTTTTACCGTCTCAGTGATGCCAGCGAGATTGCCGATCTTGGTCTGGATGAATATTTCTCCCTTTCCGGACTCACCGTGTTAGAATGGTGTCAACGGGCCTCTGGCCTGGTTCCGCCATCGCGGCTCAGCCTGACCTTGATCATCGGCCCCGATGATTCCAGACTGGTTGTGTGTGACCCGGACATTGGAAGCTGGCAGGGAAGACCATTGTTGAAAATACCAGGTTTATCCATTGACTAATATCATTCTTGTACCCATCGAATTATGGATGTTTTTGTAGCTCGTCAGCCAATATTTAATCGCTTTCGGCGTCTTTTTGCCTATGAACTTTTGTTCAGGACGGGGATGACGAATGCCTTTCCCGGCGTTGAGGATGGACTGGCCACATCGAGCCTGCTCTCCTCTTCCTTCTTTACTGTGGGTATTGAGCAGATCACCAGTGGACGCAGGGCTTTTATTAATTTTCCTGAAGAAATGGTTCTTCGCGGAATACCCACCCTGTTTCCCGCATGCTCTATTGTGGTGGAGCTTCTCGAGGATGTTGAACCCACCAGGGAGGTTTTTGCGGCGTGTCAAAAGCTGGTGAAAAAGGGGTATCTGCTGGCCCTGGACGATTTTGTCTATACCAGGGCGCACCATCCCCTGATGGAAATGGCGGAAATCATCAAGGTTGATTTTACCATCAGTTCCATTGACGAGATCAAAGAGCTGGTGGAATTCTCCTCCAAATTTCACTTTAAATTACTGGCAGAAAAAATTGAAACCTACGAGGAATACACCCTCGCCCGATCCCTTGGGTTTGTCTATTTCCAGGGTTATTTTTTTTCCAAGCCGGAGGTGCTGAAAAATAAAGAAATTTCTTCCTCGCAGTTGATCTATATGAAATTGATCATGGAGATCAACAGGGTGGAATTTGATGTAAAAAAACTCGAGAACCTGGTCATGCAGGATGTGGCCATTTCCTATAAACTCCTCAAGTGTATTAACTCGGCCTATTATTCTCGTCTGCAACCCATTACATCCATCCGCAACGCCATTGCCTATCTGGGAGAACAGGGGGTGCGAATGTTTGTCACATTGATTGCCACCGCGAAACTCTCGGAGTCTAAACCCGATGAACTCCTTCGGACCTCTTGTATTCGGGCCCGATTTCTCGAGCTTGTGGCTGCTGAGTTGGGGCGGGATAGGGAAGAGGCATTTATGCTTGGTCTTTTCTCCATGGTTGATGCCATTCTCGATACCCCCATGGAATCTCTGCTGCAGCAGCTTCCTGTCTCCAGTGATATGGTTCAGGCGCTGGCGCATCAGAAGGGGCCTTTATATCCCATGCTCAATATCATCCAGATTTATGAGGCCGGGCAATGGGTGAAACTGGATGAGGCCATAGACCAGCAGGGTCTGGTCAGCTCGAATATGATTGAGTATTATCTGGATGCCGTACGCTGGGCCGGTTTTTTTATATGAGTGCCTCATGCTCCATTCTTCTTAACAACTCCATTGAATCATGCAGAAAAAAGTTATTCGTCTTGAGGATTGTCTGAAAAAATATACCACCGATCAGGATAAGGCCATCCGCCCTGAGGAGACCGTGGCCCGATTCAAAGAAAGCTTGCTGGCCCTTGATGTGGAGATTCTCAAGGAGGTCAAGCGCATTGATAACGGCAGGCTGGATATTCCTGTTTTTTTCAGCATCTGCGGCGATGATGCCCTGGCCTTGACCGGCACCAGAAAGCAGATGGGCAAGGGATCCTCGCCTATCCAGGCCGAGGCCTCCGCCTGTATGGAACTTGCCGAGAGGTTTTCTCTGTTTTCCTTCAAAAACAATGATGAAAATTTCATCGTCGGTGATTACGCCCGAATGCGTGCCGCCGGGTATCCGGTCCTGGCCCCGTCACGACTCCTGCAGTCAGTCCATGATAGCCGTCATGATGTGGATTTTGTTGAAAAATTGCTTTGTGGTATTCCCATGCAATGGACCTGGGCCACCAGCTTGAGCACCGGCATTGACACCCTGATTCCCTTTTCCTGGTTTTTTGCGATCAATGAGTTTAATGGCTCTTCTGCCGGCAATACCTGTGAAGAAGCGGCACTGCAAGGTATTTCCGAGGTGGTGGAGCGCCATGTCTGCGCCCTTGTCAGTTATCATAAAATTCCAACCCCGGTCATTGATCCGGCCTCGGTTCATGATCCTGTGGCCAGGGAGTTGCTCGATAAGTTTGCAAAAAACAATATAGACATCTCTCTCCATGATTTCAGTCTCGATACCGGCATCAGTTCCGTGGCGGCCATAGCCATTGACCGCAGCACCTTTCCTGAGACCAGCGAAATCGTCTTTACCGCCGGTACCACGCCAGATCCTGACAAGGCGATCATCCGGACCATCACCGAGGTGGCGCAACTGGCCGGTGATTTCAACAGCGGTTCCAATTATGTGGCATCCGGGCTGCCCAAGCCGCTGTCCATGGAAGAGGTCCGGTACGTGACGGAATCCGGCCTGCACACCACCGTGGCCAAGATGAGCTCCCTTGCCCATCACAATATCAAAGTAGAGGTGGAGCGCTGTGTTGCCGCCCTGGCCAAGGATGACCTGGAGGTGTTTATGGTCGATGTCAGCCATCCCCGTCTGCTGATCCCGGCCTTCTACACCATCGTTCCCGGGGCCCATTTCCGGGAGCGGTCGATGATTCAGGATGTGGGGCTATTCGCAGCCAAACTGCTGGTGGAACTCGTTAAGGATGGCGAAGAATTGGAGGAGAAGCTGGCCGCCATGGAGCAGCTGATCCCCGATGCCTACTACCTCGCCTTTTATCGGGGCCGCAATCTCTATGATCAAGGACTGCTCGAGGCGGCTCTGGATGCCTTTGACCGGGCCCTGTCCCTTGCCCCGGAGGGGGAAGATCTCCCTTACATTTATTCCTACAAGGGTGGCTGTCTGAAGGACCTGGGCGAGTATGATGCCGCCATGGAGACCCTGAAACTTGGTCTGGCCGTAGATGAGGAACGGCCTGATCTTTACAATATGCTCGGTGTCTGCTCGTATAAAAAGGAGCAGTACCATCAGGCCATTGCCTATTTTAAGAGGGCTGTGCAGTTGAACCCGGCCTCGGCCATGGATTATGCCAATCTGGGTGTCAATCATCGCAAGGTCGGCAACGGGGAGCAGGCGGTACACTTTTTTACCCTCGCCCTTTCCCTTGATCCTACCATTGAGTTTGCCCGGCAGCAGCTCTCTGAGATGAGCAGTTAAGAACCCAGGAGTCGCCAATTCCCCACCGTTGTCAGGATCATCCTTGATTTTTTCAATAAAAAATAAAACGCGCGAAAGATGACCTGGGCGTGACACAGTATCCTGCTGTTACTTTTGTCACCCGTAATTTGTTGTCATTCGTTTTTCTTCATACAAGAGGCTTCTTGTGGCAAAGGCGTCCACCTTCAGTCAGTTTCACCCGGAAAAGATCCTGATCCGATCCACCAACTGGATAGGGGACGCGATCATGACCACCCCGGCGGTGCACACCATCCGCAGCAATTTTCCCGATGCCGAGATCACCGTGCTGGCAATGCCCTGGGTGGCGGACATCTTCCGTCTCAGCCCCGATGTGGATAAGGTTTGGGTGTACGACAAAAAAAATGTGTATGACGGCAAGGTCAAAGGAGTGGTAAAGCTTGCTGCCCATCTGCTGCAATATCGGTTTGACGCGGCAATCCTGCTCCAGAACGCCTTTGAGGCCGCCTTTATTGCCCGCCTTGCCGGAATCCCGCTACGGGCAGGCTATAAACGGGATGGCCGGGGCCTGCTGTTGACCCATGGAGTGGAGCTGACCGCGGAAATTCGCGCCCGCCATCAGGTCCACTACTACCAGATGCTGCTTGCCGGACTGGGGATGGAACTGGGGCCCGACACCTTGCGTCTGCCCCTCACGGATGAGTTGAATCGCTGGGCCGCTGCCACCATTTCGAGTCTGAAGGCAGAGATCGGCTTTTCCAGTCAAGGCGGCCCCTTTCCGTCCAGGGAAAAAATCTCTGCCACGACCATGGCCGCCATGCCGGTAGTCGGCTTTAATCCCGGGGCGGCCTATGGCCCGGCCAAGCGCTGGCCTGCCGAGAAGTTCGGACAACTGGCGGCCCTTATCGCCCACCACCACGGGGAAACAGGTTGTCTGATCCTGGTCTTCGGCACGACAGCCGATACCGAGGCCGCCCGGGCAATCAGCGAATTCTCCCTTCGCACCCCCCATCATGTGGTGGACATGACCGCCAAAACCACCCTTCCCCAGGTCATGGCCCTGATCCACTGCTGCAATGTCTTTGTCACCAACGATTCCGGCCTGATGCATGTGGCGGCGGCCCTTGATACCCCCACCGTTGCCATCTTCGGGTCCACCGATCATATCGCCACCGGGCCCTTTTCCAAAAAGGCGGTGGTGATTCGCAAGGAGATGGAATGCAGTCCCTGTCTGCAATCCCGGTGTCCCCTGAAACACCTCCGCTGCCTGGAAGAGATCAGCAGCCAGGAGGTGTACGCGGAGCTTGCCGGGATCCTTGACGGGGCCACCGATTCTTCATTTCCAGGTAAAATTCCATGAGCCCTGTGACTCAGCCTACGCCTTGTCCCGCAGATATCCCGCGTCCTGCCGTTTTCCTTGATCGGGATGGGACCATCAATGAGCAGATGGGCTATATTAATCATATCAGCCGGTTTCAACTGCTGCCCGGGGTAGCCGCGGCCATCAGGCAGCTCAACGAAAATGGTATTCCGGTGGTGGTGGTGACCAATCAGTCGGGGCTGGCGCGGGGCTATTTCCCGCCCGAGCTGCTGCTTGCTGTCCATGAAAAAATGAGGCTGCAACTGGCGGAGCAGGGGGCGCACGTGGATGGAATCTATGTCTGCCCCCATCATCCAGAGGCAAAAATGGAGGAGTACCGGCTCAACTGCCCATGCCGAAAGCCAAAACCGGGCCTGTTGCTGCAGGCGGCCCGGGAAATGGGGCTTGACCTTGCCCGATCATTTGTCGTTGGTGATCGCTGGTCCGATCTGAAATCGGCAGATGCCTGCGGAGCCGTGCCGCTCCTGGTGCTGACCGGCTATGGCCGTGGAGATGCCCAGTATATCGGGCCGACCCAGGTGGTGCAGCCGGCCCATGTCGGGGATGATCTGCTGGCCCTTGTCCCATGGATATTGGAGCGGATCAATGGTGGAGTTGATAAAAAATGTATCCCATAGAAAAGAGAGGGGGAGTGGAATGAAAAAGACAGGGGTAATTCTAGCCGTACTGGCTGTGGCCGTTGGGCTCTATTTTCTGGTGACTGCCAGACCTGCGAAGGTGACCGCTGCTGATTTTTTACCCGAAGAGATACTCCTGACCGTGGAACAGCAGGATCTTGGAATGCTGTTGGAGGACTCTACCAACTCACGCCTCGGTCAGGCCATAAGCAATATTGATTATCTGAAGGTTGCCTCGGAACTGGGAATGGGTGAGGATGATCTCGCCAAGATGGGAGGGGCCGGCAAGCAGCTGAAAGATTTTTTCAACAGCCCGATATTCAATGAGTTTTTTGGAAAGGAGTTCACCTTTGCGGTGCTGCCGGTGGCCCCTGCGAATCTGGCAAGCCCTGAAAAGAGTGTCACCGGCAGCCTACTTTTTATTTCCAGGCCCAGCCATGACGCTGATATTCTCAAGCTGATCAGTTCAGTCTTTATGGGGAAAACCCACCAGAGCACCATGGAGCATGGAAAATACAGCATCCATCAGATTCCCCTCGATGGAGGCATCGTCTTAAGCCTGGCAACGGTCCAGGGCTATGTCATTGCCGCCCTGGATGCGGGGCTTGTGCGGGCAAGCCTGGATCGTTTCGACGGAAAGAGTACGAGTAAAAAGGGAACCCTGTCCCAGAACAGTGAATATATCCGTCTGCGCCAGGAATTCATTGATGCCAAATTCTTTGCCTATGTCTCCATGCCCGCAGTCTCTGATCAGGTCGTCAGGTTTGTCGGGAATCTGGGCGCGCCCGAACAGGACGACCTGCTTCAGGCCATTGACCAGTGGAAAGGCTGGAACGGACTGGCCTTTGGAGTATGGAAAGAAAAGGGGCGGATACGTGACCGGGTGGTTGTGCTTTTTGACAAGGAGAAGCTCGACCCATTTGTGGCCAGGATGTTCACCGCGAAACCCTCTGAAAATAAGATTTATGCCATGGTTCCCGCTGATATTGTGGGCTACTATTGGACCAATACCCTGAATATGAGGATATTCTGGGAGATGTTCAACAGTGAAATGGAGGGCAGCGGGGAACAGCTCAAGGCCATCGAAAGGGAGGTCAAAGGCGCCACTGGCTTTGAGCTGGAGCAGATTCTCGCCATGTTTGGTTCCGAGGCGGCTGTTCTTATGAAGGAGATGGTCACCGATGGGTTTATCCCTCTGCCCAATGGTGCCATATTCCTGAAGATCGAGAAGGAGGCAGATTTTCTCAAAATGGTCAAATCACTGCTTGCCAGAAGGGATATTGCCGTTCAGGCAGAAGAGTACAAAGGGATTGCCTTGAATACCCTGGATATCTCTTTCCATCCCAGTCTGCGACCCGTCTATGTCATCCATCAGGGATATCTGATCCTCGCCGGCAGTGCTGATATGGTGAAGAAGATTATCGACAGTCAGGCTGGTCAGGGCCTGGTGGCCGAGAAGAGTTTTCAGCAGGTCAATGAGGGATTGCAAAAGGGGTTGACCGGAAGCAATAATTCCGTCGGCTATATCAGGATTTCATCCCTGTTGAAGACGATCAGGGAGATTGCCAACTGGGGTGGAACCATCCTCTCCATGCAGGACTCGGAGACCAGCCGGAAATCAAAGATCATCCTTGGTCAGCTGGTCTTTCCACTGCTGGATGGCCTTGCCATATATGAGGCGATGGGGTCTCGCAGTGTGATCCAGAACGACGCGCTGATCATGGAATCGGCAGTAATCCTGGCACCTTAGTAAAGAGTGGGATCTTCTCCCCAGACATCTGCTTCATCCCTTTCTTTCGCGCGATCCCTGGGGCTGGCGCACGAACAGGAAAATTTATGGATAAATTAATTGCCGAGTTGACGAAATTGGTCAGGTTCAAGGACTCTACGGATGTCGGAGATCTGGTCCTGATCATTGCCAGGGAACCACAGGTCATGGTTTCCTATGCCCTGGTGACGGATATCCAACGGGATGACAGCCGCAAGAATGAATGGTGGCACGTGGCCATGACCCTGCTCGCCCTGCCGCCCCAAAAAATTACCTGGACCCTGCGAACGCCGCAAATGACCGGCATGGAGGTCTTCACCATGGGGGGCGAAGAGCGTTTTGTCAAGGCCGTTGATCTGGGGGGAGTCCGCGCGCGAACCAGTGGCGAGGTCCCGGGAGGAGCTGGTGAACCGGCACCTCGGGAAGGGAAAAAGGCCCCTTTTCTCAAGCGGGTCAAATAATGGCCGGACTGTCTGAGCGGGCGCTGATTGCCCTGATCAGGGAGGCAAGTGGAGCTGCGGCTCCCGGCCTGCTCCGAGGAATCGGTGATGATTGCGCGGTTTTCAGCAATTCCGGGGCCGGGCCGTGGCTGATCAGCACCGACTCCCTGGTGGAAGGGGTGCATTTTGACCGGCGCCGGCATCCTCCTGAGCTCCTTGGCCGCAAGTGCATCGCAGTGAATTTCAGTGATGTCGCGGCCATGGGTGGCTGTCCGCGCTTTGTCCTGCTCTCCCTGTGCCTTCCTTCCGACCTTAATGCTGACTGGATGCAACGGTTTTTCTCCGGGCTCAGCGGGATCATCGCAGAGTATGGAGCTGTTCTTATCGGCGGCGATACGGTGCGGAGCAAGGAGCTGATATTCTCCGTGACGGTGATCGGCGAGGCAGGTTGCGGTGGGATTCTCTATCGTTCGGGGGCAAGCCCTGGTGATATCATTCTGGTCAGCGGCCACCTGGGTTCTGCCGCCGCAGGCCTTGCATTGTTGCAAAAGTCCGGCGGCGATGAGCTTTGCGGCAAGCAATGGCCGCAGTGGCAGGCCCTGCTCGATGCCCATCTCAACCCCTTGCCCCAGGTGAAACTGGGCCAGGAGCTTTCCGCCAGCGGCTGGGTGACGGCGATGCAGGATATCTCCGATGGCCTGGCCACCGATCTGGCCCATATCTGTCAAGAGAGCGGAACCGGCGCCATCATCCATGCCCGGAGTCTGCCCTCCCTGCCTGTCCTTGAGGCTGCGGCCATGTTTCTTGGGCAGGAAAAACTGGATTTACTCTTGCGGGGGGGGGAAGACTACCAGCTGGTTTTTACGGTGCCTCCGCATCGGGTGGAAGAGCTCAGGGCCAGGCTTGTATCCTCTCTCAACCAGCAGATTTTTGCGGTGGGAGTGATCACCGAAGGCAGCGGCGTTCTGCTTGAAAACCAGGATGGAAGTCGAACCGATATCAGCTTCCAGGGCTATGAACATTAAATCCCGGGGGCGGCAGGCTTGCAGGTTCAGGGGATTGGGGGCTGTCCAAGACGTCCATCCCGGTTGGGGGTTTTCAGGCCATGCTCCCCGGCCCCGGCAGGCAGCAAAGCAATTGTACTCATTGTTCCTTTTTTATTCCCACATCCGGCGCATGGGTCAGATCAATGGTGATTGACTCTCGACTGCCCTTGAACTGCCGGTATCTGATCCCGGCCCGGTCGAGCATCATCTTGGAGGCCCGCACCGTGTCACTCTCCTTATACTTGTCCGACATATAGACAATCTCCTTGATCCCGGCCTGGATAATGACCTTGGTGCATTCGTTGCATGGGAAGAGCCCCACATAGATGCGGCAATTATTGAGATGATAGGCGATGGAGTTGAGGACCGCATTCACCTCCGCGTGGCACACATAGGGATACTTGGTGTCCAGGAATGATCCTTCCCGGGCCCAGGGCAACTCATCGTCGGAACATCCCCAGGGAAATCCATTGTAGCCGACCCCGACAATCTTGTTCTGTTCATTGGCGACACAGGCGCCCACCTGGGTGTTCGGGTCCTTGCTGCGCTGGGCCGAGAGAAGGGCCACCGCCATGAAATAGTCGTCCCAGGAAAGATAGTCACTGCGTTTCTCGTCTTGTATCATCTCAATCATGTTGGAAAAGATTAAAGGTTGGGGATCCATTGCTTGATCGTCTTCTGCAACGATCCATCGGCCTTGCGCTGGCGGATAAAGGTATTGATCTGCTGCCGCAATTCCTCGTCATCCCTGCGCATCTCCCAGCCGATATATTCCTCCGTCACCAGGGATAAAATGGGGGTCAGCTTGGTCGATTGAGTAACCAGGGGATGGGAACAGATGGTCGGTGCGTCATGGAGGAAAAGATCAATCTTCTTAGTTCCCAGGGCCTTGATCGCGCCGGTTGCCGATTTGAAACGTAAGATCCTGACGCCGTGGATGTTTTTGACAAGAAATTGATCGCCGGCGCTGTTGGGAAGGACGCCAAAGGTGTAGCCGGTATTTTGCAGATTGTAGATACCGGAGGACAAGAGTGGGGCTTCATGGGATCTGACCAGAAGGATTTGGCCGGATCGCAGGTATGGTTCACTGAACGTCGTGGGAGAGCTGAAAACCCTGGTAATCTTACGACCGGACATAAGGATATCGATATGATTTTTCAACAGGGCCTCGGTTTCCAGGGAGGCTGGTACCTTGACGAAGTGAACGGTCTTGTTGCTGAAGAGTCCAAATTGCGAAGCAAGATCAGCATCCAGGCCCTGTATCTTGCAATCTTTTTCAAAAATAAAGGGCGCCCTGTTCAGGGAGACGCCAACTCGCAACACCTTGGTGTCGGCTGCAATCTCCGGCTCTGCAAGGAGGAGATTCTGAGCGGCGGCTGAATCGGATTGCGGCGCCGGGCATTGGGCAGCGATCTCGCTGGTCTCCATGGAATCGGGGTTTTCCGCGACGCAGCCGTTGAGACAGGCAAGAAAGAGCAGAAGCATCAGGCACAGAAGGGATCGGCAATGGGTTCGTGTCATGGATGTGTTCGTTTCGTTAGGGTGAGATGAAAGGTCCTCTGGCCATTTGCCCGGGGGGCTTGAGCCCCTGGCCCGTTCAAATAAAACAGCTGCCCTTGTCGTGTCTGTCCATGGCCGGTCAACGGGCAAGGAACTCTTCAACATTATAAATCATACAGCTTATTTTGCCGCTTTTCGTCGATTTCGCCAGGAGGAGACCCCGGTGATCTTGTCGATAAATCGCTTGATGGCCTGGAAATAGAGGTTTCCGGCCACAGCGATGATGGAGTTGTGATCTGCCCCGGGGACAATCTGGAACTCCTTGCTTTTAGCTCCACAGAAGGCCTGGAGATTTTCAGCCTCAGCCGCTGGTATAATCTCGTCGAGGGCGCCATGGAGGATAAATGTCGGCTTGGTGACCCGTGATATCTTCGCCATATTGTTAAAACACTCTTCCTCTGCAAGGTCATGGTCATTCGGGTCCAGGCCCAGGGAGCATGCCAGGGGGAGGGTGTCGGCAAATCCGCTTTCGATGATGAGGCCTTTGATCTCATCCGCGAACCTTACTGCAAGATCAATGGCACAGGCAGACCCCAGTGAGCGGCCCATTAGGAACAGGGCGCCGGTGCAGCCGTTTTCCGCCATCCATTTTTTGGACTCCTGAAAGAGGATCTCCCCGTCTCTGAACATGGCGGTGACGCTGGGCTGACCAGTGCTCCAGCCATATCCCCGATAATCGGTGACCAGGAGGTTGATGCCGACTCCGGTGTACCGCTGGCCGATGATGTCAAGGTCGCTGACGGTTTCTCCGTTGCCGTGAAAGTAGAGGATACAGGGAGCGGACACATCGGCAATATGAAACCGGCAGCCGATGGTAACCCCGGGTTCCACGGTAATGGTAAGATCACAGGCCCCGGGAGGCAAGGGGGTAACCGCCTCCCGCCGGGGGTAAAAGATATGGGAAAGGACTTCCGGATGATCAAGTTTCCGATAATCGGTCATACAATATGCCTCACGAGCAGGGATGATGGAGTTGTCAAAGGCCAGGGGGGAAAAGGCGGCAGCCACTCACCTCGCCTCCCAACCTTGGCCGACTATTCAGAGAACAGATTCAGGGTTTGGCTTCGCGTGGATATGGGACTTTTTGCGGAGGGCCAGTTCCTGGGCAACCTGGGTGGCCGTCTCCTCAATGGAGCGACCATCGGACATGATGACCGGAATCTCATAGTTGAGAAAGATCTGGTGCGCCTGACTCAGCTCATTGACGCAGGTGGCGAGTCTGGCGTAGGAGCTTCCCTTATAGCGTTTTTCCCGGATATTATGGAGAATCTCCGGGGTGGTGGAAAGTCCGATGACCCGTTTTTTATTTCGGATGATATCCGAAGGCAGGCTGTAGGTATTTAAATCGTCACAGACCAGGGGATAATTGGCGGTCTTAATCCCTAACTGGGTGGCCAGATAGACCGAAATCGGCGTTTTTCCGGACCGTGAAACCCCGAGCAGGATAACCTCAGCCTCGTCATAATCCTTGGTGGCGGAGCCGTCATCATGGTTGATGCAATACTGGATGGCGGAAACCCGTTTGGCCATATGGGTATCATCCAGATGCCTGGAAAAGCCCGATTCCCGGAGCGGTTCAGCCTCCAGAAGTTCTGCCAGCCGGTTGAGATAGTTGTCACAGATATTGAAAAGCTCTATCTCCGGTGCATCCAGAATCTCGATGAGTTCGGGACTCATGATGGTGGAGAAGACGAGGGGATGGCGGCCCGATGATTGTTTGAGGATGAGCTCACGGGCTACCCAGGCATCCTTTTCGGTGCGGATGAAGGGAATTTTTTCCTCATTGAAGCTGATCTCAGGAAACTGACAGAGCAGCGCCTTTCCCAGATCTTCTGCGAGGATGCCGGTGCTTCCTGACAGATAATAGACATCCTTAGATTTCCACATGGTTCACTCGTTGGAGGTTGACGTGTTTGATTTATGGCTCATCGTGACAAAATCGACCTCTAAAGCCATGATGAATCAGGGCAGATCGGTGAATGAGCGCCAGCAGTTCCGCCCGGATTCCTTGGCCAGATACATGGCCCGGTCAGCGTTTTTCAACAGGGTGCTGATGATGTTCCCGTCTTGCGGACAGATGGTTATTCCAATACTGCCGGTGACAGAGGCCGTTTCATTGTTGAGATAAAAGGGGTTGCTCAGGGCGCTGAGGATCTTTTTGGCGATCTTGTCGATCTTCGCATCCACGGCGATGTGGGTGAGCATCAGGACAAATTCATCACCGCCGAAACGGGAGACGGTATCGGTGTCACGCACACACTCGACTATGCGGCGCGCCGCCTCAATGAGGAGAATATCGCCATAGTCATGGCCCAGGGTGTCGTTCACCTCTTTAAAATGGTCCAGGTCAAGGAACATCAGTACCAGAGACGAGTCTTCTCTGGTGGTATAGAGGATACTTTCCTGGAGTCGGTAGAGAAACAGCCTGCGGTTGGGAAGACTGGTCAGATGGTCAAAGTTGGCCTGCCGCCAGATGATTTCATCGGACTGCTTCTTGGCGGTAATATCCTCATTGATGGACATATACTGGCTGATTTTCCCCCTGTTGTTCCGAATGGGGGAGATGATAACGTGTTCGATAAATTTTTCACCATTTTTCTTGGTATTAGAGAAGTCACCCTCCCAAATCTTCCCCGCGCCGATGGCCTGCCAGAGCTCGTCGATGATCCCGGGTGGATTCTCTTCAGTCTTGAGAAGGGCCTGCGGGGTTTTCCCCAAGGCCTCATCAAGGGTGTAGCCGGTCTGGTAGGTAAACTCGGGATTGACGAATTCAATATTCCCTTTCGTGTCGAAGATGAGGATGGTAACCGGGCATTGTTCCACGGCCATGGAGAGTTTGCGCAGCTTGTCTTCATTTTTCTTGCGGGCGGTAATATCGCGTCCGATGATGACCATGGACTTGCGTCTTCCGTCGGGATGAAAAAGTGGTGCCTTGATAATCTCAAGGACCCGTTCCCCATCGTCGGGGGTGGGGATGATCTCTTCTGTGGTGAGCAGTGTGCTATGACGCCACGCCTGTTCATCAGCTATCTCACGGGCCATGATGGCATCAGCACAGAGTGGGCTGAGGGCGGCCAGCTCAGAACTCTTCTTTCCCCGGTAGTCAACGTCCTCTAGGTGAAACAGGGCGAGCTTGGCCTTATTGGCCAGAAGCCAGCGGCCCTCACCATCCTTGAAGGAGATAATATCAGGAGAGGTGTTGAGCAGGGTGCGCTGCAACTCCTCGTTGGCCGCCAGTTCGGTCCGGGTTTCATCCATTGTGACCACCATATCGTTGAAGATGGTGGTCAACTGGGTCAGTTCGGGGCCACCGTCATGTTGAAAAGGTGACGCGGTGCCGGCCTCTGTCTTCATGTGGCAGATAAAGCGCTTCAGGGTTGTCAGGAAACAGGGGAGCAACAGCCAGCACAGGAGAATGGCCGCCGCGCCGCCAAGCAGTATGATCTGGATGAGCAGACCCAGTTTTTCGGAAAAGGGGGCCAGGACTTCCTGCCGGGGGACATGGACGGCGAGGATCCAGGGGGCCGCCTGGAGATGTTGAAACGATGCCAGAAGAACCTGTCCCGTGGCACTGATGGTCTCACCGCTGCCGTCCGATCCCTGGAGGATTTGGTCAAAGAGGCGATCAGTTCCCGCGGGAAGATCTTTCTGCAGGATCCTGGAGCCATCGCCATGGACCAGGATGGTTCGATCCTTTGAGAAAAGGGAGTAATACCCCCCCCTTCCTCCCATCTGGAGACGGGCGATATTGGCCAGTGGGTTGTCACCTTTCAGGCTGATGCCGCCGCATAAGTATCCGGCGATGTTTCCCCGGCTGTCCTGGAACGGCGCCGTCAGTCCGACCATGGGGCCATGGTCGGACTGAGGTGAATAAAAAATCTTCGAGACAACGGGACAGGCTGCCGTTCCGGCCTGCTGATGGAATGGGGCTGAGGCGGGGTCTTTTTTTTGTCCATCCGCTGAGATGGCCGGAAGCTCAGCCAGAAGCCGGCCATCGGGGGCAAGAATCATCAGCCCTTGGTCAAAGAGTGGGGCAATCCCGGCATTGTCGGCCAGAAGCTGGCGGGCGACACTGGTGTCGACAAGGGGTTGTGGCGGGATTGAATCCGCTGCCTGTTTTATCACCTTGAGCTTACTCGTGAGATCGGCGTCAAGGTGCATGGCCAGGGCCTGCAGGATGGCGAATTGCTGTCTGCTAAAGGTGTCGATGTGCTCACTTTTGAGATACCTTGCCGCTCCCATGATGAAGACGGCAGCGCCGATGACAATCCCGGCCGAGATGAACGCGCTGATTCTGCTGGCAATGGTCCAGTTTTTCCAGAATTTGGGGTTCATCATGGCATGTCTCCGCGGAAGGTGCTAGGCGCCGGCATCATTTTTCTTCGCCCATTTTTTGCGAGCAGGAGCAAGGAGTGGTTTTTTTATGAATGAAAGAGCCGAGTAGCCGAGGGTCTCATTCATCTTTGCGGAAAACTCACGGCAGGGCCGGATGGTGAGATCCTTGAGAATTTCAATATCCACCTCGCCGTGTCCGGGAAAATGGATGGTCAGCAGCAGTGGGCAGGAGCCATGGAATTGATAGCAAATCTTCTTCAGCGCCTCCAGACGAGGCCGGGTAAGCACTGCCGCTTCCAGTTTGACATTGATTGATTCGGTATATTTTTCCAGGGCTTCAGCGAGGGGATCGATGGCTTCAGCGATGATTTTTGCACCCCGTTCATCCTTCTGAACGGTTCCCTGTACGATCACCGGTTCGGTGGATGCGAGCAGATGCTGAGAACGGGCATAGACCTCAGGAAAGACCACCACTTCCACGGCATCGAGGATATCTTCCACGGTAATAAAGGCCATGGGGTCGCCTTTTTTGCTCTTGAGCAGCTTGCAGGTGCGGATAAGTCCGCCAACGCGCACGGGTTGGGCGTCGCCCCATTCGGAGAGCTTTCCGATCTCGATGTCAATGACCGTTCTGATCTCGTGCACGGCCTCATCGAGGGGGTGACCGGTGATGTAGAATCCCACGGTCTCCTTTTCATGGGCCAGTCGCTCCAGCTCGCTCCATTCGGCAATGTCGGGCAGGGTGATGGCGTTCAGCTCCTGGGTGGCGGTGACGGGAGAGAGGGAAAAAAGCGACATCTGTCCACTCAGTCGATCCCGCTGGGCGGCCTTGGCCTGCTCCATCGCCTGGGGCAGGATGGCGAAAAGCTGGGAACGCTTGCAGCCCAGGGAGTCAAAGGCGCCGGCCTTGATCAGGCTCTCGATGACCCGGGAGTTGACCCGCCGGGAATCGATGCGGTTGCAGAAATTCTCCAGGGAGGTGTAGCGGCCCGACTCCTCACGCTCCTGTATGATCGACTCCAGGGCAGATTCTCCGACATTCTTGACAGCGGCCATGCCAAAACGAATACGGTCATCCTTGACGCTGAAATCAAAGAACGATTCGTTAATATCCGGCGGCAGCACCTCAAGCTTGTGCTCCCTGCATTCGTTGATATAGAGAACAATCTTGTCGGTGTTGTTCATGTCGCAGGAGAGCAGGGCTGCCATGAACTGGGCCGGATAGTGGGCCTTGAGATAGGCGGTCTGGTAGCAGATCAGGGCATAGGCGGCCGAGTGCGATTTGTTGAACCCATAGCCGGCAAATTTTGCCATCAGATCAAAGACCGCCTCGGCCTTGTCCGCCGGAATACCGTTCTTTATGGCCCCGGCCATAAATTTGACCTTTTCCTTGTCCATGACCTCGGAGATCTTCTTGCCCATGGCCCGGCGCAGGTTGTCGGCATCACCCAGGGAATAATCTGCCAGGATATGGGCGATCTGCATGACCTGTTCCTGATAGACGATGACGCCATAGGTCTCTTCCAGGACAGGCTTGATCTGGGGCAGGGGATAGTTCGCCGTGGCCCGGCCATGCTTGGTATCAACAAAATCATTGACCATTCCCGAATCCAGTGGGCCGGGACGATAGAGGGCGACAAGGGCAATGAGATCGCTGAACTGGCGGGGTGCCATCCTCACCAGCAAATCCCGCATTCCGGAACTTTCCAGCTGAAACACACCCAGGGCATCGCCTTTGCAGAGCAAGTCATAGGTCTTGATATCATCCGTGGGGATGGTGTCTATGTCAAGATCGGTGCCAATGTCCGCCTTGACATGCTTGAGCGCCTTGTCGATGACGGTGAGGGTCTTGAGGCCGAGAAAGTCAAACTTGATGAGCCCGGTCATCTCGGTATGTTTCATGTCATACTGGGTCAGGGTCTCACCCTCCTTTCCCCGGCAGGTGGGGAGGAAATCCACCATCGGGCCGGGGGCCACCACCACTCCCGCCGCGTGGGTTGAGGTGTGCCGGGCCAGACCCTCCAGGGCCTGGGCCACACTCAGCAGCTCGGCAATCCTGGGGTCCCGATCGGCGGCATCCTGGAGACGGGGCTCATCGGAAATGGCCTTTTTGATGGTCATCTTCAGCTCTTCCGGAATCAGCTTGGCAATGCGGTCCACCTCGTTCAAGGGAAGATCCATGGCCCGGCCCACATCGCGGATGGCCGCCCGCGCCTTCATGGTGCCGTAGGTCAGGATCTGGGCCACATGGGACTTGCCGCCATACTTTTCCTGGACATACTCGATGACTTCGCCGCGGCGCTCCTGACAGAAATCAACGTCAAAATCAGGCATCGACTTGCGTTCGATATTAAGGAATCGCTCGAAGAGCAGACCATAGGGAATGGGGTCGATATTGGTGATCCGCATGCAGTAGGCAGCCAGGCTGCCCGCCCCGGATCCGCGCCCCGGGCCCACCGGAATACCCTGGTTTTTCGCCCAGTTGATAAAATCAGCGACGATGAGAAAATATCCCGGGAAGCCCATGGTGTTAATCACCTCAATCTCATGGGCCAGCCGTTTTTTGTAGTGATCTTCCATGGTCGGAGTGAGTGTGCCGGAGCTGCGCATGGCCGCGAATCGTTCCTTGAGACCGGCCTGACAGGACTTGGCAAACATCGATTCAAGGGTTTCCCCATCGGGTACCGGGAAGATGGGGAAATGATACTCGCCAAAACCGATTTCAATATTACAGCGTTCGGCAATCTCCACGGTGGAGGCGATGGCCTCGGGGGTATGGTGAAACCTTTTTTTCATCTCCTCGGGCGACTTGAAATAGAACTCGTTGGAGGAAAACTTGAAACGGCGGGCGTCGTTCAGGGTGTTGTTGGTCTGGATACAGAGGAGTACTTCATGGGCATGGGCATCCTCCTGCAGCAGGTAGTGACAGTCGTTGGTGGCAACGGTCTTGATTCCGAACTCAGCGGCCAGTTTTTTCATCCCGTCATTCACCGGGCCCTGTTCGGCAATGCCGTTTTCCTGGAGCTCAAAGTAGAGTCGGTCGCCAAAAATGGCGAGAAATTCCCTGGTCTTCTCCCTCGCCCCGGCCAGATCATTTTGACCCACAAGCCAGGGAATCTGGCCCTTGAGACAGGCGGTGAGGGCGATCAGGCCTTCGTTATGGGTGGTCAGGGTTTCCATGTCAATGCGCGGCTTGTGGTAAAAGCCTTCGAACTGGGCAATGCCTGCCATTTTCATCAGGTTTTTATAGCCGGTAAAATTCATGGCCAGCAGGACAAGATGAAAGTGTCCTTTTTTCCGTTCTCCGCGATGGCCCGGGGCTATGTAGAACTCACAGCCGATGATCGGCTTGATGCCCGCCTTTTTGGCCTTCACATAAAAATCCAGGGCCCCGTACATGGCTCCATGATCAGTCACAGCAACACTATTCATCCCATATTCGCGACACTTGTCGAGAAGATCAGGAATTCTGATGGCACCATCAAGGAGACTGTACTGGGTGTGGACGTGCAGATGAACAAAACCGGCGCTCATAGTGGAGTACGAAGGAGTAGTGACGAGTTAGAAGGTGATGCCAGGTGGCTTATGGAAGCACGACTCCTGACCTGCGACCAGTGACGGATGATACATGGGGAGTGACCGATTTCAGCAATTCGTAAATTTATGCCTATCTCTCTTTCAGACCTTTCGCGCCCTCGGTATGGGCATTGGTGAGATTCATGCTGTCGGTTCTGGCACCGGTGAAATCAGCCTGGGTCAGGTTGGCGCCGGTGAAATCCGCATTGGTGAGGTTTGCTTTTTTGAGATTGACCCCTGGAAGATTGGCGTTGACCAGAGATGCCCCCCGAAGATTGGCGCCCTCGAGATTGGCCCGGCGCAGATTGGCCCGGCTCAGGTCGGCACCCTGTAAGTCAGCCCCCGCCAGATTAGCGCCGACGAGGTCGGCCTGGCGGAGGTCACTTCTTCCCAGATTGCAGCCCGGGCAATCCTTGGCTATGGATTTCACGGTGTATTCAATCTCGTCATCGGAGGCACCGGGAGAAGCTATGGGCATTGATTCGGCGGGGCTGGATACTTGCGGCTGGATACCAGCGGATTTGTCGGCGGTCATGGATTGCCGGAGATAGGTGGCCTTGGCGGCAGGCTCTGCCGCCGGTTGTGAATCGGTACCGGCCGAAGGCTGGCCTGAGGCTTTCCCGGCGGCCAGGGATTCTCGCAGATAGGTCGTCTTCCTGGTCGGCTCAGGCGATTTGTAGAGGTGCGCGGAATCCCCGCTGGAGAGTTTGGCGCTGTAGGCAAAGACTCCCCTGTCATTGAAGAGGGCGTAGGTATTTGTACCGGCACCGGGATATACAGAGTAGCATTTCATCTCCCCGTAATACCAGACCTTGAACTTCAGGCAGAGCTGGTTGGCGCCGTTGATGTCCCATCCACCCTTGTCTGTGTCGTCGGCGGTGAGGGATTCTCCGCGGGCTGCGATGGTGCCGTCCGGCTGAAAATAGATGTGCGTGTTAAAATCAACGGCTTCCAGGTACAGGCTGTTTCCAGAGACCATATCAAAAATCTGCCTGGCGGTGAGGGGAGCATTTCCCCGAGCTGCCATCTGGTTTTGGGTAACAGGCGCGCAGGCGGCAAAGAGAAGACCACAGAGAAGGAAAAGAGGGAGAATCGGTCGGGACACAGATGGGCCTCCATGCAAGACAACTTGCTGAAATGAATTGATAAAATTTATCAGGAAATGATTATACCATAAAGAAAGTGGCTTTGCACTGGATATGCGGAAGGGGTCGTGAATTAGAGCCAGCCTTTGAGTTTGAAGAGCAGATACGGCACTATGGCAGACACCAGCATCAGTGCGAGGGCAAAAAAGTAACCATACGGCCAGTGCAGTTCCGGCATGACCTCAAAATTCATCCCATAGAGGCTGGCCACCAGGGTTGGCGGCATAAAGACCACCGAGATAATGGAAAAGATGCGGATGATTTTATTCTGTTCACTGCTGATTAGTCCAATGGTTACATTGAGTAAGGAGTCACTTTTATCAAACAGAAAGGTTGAGTATTGAACAAGGGAGTCAATGTCTTCAATGAGACTTTGGAGAATGGGCAGATTTTTCTTCAGGTCGTAGCCACTTCGTTTGAAAAACGAAAACAGCCGCTGCATATCGTGCATTCCCAGTCGGATTTTGTCGTTGGTATCCTGAAGCGCGCCCAGTCGTAAGACTATCTGCTCCAGATTCCGGTTGTCGCCGTCATAGACATCCCGGCTGATATTGTCGATTTCGCTCTGGAGAAGCTCAAGTCTGTCGGCCAGCCGATCCACCTTGACCTCAAAGAGGGCAAATATCAGGTCAAAATTATCCTTGATCTTGATTGCCCCGGTGGCCGCTCTCTGCTTGAACACATGAATGGATTCAAGTTTTTCGTGGCGTATGGTAAAGAGCCGGCCCTGGTTCAGGATAAATGCCATGGTGGCATTCTCAAAGTGGTCGGGAGCCTGGAAGAGGAAATAGGATCGAATATGCAGCCCCTGTTCATCCACAAAGAATCTGGAGCTGGCCTCAATTTCCTGGACATCTTCTGCAGAGGGCAGAAGCTGACTGTAGGCCCTGCTGACCAGTGATTTTTCTTCCGCGGTGGGATTGAGCAGATCAACCCAGAGAGCATCCATGGGCATGGGCTCGCCGCATGCAACCTGGGTTGCGACAAGATGTGTATCGACCAGTTTATAAAGGGTTATCATCGTAGATTTAGGACATTGGGGAACAGTTCAGCTGGTAAAAGAAATTGGGCCTGATTTCTTCTGGATGAAGGGTCGAGCAAAAAAAGGCTCACCACGACATGTTTTCAGTTGTAACGGCTCAAGGAGAAATGAGCACTAAAAAAGTTTTCCATCTTTGCTGTGGGAAACGACCAGTTGACGAAACATTTCGACAATGCCGCGGGCCAGCAGATTGATGGAGTGGGCGTTGATATTGCGGTTGGCAGAACGGTCCAGCAGGATGTTGAGTTGCGAGGGAAATCCGTCCTCCTCCTGCCAGTAATGGATAAGAAAGGGCACCTTGGGCAGGGGCATGATGAGCAGGGAATAATCCGCGTCGCCTGTGGTCTTTATGGGCCGGGCTCCGAAGAGGGAAAGGATCTCAAAGATTAATTCCCGATGAGCGTCGGCCAGCTGGCGCAGGGCCTGTTCACAGCGATGGCTGAAATACTGACTCCACTGTCCGGCATTTGACAGCTCATGAAAGGGGATCCAGTCGTTGGCCGGGGTGAGGCCTTCACATTCAATGATGTAGTGGAGCATGGGGACATGGAGCCAGTGGTTGATATGGCAGGTGGAGGTCATCTCACCGGATTGGGAGATGAAAAAATCTTTTCCCAGACAGTTGATTGCCAGTTGGTCGCCCTTCACTGTGGCCCCTATGCGGGGGGCAACCCTGGAGAAATCAAGATGCTGAACCTCATTCTGGAGCTGTTTGATGACCACGTCGTATTCATCGTCCGGGTTTTTTCGCCGGACAATTCGCCAGCTTATGAGCTCAACGGCCTCCTTATCCAGATGGGGACAGGCACTGATGGAGAGCAGGCCCTGAAGTATCCTGGCGGAAAAGGCCATGCATGATGGAACACCACACTGGCCGCAGTTGGTCTTGGGCAGAAATTTGTAGAGCTCCAGAGGATTTTTTATCTCAGACATGGCCGGACCCGAGAACAGGGAGGATGACGGTAACGGTGGTTCCACTGTCACAATCGCTCTGGAAGCTGATCGTGCCGCCATGCTCCTCGATAATCTTCACCGACATGGCGAGCCCCAGCCCGGTGCCATCGGGCTTGGTGGTAAAATAAGGGTCAAAGACGCGGGACAGATTTTCTTTGGCGACGCCGCATCCCGTGTCCTTCACTTTCAAGGTGATATTTCTGCCATCGTCGGCCACATAAATGTCCAGTCTGCCTCCATCTTCCATGGCCTGGATGGAATTTAACAGGAGATTGAGAAAGACCTGATTCAATTTGTCCTGATCGGCCTGGATGACCGGGATATGCTCCTCTCCATGGAGTTCCATGATGACCCCCATGGATTCGGCATCCATGCGAACCAGCGACATGGCCTTGCGCACCACCTCCACCGGATGGACATTTCCGAGGACCAGCTTCTGCGGACGGGTATAATCCAGGAGTTCACTGATACTGCGATTCAGGCGCTCCACCTCTTGCACCAGGATGTCAGCGGTGAGCTGGTCGTCACTTTTTTCCTGGAATTTTGATCGAAGGAGAATGGCCAGCCCCTTGATGGAACTCAATGGATTTCTCAACTCATGGGCAACCCCGGCAGCCATTTTCCCCAGGGCAGCCATGCGTTCACTGCGTCGCAGCTCTTCTTCCAATGACTTCAACTGGCTCAAATCCTGGATCAGCAGCATGGAGCCGGATGGGGCCCCTTCGCTGTCCACCACGCTCATGCTCTGCAGTTGCAGGGTTCGAAGCCCACCATTGTGGTCGGGTAGAATAATTTCCCGGCGCGAACCTTCCGGCGTCATGGCTGTACCGGAAAGGGCCTGGGCCAGTTCCGGCGCCAGCACCTCTTCGGGGGGCAGCCCCACCGCATCCTTTTCAACCACGGAAGTCATCCTTTCGGCAAACTGATTGCAGAGAATGATCAGCCCCTGGCTGTCGGTGACGATTAACCCCACCGGCAATGAGGAGATGAGGGTGTCGCGAAACGCCTTGATCCGCTCCAGCCTGCTCTGCGATCCTTTCAAGCCCTCAAGGGTCAGGAGCGACAGCCAGCCCCCCACCCCAACCAGCAGAAGAACAACGGAAAGGATGACGATCTGGAGGAGTTGCTGCCTGACGGCCCTCTTAAATTCAGACATATCAAGCTCCACCAGGAGGATATATTTCTGCTGACTTATCCGCTCCAGCTCCTCATTCCACTCCGGCGGAGGAGGATGATGCTGACGCATCATCATTCGCCCGATACCCTCCGGGCCGGGAAAATTTCCTCTGAAAGATGGTGCCTGCTGGTTCAATTGTCGTTTGCCGATGGGCACAAAAAGGGCCGCCACCTGGAACGCCGACACCTGATCATGACCGCCGATGCGATAGCGAAACCTCCCCAGATCGTGAATTTCTCCACTGATGGAGTCGATGAAGATGGACGTTTCAGGATCCACCGTGGAGTCCAGCGCCTTTGTGTCAGAGCTTGCAAGAATTTTCCCGGACTGATCGACAAGGGCGAGAAAATGAACACCTGGCTGTTCAGCGGCCCGTTCAAGGATCTCCTGGACATGGTCAGACAATTGCCCCGATGGTTTCAGTCCCCGGCGGGCGGCGTCAAGGAATGAGGCCCTGGCACCGGAGGTGACGAAGCGGATCAGGGTTGCTCCCCTTTCCAGCAGCACATCGGTCATCAGGATTTTTTCGCGCCGGTAATTATTGATGGCAAAAACGGTAATAATCAAGGACAGCAGGGCACAGGCAGCCGCCAGAACCCAGGGAGAGACCAGTGCCAGACGCTGATTTTTGATCAGTCGCATCGTCGATCCTTGGGCGGATTGAGAATTTTATGAATGAGAACCTTGGTGATCAGATAGGTCGGGGCGATACCTTCCACCCCCATGGAGCCGGCGGCCAGGGTTTGCCCGCCATGCAGGGGATTATCCGAGGCATAGTAGGCATAGCGGATGCGGACCTGGGAGGAGATATGGCCCTGAATCACTGCCGCATTGATGGCTTGCTGATAATGTCCGCCCTCCATTTCCAGGCCCACAGCCTTCCAGCTGGAGCTGTAGAAACGCTCCAGCACGTCCCGATTCTGGAGGGAGGTGCCGAGCACTGTGACCATCGGCCCCGCATAGACATTGACGTTGTCACCAAAATCAGCGGCTCGCAGGTCATTGGCCACAATGTAGTTATGGGCCGTTCCTTCCATGACGTGGGCCGTGGCCAGCATAATGTCGCCTTTTTTTCCTGGAAGAATTCCCGCCTTGCCCATGATGGAGATGGAGGAGATATTGAAGGTGAGGAGTTTCTCCCCGATACGATCAGGTCGCAGCAGTTCATCCATGACCTCAAAGGCCTGGGTCCCGAAGGCATAGTCCATGACCACGATCACCGGTTTTGTGGTGGTGATGTACCCCTCATCGATATTCAGGGCAGGGTGGAGGGAGCTGTGGTCGATGGCTGCCGCGTCAATGACCATGACATCAATATTGGAACCGGAGCCGTCCGGGAGAAAGGTGAAGCCATGCTGCCCGGCAAAGGCCTGCACCTCCTCCTCCCTGTCTTTTAAGGTGGGGATCATGTCATAGAGACTGGTGGGGACAACTCCCCCGGTCACCTGTAAGGCTCCGGCACCATAGAGGATGTTCTTCACCGAATGCATGTTGGCGCTGATAATATGGAGGGGCCGTTCCTGAAAGCCGTGCTGGACCAGATGCAGCTTCACCGCCTCGGCCCATTTTGAGGCATATTTATGATGGGCAATCATCTCCTGGAGTGACGGGGTGAAATAGATGGTCAGTTGCTCATCGGGGGATCTGATCTCCCTGATTATCCGCTCCCCCATACTGTAGATAATTGAAAACAGACCATTATTGTATCGTTGGCCATGATGTGTTCGCATCATGCTCTCATAGGTTTCCCGTGTCTCCCGGTAGGTTCGTCCCAGGAGAATGGAAAGGTTCCAGATGGCCTGATCCAGCACCGCGCCCTCAAGAACCAGCTCTCCGCGCGCGGCCTTTCCAAGATCGTGCCATTCGGAAGAGGTATTTCCTTCCTTGTCACACACCTGTTCCTGAATCTTCTGGGATTCAATACTGAGGAAGGTGATGTGGGTGAGGATATCATAAACCTCGGTTAATCCTTTGGTAATGACAAAACAGATCTCATTTTCCGAAACCACATAGGAGAGTCGCCTCCGTTTCAGCGGGATGACCTGTTCAAAGGTGGTGTTGTGGAAATCCTCATTGCCGGTCAGGATAATGCGGTTGCATTTTTCAATGCCCCGGGGCATACGGTCAATGACATATTCAAGGCCCTGGAGTTCCATAATCCGGGAATCCACCATCGAGCCGTAGATTTCAGGGGAAAACAGTTTCAATGATTCCGCAAGCTTTTCACCGGACTTGCCCGAAGGTCGGTAATTCCCCCGTAATGTCAGGGCATCGGCCAGGGTTTGAAAGGTACGAATGGCAAGGCGGGCCTTTTGCGCTTTGGTCAGATCCTGCATGGTGAACTCCACTGGAATGGGGCCCTCACGAACCTGGGTATCCCGAAGTGTCTTTAGAATCGCAACGCTGCCGGGCAAGTGGCCACGATGACTGATGACTGGATGATGGCAGTTTGCCTGATCTTCAAGGGGAGGGCAATCATCATTATACCCTTATCGGCTTTGATGAGGCAAGAAGAGAGGGGATCAACACGAAAAAACAGGAAGGGGAAGGAGGGGGATCTCCGGGCAGTAAAGGAGGGGGGTGGAAAGGGGAACCTCCAGCTTGTTCCAAAAAAAAGGTCTGCCTGAAAGGTATCAGGCAGACCTTAAGGACTTGCGAACGCGATTTTTAGTGCCTTACAGGTTCTATTCTTGTTTTTTGCAAGAATAGAATCTGCAATAGGCTCGTATCCCGTTCATCGGGGTTAGATCTTTTTGACGTTGGCGGCAGCAGGTCCCTTGGGGCCTTCTGTAATCTCAAACTGAACCCTGTCGCCTTCATTCAAGGTCTTGAAGCCTTCTGAGGCAATCGCGGAGTAGTGGACAAAAACATCCTTCCCGCCATCCTGCTCGATAAAACCAAATCCCTTGGACTCATTGAACCACTTGACTGTGCCTTCTAACATAATGCCTTTTCGCTCCTGATTTTTAATCAAATTACCATGAATCTGTGCAGTAATTTAAACTAACAACAAATAAGGCACATATTAAATCTTCTTTCAATATGGCTGTATCACTGACTAGCTGAAACACTACACGGTGAATACTCGATATTTTTATATCAAATAGAAACCTGAAAAACCAGAAAAAAATAAATGGTCCGTCGGGATTTGAGAAATTTAATCATTTTCTAATCCCTCACGAACGGAACAGGTGTCTTGCGAAGATGGTTCTCCTGGAAAACAACACAAAACCGTCTGAAAGGCACTATCATTCCCGTGGTCCAGGCTTCAACAGTGAACCATAATGGGGAGAGTACCATTATCCATCGGATCGTGCTTCGCCCAAGGGGAGTAACAGGGACTGGTCATACTCCTGCGGCGCCATGAATCCAAGGAGATTACAGAGCGTTGCCGCCACATTGGACAGTCCCGGCTGGGCGAGATGGGCAAGCTGAAAGTCATTGTTGCCGTTAAAGTCATGGATGATCAGGGGAACGGGGTTTCTGGTGTGTGCCACCATGGCCGTCCGCTCGCCGTTTTTTTCAGTCCACATGCAATCCGCGTTGCCATGATCGGCGGTAATCAGGGCAATGCCGTTCGCTTTTTGGAGGGCAGTGAGAATTCTTTTGAGGCATAAATCGACGGTCTCAACGGCGATGCGTACCGAGATGACCACCCCGGTATGGCCAACCATATCGCCGTTGGCGAGATTGAGGCGGATAAATTTATACCTGCCGCTTTCAATGGCGGCGATGACCTGATCGGTGATTTGTGCCGCCTGCATCCAGGGCCGCAGGTCAAAGGTAACCCTGTCCGAGGGGATTTCCACATAGGTCTCCAGTTTTTCATCAATATAGCCGGAGCGGTTTCCATTCCAGAAATAGGTCACATGGCCGAACTTCTGGGTTTCGGAGATGGCGTAGGAGCTGACGCCCTCGGCACAGAGGTATTCGCTTAAAGGGCGGTCAATGGCTGGTGGTTCCACCAGATAATGGGCGGGGATCAGGGCGTCGCCGTCGTACTGCATAATCCCGGCGTAAAAAAGATCTGGAATGCGTTGTCGGTCGAAGTAGGGAAAGGCCGAAGATTCCCCTTCATCAAAGGCGCGTGAGATTTCAATGGCCCGATCTCCGCGGAAGTTCCAAAGGATAACCGCGTCACCATCCTCCATCACTCCCACCGGCTTATCGTTTCTAGTCACGACAAAACTCTCCATATACTGATCAGTCATGGCCGGATCTTCAATGTAGTAGGTACGAATGGCTTCACAGGCCGAGGGAAACGGCCTGCCTATTCCCAGAACATGGGCCTTCCAGCCCCGTTCAACAACGGACCAGTCGGCACCATAGCGATCCATGGTGGTGATCATCCGACCACCGCCGGAGGCCATACAATAATCCCGGCCATCCACCGACAGTTCCCGTAACCTTTGTTCCAGGGGGGCAAAATATTGGAGCGCGCTTTTCGGGGCCACGTCCCGCCCGTCGAGGAGGCCGTGCACCCTGACCCTGCGAATTTTGTCACACACACATCGGGCGAGCAGGGCGTAGAGGTGATCGGTATGGCTGTGCACGTTGCCATCCGAGATCAGGCCGATGAGGTGCAGGGTGCCGCCGGTGGACGCGCGACGGAGCACCTCCTGCCAGGCCTTGCTGGTAAAGGCCGTGCCGTTTTTCAGGGCCTCATTGACCAGTTTAGCCCCTTGCGCAAAGACGCGCCCGGCGCCCAGGGCATTGTGTCCCACCTCAGAGTTCCCCATATCATCATCGGAGGGCAGTCCCACGGCGGTGCCATGGGCCTTCAGTCTGGTGGTCAGCCTGCCTTTCATCAACTCATCAAGGACGGGGGTGTAGGCCATAAAGACCCCGTTGCTTTCCGTCTCGGGGCCGATCCCCACCCCATCCATAATGACTGTCACCACCGGTCCGGGAAAGGGACGGTAGCCTGGAAGCTTTTCCAAGTGCGGTTCGGGCATCATAGCTCCTGGTTGATGGTTGCTCTTCTGTGAAATTTCTTTGCGCAAGGTCGAGATGCCTCGTTATTATTCCTTAATTGAAAGTGATATTCCACTGAAATAGAGTGTCCGATTCATATTGGTCTAACCCCGATAAACGGGATACGAGCCTTTCGCAGATTCTATTCTTGCAAAAAAAACAAGAAAATAATCTGTAAGGCACTAAAGTGAAACAGTTTTTTTAAAAAAATCATCACTGTTTCTGCGGCATATCAGTCAACAAGAGCATCGTCAACAGGATCATTTCCCTTTTGATCGCTGGCTGCTTCGGGGGGCACTTTGCTGGTCTCCCAAGCGCGCGCTCCATTTTGCAAAACTGGAATGAATGGTGGCCAGTTCCAGCCTGATCTTTTCTCTGACCCACGTCATGGGCGCAATGCCGGAGGTCGGGATGCTTTGAATAACAGGAATGGGGATTTCTCTTGTTACTGATTTCCCGGATCCAATCTCAGCAGATCCCTGCGTTCAGAGAGGCGGGCATGGATGGTAACCACCGCCGTATCCACCTTCAAGATCCGCTTTCCCAGTGAAAAGGCGGTAAAGCCGCATTCCGCGAATCGATCCAACTCGTAATCAATCCACCCCCCTTCCGGGCCAATGGCCACCAGGATATTCCCAGGGACATCGACGATGACATCCCTAAGGGGGGAGCTGCTGTCGGGATGGGCAATGAGGAGATGGCTGTAATTCGCGATTTTATCGGGAAGAATATCCTCGATAAAGGGCTTGAAGCGCCCATGGATATGGACCTTCGGAACCCGTGTATCGATGGCCTGCTCGAGCCCCTGGAGCAGATGGGGCCGATATTCCTCTTCGTTGAGCAGACTGGCGTTCCAGAAACTCTTTTCCACCCGCTGGGCATGGGTGATAAAGATATTTCCCACGCCCAGGGCTGCCGCCTGGCTGAAGATGCGCCGGAGCATGATGGGACGGGGGAGGGCCAGGAGCAGATCAATAAAAGGCTGGTCTTCTGGACACGCATCTCTTTCGGCAGCAAACTGCACCGTTAACCTCACCTGAAAGGGAGAGCGTTTGCTGATTTCAGTCACCGTTCCCATTCCCTGGGGGCCATCAAGAATACCGATACGAACCGTATCGCCGGGGCGTACCCCGAGGACCTTGACCAGATGAGTGGCCCGGCGGTCGGTGAGGGTGACGGTGTCGATCTGGACTTCCGGTCTTTCTAAGAGAATAATATTCATGACTTTGAGGACAAGTGGTATGGGCCGGCGCGAATTGAATGGAAGAAAAAAAGGATCAGCCCTGTGGGGCGGAGGGTGGGATGGGAGGAGTGGCATCGCCGCTGAAGAATGTTCTGATGGAGTGGAAAAGCGTCGTGATCCCCTGCCAGATCTGTGGCAGCAGCCAGATGGCAAACAGGATAAAGAGGCCGAAAAGAACGAGAAAGGTCAGCGGATGATGGAGTGCCGCCCAGAGTCCGACGAAAACAGCCACATCTTCAAGCAGCGACGCGGTCCAGTTGCTGAAGGGTTCCGGTGAGGTATTGATCAGGATCCTGGAGCCGGCCTTGATGGAATGGCTGGTGGCGGCAATGGTACCGCCCAGGATGCCGGCCACAACCAGCACGGCTGGATTGACCTCGCCCACTGCCCGGGCGGCCAGCATGACTCCGGCTGGAATCCGGATAAAGGTATGGATGGTGTCCCAGCCGGTATCCACCCCCGGGGTCTTGTCGGCAAAAAATTCCACCGCGTACATCAGAGCGGCGGCGCCGATCACCATGGGGTTTTGCAGGATCTGGAGTTGTTCGGGAAGAACAATATTGCCGGTGACCCCCAGATAGCCAAGGACCGCGATGGTCGCATAGAGATTGATCCCCGCAGCCCAGGCAGTTCCCATGGTCAGGGTGATGGTGGCGATCAGCTGCTGGTATGCGTCCATTCCCTTCTCTTCTCCGGGCAGTGCGTTTTATACAGGAAAAAATTCATGAATTCGTGGTGGAGCCGAGATGATGGTGCTCAGATGGGGTTTCCCTGATCCTGACAATCCGTTAAGTGGGTATTTAAAAAATGACATTCCTTGGGCGAAAGGTCAAACTGAATCTCCACCTGGCGCAGGAGGGAGGCCCGGCTTTTTTCAGGATACTGCTGGAGGAGTTCGGAAAAAGTGCAGATGGCATTTCTCAGTCTCTCACCGGGTCGCTGGGTTGGGGTTGTCATGATATCTCCTATGGTCTGGGGACAGGTCGTAGAATAATGCCGGCCAGAGGCGGCACGGTAATCTTGGTGTGAAATGGGGCCTGGGCGTAGGGTTCTGCCATGGCCTCATACTGGATGATATTGACGGCGTTGCTGCCCCCGTATTGCCGCGCATCCGAGCAGAAGACCTGCTCATAGCTGCTGCCGGTGGGCAGTCCCAGCTTGGAGTCATAATGGGTCTGGGGGGTATAGTTGAACAGGCAGACCAGATGGTCGGAGCGGTCTTTGCCGTATCGGACGTAAGAGATAATTGAATTCTGCCGATCTTCAAGGTCCAGCCATTGAAAGCCTTCCGGGCTGAAATCCAGCTGCCACAGGCAGGGGTTGGCCCGGTAGAGCCGATTCAGCTCCTCGACAAAGATCAGCATCTGGGCATGGAGGGGATCTTCATCGAGGAGATGAAAGTCCAGGCTCTGTTTGCAGTACCATTCCGTCCATTGTCCGAATTCATTGCCCATAAAGAGCAGCTTTTTCCCCGGATGCATCCACATGGTGAGCAGAAGCAGGCGCAGATTGGCGAATTTCTGCCACAGATCACCCGGCATCTTGTCCAGCAGGGATCGTTTGCCGTGCACCACTTCGTCGTGGGAGAGGGGGAGGATGAAATTCTCGGAAAAGGCGTACATGATGGAGAAGGTGAGGTTGTTATGATAATAGCGACGGTACAGGGGGTCCTTGCCGAAGTAGGTGAGGATATCATTCATCCAGCCCATATTCCACTTGAAGCCAAAACCCAAACCCCCGATACTGGCAGGCTTGGAGACCCCGTAAAAACTGGTGGACTCCTCGGCGATCATAAGGGTGCCGGGATGACGCTCATAGATGATGGAGTTGAGATGGCGGATAAATTCAATGGCCTCCAGATTCTCCCGGCCGCCATAGGCGTTGGGAACCCATTCTCCATCCTTGCGCGCATAATCGAGATAGAGCATGGAGGCCACGGCATCCACCCGGAGCCCGTCAATATGGTATTTGTCCAGCCAGAAGAGGGCGTTGGCGATGAGGTAGTTGCTGACCTCGCGGCGGCCATAGTTGTAGATATAGGTCCCCCATTCCTGATGTTCCCCCTTTCGCGGGTCTTCGTGTTCAAACAGGGCGGTTCCGTCAAAACGGGCCAGACTGTGGGCATCCTTGGGAAAATGGGCCGGCACCCAGTCGAGGATCACGCCGATGCCGTTCTGGTGGCACTGATCAACAAAGTACATGAAATCCTCTGGAATCCCGTAGCGGCTGGTCATGCTGAAGGGGCCGGTGACCTGGTAGCCCCAGGATTCGTCCAGCGGGTGCTCCATCACCGGCATCAGTTCGATGTGGGTGAACCCCAGTTTCTGGACATAGGGAATCAGCTTGTCGGCCAGTTCGCGAAAGGTGAGAAAGCGATCGGGGTCAGCCGGGTCCCGCTGCCAGGAGCCGGGATGGGCCTCGTAGATGGCCATGGGCTGTTCGTATGGGGGGGGGGCGATTCGGCTCTGCTGCCATTGCTTGTCCTGCCAGGAGTAGTGATCCAGGGGGCGGATGATGGAGGCGGTTCTGGGGCGGAGCTCGCCATAGAACTGGAAGGGGTCGTTTTTTTGAAGAATCTCGCCATGCTGGGTGCGAATCTCGAATTTATAGAGTTCATTCTCGCCGATTCCGGGCAGGAAAAGTTCCCATATCCCCGAATCTCCCAGGCAGCGCATGGGATGAACCCGACCGTCCCAGCCGTTAAAATTACCCAGTACCGAGACTCGCGTGGCCGCCGGGGCCCAGACCCGAAAAATGGTGCCCTTGATGCCGGATCGCTGGGTCAGATGGGCCCCCATGTGGTCGTAGAGCTGGTAATGGGTGCCAAAATTAAAAAGATAGCGATCCTGCTCATCGAGGGCCGGCAGAAATCGGTAGGGGTCATTGAGGGTGTGGATGCTTCCGTCAAAATAGGTGATCTGGAACTGATAGTTGTATGGATCAAGGTCGATGTCGGGAAAGGCGGCCCGATCCATCTCCAGCTCGAACAGACCCTCATCACAGCTCTTGATCATGGGAAGGGAGAAGGAGGCGGTCACCAGGGTAACGGAGGCCGCGTGGGGCTGAAAGGTGCGAATCACCACCATCTGTTCCTGATCTCCGGTGAAATGCACGCCCAGAAACTGAAAAGGGTCATGGTGCGTGGCATTGAGTATCCTGTCGCGATGTTCATTCATGGAGTTTCTCTCACTTTTGCTTGGAGTTTTTGATCCCGAATCAATGGAGCAGAATGGCTTCCATTGCTCTTACAGATGTTGGCCAATGGTAGTTCTTGACGAAAAGATGCCAACTCTGATAGGATTCAAAACATTTATTCGGATACACAGAACTTCTTTATAATACATCGGATGGAATGAATTGAACAGATATGAATCCAGAGAATAACGCCATAATTGACACCCTTACCGGTTCGTTTCTGATCTCAACACCCCGCATGCCTGATCCCCGTTTCAGTGAGCAGGTGCTCTATATCTGTGCCCATGGCCATGAAGGAGCGATGGCCCTTGTCATCAATCGCCCCAATTATTTTCTGAGCATGGAAGATATCTTTCGGGGAGCCAATCTTACCGTGCCCGAGAAATTTTTTCCCCCGGTCTATAATGGCGGGCCGGTGGAGCCCACCACCGCCTGTATCCTGTTCAGTTCAGAATATCAGGCAGACCAGCAGCTTTCGATCACTCCGACCATTTCTTTAAGCCGTGACGCCAAGGTTCTTGAGGATATTGCCCGGAGTCAGGGTCCGGAAAAGTATCTCTTCCTTCTGGGATACGCGGGATGGAGGCCGGGCCAGCTGGAATTGGAGCTTATTGCCGAGGGGTGGCTGGTGGTTCCCGGTGATGACGCCATTATCTTTGATGTCCCCGATTCCGATAAATGGCAGCGGGCGGCAATGCTCTATGGAATTGATATTTCCACCTATGATGATGTGGTGGGGAATGCCTGAAATATTTTTCTTGCAAAGAGGCAGGTGCTATGGATGAGATGAAACAGATTTTTGAATGTGTGCGCTGCGGCTATTGCTGTATGGGCAAGACCACCGTTTCCCTGGACGAGGGGGATCAGCGGCGGATGGTGGAGGCCCTGGGCCTGAGCGAAGAGGAGGTCCGGAAAAAATACTGGCGGGTGACCGGCAATATTGTCCAGATGAAAGTCGTTGATGGACACTGTATTTTCTTCGACAAGGGCTGCACCATCTATACCGGTCGGCCCTGGCGTTGCGCGCAGTGGCCCATGCACCCGTCGCTGCTCACCGATGCCACTAATTTCAAGACGATCAAGGCGTCATGCCCCGGAATCAATCAGCAGATCTCCTACGAGGAGTTCTGCCGGATTCTCCAGTCCATCATCGACGCCCAGGGAACGGTGCAGTGCTGAAATTTCAAGGAACTCGTCCATGGCAGGAGAGTGATCAGCCGTGATTTTTGAGATTCTCCTGCTGGGAAAGACCAAGGACAGCTATTTGAGCGAGGGGATAACGGAGTTTACCGGGCGCCTCCAGCATTATACCCGGGTGTCGGTGAAACAGGTCCAGCACAGGAAAAAAGCCCCATGGAGTGAAGAGCAGGAAAGGGAGGAGGATGGCCGCCTGCTCCTTAGCCATGTCCCCGCCGGGGCCTTGAAGGTTGCCCTGGATTTTCGTGGTCGCCAGTTCACCTCGGAGGGACTGGCGGAGTTGATCGGTCAGTGGGAACAGCAGGGAATCAAGCAGGTGAGCCTGCTTATTGGCGGCCCCTTTGGTCATTCCAAGGCCCTGGTGGACAAGGCCGATCTTCTTCTCTCCCTGTCGCAGATGACCTTTACCCATGACATGACCCGACTTTTTCTTCTGGAGCAGCTGTATCGGGCCCATACCATCCGGGCCGGAGAGAAGTATCATAAATAAGCAGGGACTGGCAGGAGCTTCTTCTTGCCCTGTTATCGGGACAGTCCGGTGAGGTACACATCAAAGCGGCTGTTTTTCATCTCGATGGTATGGGAAGGGCATCCGGCATGGAGCTGGGGAGCACCTTTGGGGCGCTTGACCACCACCCGGTTGGTGGCAATGGTGAGAGCGGT
>JACDZJ010000094.1_pt1 | contig 42375 bp, 33 predicted proteins | sample 7365721 | NCBI WGS metagenome assembly JACDZJ01 (sample SAMN15143480, study PRJNA637477) | pond metagenome | biome: freshwater wetland ecosystem [ENVO:00000243]; feature: pond [ENVO:00000033]; material: pond water [ENVO:00002228]; isolation source: pond water containing pink berries ... | reverse complement strand
ACGCAGGTGCATCGGCAACCGCTAATATTAGCATTGCTTGATGCGATTGCCCTGGACGCGCCCCGAGATACCAATGACCCTTTCGACGATCGCCGGATCAAGCAGGTAATTCTCGATTTCATGACGTGCCCAACGCCATCCCAGCACTGTATCGCCATCCTGGCGATCAATTGTGATAGTGTGATAGTCCGGCGACGGTTCATGATCAAAGTCACGGTCACGCAAATAGGCCACCTTTACCCTATTCTTCTCACGCTCGTATCGCGCCTGTGGTGCCAAGCCATTTTTCGAGCCGCCAGTTTTCACAGCAGGCTCGCCTGCGAACACCATCGTCAGAATTTCGTTATCGAGGTTACCCTCTACGATCAATAGATTTACAGGCATCGGCTCCCGCCCTCCAACCGAATCTCGTGCTCATTCGGAATGGCATCAGTCAAGTAGGGCGAGTGGGTCGAAATGACGAACTGACAGCTTGCCCCAAGACGCGGCAGCGAAGCCAATAGCCGCTGCTGCTCGGGAGGATGCAAGTGCAGTTCGAGTTCATCGATCAGCACGATCGCGTTGCTGATATCCAGGCGCACGAATTCGTAAACCAAGGGAAAGACCGCCTGCTCGCCGGACGACATTTCGGCCAGGTCGCAGGTTCGGCCCTGTGCCTCCAGGAGAAAATAGAAGTCATTGGCGCCGAACGGACCGCTGCTTTCTTTCGGCGCGAGACCGACAAAGCGCCGATCTGGAAAAACGGCGCAAAACTTCTCCTGTAGCTCGGGTATATAGTCCTTGCCCCCGGCTCGAACCGGCGAGGTATGATAGCCCCACCAACCGACCAGGAACTGGCGCAATTGCTCGACGCCCGCTTTCCAACTCGTCAAAGCCACTTCAGCATCGGTGAGCGCAATCTGAAGCTCCACGCGGGTTCGCCCCATGCTGCCGATCCGCTCCGCGAGGAAGCCATGCCAATCGAATGCGTCGGCGAAGCGCGTGCGCCGGGTGGCAAGCGACAACACAAAAGCAATCGCTTGCAGCACCGTCGTCTTTCCGGCACCGTTGTCACCTACCAGGCAAGTCAGATTGCGAACCGCTCCGGATGAACTCTGGAAATCGAGGGGTAAGTGACCCAACGACTTGAAGTTAACGATATCCGCACTTAAGAGTTTCATGACCTTCGTCTAGCCCCCTGACTCTCGCCATATTTTTTGCCCATATCTCGATAAGAGGGAAGTCGACCGTTGATTGAGGTTAGCTCCCCGCGCGCGCGCGGGTAATCGTCTCGTAAGCGCTGAGAATCTCTTGCGTCTTCTGGGTGGCCATCTTGAGGGCCTCCGCGGGTGCGCCGCGCGAGACCAGCTTATCCGGGTGATGCTGGTTCATCAGGAGCCGATAGGCGCGTTTGACCTCGGCGTCACTTGCCTTGGGCGTGACGCCGAGGACCGCATAGGCTCCTGACAGGGAGCCGGCGGCCGGTTGTTGGCTCGTGCCCGGACGCTCGCCGCGGGTTCCGCCGCCGCGCCAGGCACCCCCGCCGCCCAGGATCTGGGCCTGAATCTGGATCAAGCGCTCCACCCGGCGGAAACCGGCCGTGGGAATCTGCAAGCCGACCCGGATCTGCTCCAGCACCAGACGCTCAGCCGGGGCCGGCGCCCCGCCCGCATAGGCCGCCGCCAATTGGATTTCAAGAAAGAGCAGGTGCAACTGGGCCTGACCGGCGCTCAAGCGCCGAAACTCAGCGACGGCGGGCGCGAGCACGAAGCTCTCCGACTTGCCCTGCTGGAAGAGACGGATGGCCGCACGTCGGCCGGAGTCGTCGAGGCCCATCCGCGTCATGACCGACTGGGCAAAGGCGATATCGGTCTCGCTGACCCGACCATCGCTTTTGGCGAGGTGGCCCATGACTTTGAAGGTGGTCTCCAGGAACACCTGCTGGAGGCGCGCGCGTTCGGCGGCCCGCACCGGCCCGAACAGATCCACCTGTGCCGCCCCGCGATCCAACCCATGACCCAGGGTCGCCCCAACCAATGCTCCCCAGGGTCCACCGACCAGCAGACCCAAGGTGCCACCTACCGCTTTGCCCCACCAACCCATTGAACCCCCTGCGACCGGTCTTGCCCCGAACAGTACCTGAAACTGAATCAACCGATCGCGGCGCGCGACGAAACTCCGTCAATTGATGCGCGCGATGATACGGGTCACATAAGCGCGGGTCTCGGCATAGGGCGGAATGCCGCCATGGCGCTCGACCGCACCTTCCCCCGCGTTATAACCGGCCAGGGCGAGTTGGACGTCACCCTTGAAGCGCGCCAGCAACCAGCGCAGGTAGGCCATACCGCCGCGCAGATTCTGCTCGGGGTCCCAGGCATCCTGGACACCGAAACGCTCGGCGGTCGCGGGGATGAGCTGCATCAGACCCTGCGCATTCTTGGGTGACAGTGCGCGGGGATTGAAATTGGATTCGGCCTCGATGAGCGCCAGCACCAACTCCGGGTCCAGTTGGAAACCCGGGGCCAACTGCCGCACCAGTTCGGCAACCTTGCCCTTAGCCGGATGGGGGCGAGAGGCAAAGCGCCCGGCCGCCGACGCGGGGGGCAACGGCGGGTCCAGCAGACATTCCGTCTCGCGCTTGGGTTTCCCGTCGACCTTCAACACTTTGAGCAGGTTGATCGCGGTGCTGTCCCGTTTGCCGGCGGCCTGATAGAACCAGGCGGCCGCCAGGTCTTGATCACGGTAGATACCGCGTCCGAAAGCATAGATTTGGCCTAGCTGCACCGCGGCTCGGGTGGCCCCTTTGGCCGCGGCCTTGCAGTAGAGTTGAACCGCTTTGCGGGTGTTCTGCGTGACGCCGCGGCCGTTCTCATAGCGCGCGGCCAGGTCCAGGAGTTTGGCCGGCGACTTGCTGAGCAGCGCCTTTTCAAAGGCCGGGTCTTTGTCTTGCTCGCCGATCAGTTCCTTGGCGCAGACCGGCAGCGCGACCAACAGAGCAAGCAGCAGGCCGATCCGCGGTATCCGGCGAGTGGGCGCTTGAGCGTGCATGTGCCTTTAGTCAGACTCGATCGGTTAGGCCGTGATCGGCCACCGATTGGGTGCACCATGACCGCGGCATGCGAGCTTGGACTCTGGGAAAAGACCTCCGCTTTGCCGATCCGGCGAGGCGAACATCATAGGGTAGTATACATTTTTCAGTCGATCGGGACGAGCGCGCACGACCGTGTGACCGTGTTGCGGCGCCGCCCGCGCGGCTCGGCAAGTCCATAGGGTACGCCTGCGATGGTGTTCGTTGATAACCCGTTTCGGACGCGTTACTCGGGGGAAATCGCCTCCGGATCCAGGCGATAGACCCGTTCCACCAGTTCGGTCAACCCCTGTTGGCGCCAGCCCGGTGACTCGTCGAGGACATCGAGCTGCGCCAGCATGTTCAGCCGGTAGCACTGCCCGAACAACTGTGCGATCTCCTGGGTCTGGATCGAAAACGGCGGTCCGGAGCGCAGCGCCTGATCGTATTCCAGGGTAATCAGGAGATGCGGCACCCGTGCCGGGAGCAGCGTGTCCAGATGGGCGGCGTAGCGGAGTCGCAGGTCAGGTGGGAGGGCGATCAGTGCAGCCCGGTCATAGACGGCCCCGATGTCGTCGAGCAGCGCCGGGCACAGGTCGAAAAAATCGCCGCAGAGCACTTCGATCTCATCGACGCGGTAACGGCTGAACCCGGACACCCGCGTCACCGTGGGATTCAAGCCGTTCTCCGCGAAAAAGGCATCCACGGCGAGTTGACTGAGCTCGACCCCCAGCACCCGGTCTCCGCGGCTGGCGAGCCACAGCAGGTCGGTGGTCTTGCCGCACAGGGGCACCAGGACCCGGGTCCCGGTCGGGAGGCCGAGTTGGGGCCAGAACTCGCACAGGTGGCGGTTGATTTCATCCCGGTGCCAGCCGGTTTCACCGCGCTGCCAACGCTCCAACCAAAAGTCGGGGTTCATGGGATCCTCCTAGGGTGCGCCGGGGTCCGCCGCGGAACCGGCAGTGTCACCGCGTTTTTCAAAACGCAGAAAATAGTTTTCTATGAGGAAATCGGGTTCCTCGACCAACCGGAACCCCGCCTGCCGGACCTCCTCCACTACCCTGTCGCGGTCCGCGCGCACATGCTGCATCACCCAGGGTGAACTCAGGCCGGGACGGCGGCGGTAGTCGATGATGATCAGCGCGCCGCCGGGAACCAGCGCCTGATGGATCGAGTCCAGCATCGCACGCGGGTACTCGAAGTGATGATAAGTATCGCAGACAAAGGCCAGTTCGATACCCGCCGCCGGCAGGCGCGTATCCTCCTGGGTGCTGACGGCCGCGACGATATTGTCGACCCGATAGCGCGCGGCCAAGCCCTGCAGGCCGGCGACGAAGCTCGGCGAAGTATCCACCGCGTAAACCACCCCGTCCGGTCCGACCGCACGCGCGAACAGCACCGTAAAGAGCCCGGTCCCGGCACCGATATCAGCGATTCGCATCCCTGGGTGAGGCCGAACCGCATGAACGATCTTGAAGCGCTGGTCGAAGACTTCCCGCCCCGGCCGCTCGAAGACCTGAGTCCAGTCGCGCGGGTCCCCGTCCTGGTAGTGACGGTTGAGTAACGGGCTGACCGCCCGGTCACTGTGGACGGAACGGGTCGGAGCCGCGGGCGCCGTGGCGGGCGCCGTGGCGGGTTCGCGGTCCACGGCCACCACCGGAGTCGCGGCCGGGACCAGATTGGTGAGGCCGATCAGTACCAACGCGCTTAAGTGCAAATCGTTCATTCGAGTCGAACCTGAGACGATGTTCGCCGGAGCGAGCAACCTGGGGGACTGACTCTGGTGCAGTCGCCTCAGGGTGCCAGTTTCCCCATGATACGGGCGACATAGGCTTGCGTCTCGGCGAAGGGCGGCACCCCGCCGTGACGATCCACCGCCCCTTCGCCGGCGTTGTATCCCGCGAGAGCCAGTCGCAAGTCGCCTTTGAAGTAGCCGAGCAACCACCGCAGATAGGCCATACCGCCGCGCAGGTTCTGCTCCGGATCCCACACATCGCGTACACCGAATCGCGCGGCGGTCGCCGGGATCAGTTGCATGAGGCCTTGGGCATTTTTCGGTGACTGGGCACGCGGGTTGAAATTAGACTCAACCTCGACCAAGGCCAAGACCAGATTTGGGTCCAATTGATAATCACCCGCCAGGTCCCGCACCAACGCGGCGATCGGCCCCACGGCCGGCTGGAGACGCGCCGCGCCGCGCCCCGCCGGGGGTCGCGGAGGCGGCAGCGGCCGCAGCGCGTCGCGACCGTCGGTCAGTGCACAGACGGGTTTGCGCTTGGGTTTTCTCGAATAACCCAGGTGGCTCAGGATCCGTTTCGCCTGCGCGTCATGCTGCGCGGCCGCCAGATGCAGCCAGGCGGCCGCCAGTTCCTCGTCGCGCTTGACCCCGCTGCCGTTGGCATAGAGCCAGCCGAGGTAATACTGGGCATCCATGTCGCCTTGCCTGGCCGCCTTGCAATAGAGCCGGATAGCGTTATCCAGATTCCGCGGGATACCCTCGCCATGCTCGAAGCGCCGTCCCCATTCGGTCAACTGACGTTTATCCAGCGCGGCGTAGGCCTTTGCAAAAGTCGCATCGGCGGCGCCGACCATCGGCACACCCGCAAGCAAGCATGTCAATAACCGGCACAACAGTCGCCGGAGGATGCCGTGTCGCATGACCTAGGGTCCGCGCGGTATCGCCCCGGTACAGCGACGTGCAGCAGTCGCGGAGCCGGGGCGTCGATCTGTTAGGATGCCGGATATTACCCGAACCCGGCGGATTTAGTCATGCCCAACCACACCGGACGGCTGGTTCTGACGACCGCCGATCCACTCGCTGGACCCGAGGTCAGCTTGCTGGTCGAGTCGCTGTCACAGGCTGGTTTCATCGCCGCCCCCCTACCCGGCCATGACCAGGCTTACACCGTCGGAGCCAACTTCCTGAGCTTACTCTCCTTCAGCGGCTGCGCGGTCGTGGTTCCCACCACCGCCGGGCCGGACCCGCACATCGCGTTCTGCCATGTGCGGATTTCGACCTTGAGCGCCACACCGCGCCTATTATGTGGCCGCAACACGCGTCCGCCGCGCTGCCCCAACTGCCGCGCGCGGCTCAGGGACTGGCGCGACCGGATAGTTGCTGAATTGGACCGCCCACTCACGGGAACCACCTGCACGGCCTGCGGCGACACCCGTCCGCCCTGGCGCTGGGATTGGAAAGAACAGGGCGGGTTCGGACGCCTGTTCGTCCTGGTCGAGGAGGTCTTCCCCGGCGAAGCGGTGCCGACACCGCCGCTCATTGATTTGCTCACCGACGCTTGCGGCCTTGGTTGGCGTCACTTTTATGTACAGGATTGAATGGGGTTCCGCGCAGGTCAGCCGGTTCGGCAAAACCCAGCCCCTCCGGCAGGCCCAGCGTCATGCTCAGCGGGAGGTGGTCGGACAGGGGGTAGTCGATCACATGGGCACTCAGGATCCGCAGCGGCTGAGTCACCAGGATGTGATCCAGATTGTGGCGCGGACGCCAACTGGGAAAGGTCTTCAGGTTGTAATCCAAACCCTGCATCCCGGTGCGTCTGACCATCGTCCGCAGGCTGCGTGAGTCACTGCCGCAGTTGAAGTCACCCATCAGCACCAGCAGCGGATGCTCCTCCACCAGGCCGGCCAAATAGTTGAGCTGACGCTTGCGCGCCCGCCACCCCAGGGCCAGGTGGACGATACCGATCGCCAGTTGCTCGCCATCCGCCAGCGGGATCTCCACCACCACGGCGCCGCGGCCGGGCAGCCCGGGAAGTTTGTGCTCGGTAACCGGACCCGGCCGCAGCCGGCTCAGCAACCCATTGCTGTGCTGAGCGAAAAGACCGAGGTCACGGTTGATCTGGCGGTACCAGTAAGGGAAACCGCCCTGCCGCGCCAGATACTGGATCTGGTCGATGTTGGCGCTGCGCAGGCTGCCGGCGTCCACCTCTTGCAGTCCGACCACATCGAACTGCTGAATCAACTGGGCGATCCGTGCCAGATTGACGAACCGTTCCGGATGCGGAAGCACGTGCTTCCAACTGTTCGTCACGTAGTCGCTGTACCGACGGGAATAGATTCCGCCCTGGACGTTGTAGCTCAGCAGTTTGATGTGCTGCATTGACGCGCCGATCCGTGACTCGAGGCCCCGGTAGTGAATGCCTGACCCAAGCTACCGCGACGCCTGACCGCCGGGTTTGCCCCAGCGACGGCTATCGGACGCTGCCCTGCCACCGGAAACAGGGCCTCCACTTCGCGGCATGCCGACGTTAACGATGTTACTGGCTGAGCCCCTGAACGTACTGAGCAACCGCGGCAATCTCATCGTTGGTCAGACGGGCGGCGACTCCGCGCATCATGCCGTTGGGGTCGTTCGCCCGGCTGCCGTCGCGGAACCAGGTCAGAGTCTGCTTGGCGTAGTCCGCATGTTGACCCGAAATACGCGGGAACTTGGCGAGACCAACGCCCATGCCGGCGGGGCCGTGGCACCCGGCACACGCGGGTACACCCGACGTCGGGTTGCCGGCCCGATAGATACGCTCGCCCAGCGCGGCCAGGGCCGGATCGGCAGTACCGCCGGACTGAGACTGACTGGAGAAATAGGCCGCCACATCGCGCACTTCCTGCTCCGACAGCGGGGCCGCCATCGGGCTCATCTGCGCGTTTTGGCGTCTGCCGGCCTTGAAGTCCATGAGTTGTTTGTAGATATACTGGGGATGCTGGCCGGCGAGCTTGGGCCAGATCGGGACGATGCTGTTGCCCATGGGGCCATGGCAGGCGACACAAATGACGTTGGCCTTGGCCTCCCCCGCCTTGGGGTCACCGACCGGCTGCGCCCCCTCGTTCGCCGCCTGGTTGGCCCAGGCCGTGCCTGAAAGCCCGCCGACCAGGAGTGCCGCCGCCGAAACCGTTTGTAGCCAGTTGCTAGTCATTTCCAGTGCCCGTCTTAGGTTGTGCGTGACCACGCCCGATCGCGGTCACCTTGAAGAGTGAGAAAATCCCCGGATGTATATCAGAGGTGGCTCATACGGGTCAATTTCCCCGCACCAATTCTTGTCGATGGAATGGTGTTTCACCCCGCTGCCGATGCAGAGACCCGCGGCCGCGCAAAAGATTCCGCTAAGCACACCGATCGCATGGATGAGGGCGAGGGAGCGCCGACACCATCGGAGCCGCAGTCCATCGCGCAGTGTAACCAAAGCTTCGCCAAGTCCCAAGGCCGCCGCGCGATCACCAGAAAATCTAGAGCAAAAGGTGTACTGTCGCCAGGCCAACAGCCGAACACGGCGCCGCGTGATGCCGCAGATGGGGCCTAGCCTGCACAAGCGCATGCTGATGCCCACACTCACCAAGGTCCGGTCGTGGGCATGCTGACCCGTTGGTGGCAGTCCCGAACCCTCGCCCGGGAGCGCCGACGCTACTGCCGGTCGGACTGGCGAGCGGCCCGCGCCGCGCTCCCATTGCTCGCCGGGTTGAGCGACGAGCAGGATGGCCGGCTCGCCGACCTTGCACTGCGGTTCCTGCGGGACAAGCGACTGGAAGCAGTGCAGGGGCTTCAGTTGACCGCTCAGATGCGGCTGATCATCGGCCTGCAAGCAGCATTGCCGGTTCTGGAACTCGGGCTCGACTGGTACCGCGGATGGTATGCGCTGATCCTCTATCCAGCCGAGTTCGTCCCAGCGCGTGAGTACGTGGATGCCGACGGCCTGGTCTGGGTGGACGACGCGGTCAAGAGCGGCGAGGCTTGGGAGCAGGGACCCGTGATCCTGTCATGGGCTGACGTGGCGGCCGGTCGGACCCTGGACGGCTACAACGTCGTATTGCACGAATTGGCCCACAAGCTCGACATGCGCGACGGTGCTGCCAATGGCCGACCGCCGCTGCACGCCGGTATGTCGGGTCAGTCATGGACACAGGCGTTCACCGCGGCCTATGCAGACCTCAACCGCCGGGCAGCGGCGGGGAACGCGACCTTGATCGACCCCTACGGAGCCGAGTCGCCCGCCGAGTTTTTTGCAGTCGTCAGCGAGGCTTTTTTCGAGGTCCCCGGCCTACTCAACGCCGAATACCCGGCCGTCTACTCCCAACTTCGCGCCTTCTATCGCCAGGATCCGCTGGCGCGACTGGGAGCCGGGGCGCGGCCTGGGAATCGGTAACCGCCGCGCTGGACGCCACCCGGCCCGACCGCGGTCCGAGGCTTTTCCGCCCTTGATGCATTGAAATGCGAAAATTGTTGACTAACTTAGTCAGAGTCGCGTCTGGCCGCGCGATCTTCTGGGCTCAACTCACACCTGGCAGGCAATAAATATGAGACTCTCGACCAAAGGTAGATACGCGGTAACCGCCATGCTCGATCTGGCACTGCACGCCGGCAACGGCCCGGTGACCCTGGCGGATATTTCAGTCAACCAGGGCATTTCGCTTTCTTACCTGGAACAGTTGTTCGCAGCACTACGTAACAAGCAACTGGTGCGCGGCGTCCGTGGACCCGGCGGCGGATATTATCTGGGGCGGCCGGCGGCCGAGGTGTCGATCGCCGACATCATCTGCGCCGTGGACGAATGGGTTGAGTTCACCCGTTGCGGCGGACGGGAGAACTGTCGGGACGGTCAGCGCTGTCTGACACATCACTTGTGGGACCAGTTGAGCGACGAGATTTTCCACTTCCTGAGCGGGATCACCCTGGAAGATCTGGTCGAGCGCGGGCGTGCCGACAAGCAGAAGTCCCGGCCAGACTTCCTCACCGCGAACGGAAACCGCCGCGCCGCTTGAAGGGTCGCACGCGATCCGGTGCACAGGCCGGCCAAGTGCTATCCTTATCACCCCGCCGGCGACGCGGGAGCGGCCCCCATCCGGTGGGACCGCGCAACGAACTGGGAAGCACGAGGCGATGGCCGAACAAGCTGATGGATTGATGACGATCCAGGACTATGTCCGCTGGGGCGCCAGTCGCTTCAACAGCGCTGGAGTTTTTTTCGGCCACGGCACGGACAATGCGTTGGACGAGGCGGCGCAACTGGTGCTGGCCGCTCTCTGCCTGCAGCCGGATCTCCCAGCCAGCTTCCGCGACTGCCGCCTCACCTCAGCCGAGCGCACGGTGGTCACGGACCTGATCGAGCGGCGCGTGAGCGAACGGCTGCCGGCGGCGTATCTCACGGGACGCGCCTGGTTCGCCGGGATGGAATTCGACATCGACGAGCAGGTCCTCATCCCTCGTTCACCGATCGCCGAGCTGATCGAGGCGGAGTTCGAACCCTGGATCGACGCCGGGCAGGTGGATCGCATCCTGGACCTTTGCGCCGGAAGCGGCTGCATCGGGATCGCCGCGGCTGTCTACCTGCCGCATGTGAATGTCGATCTGGCGGATATCTCGCAGGCTGCTCTGGCGGTGGCACGACGCAACGTGGAAAAGCATCAGGTTGCCGATCGCGTGCGCGTCTGGGAGTCGGACCTGTTCAACGGCCTCACGGAAGAGCGCTATGACGTTATCTGCTGCAATCCGCCGTATGTGCGGCGAGCGGAACTGGACGGTCTGCCTCCCGAGTACCAGCGGGAACCGCGATTGGCTCTGCTGGGCGGCGAGGACGGACTGGACCTGTTGCTGCGCATCCTGCGCGAGGCCGGACGCCACTTGACCGATGAGGGCATTTTGGTTTTGGAGGCCGGTTCCGCGGCCCCTGAACTGGAGCAGCGCCTGCCGCGGGTGCCCTGGACCTGGATCGAGTTCGAACGCGGCGGCGAGGGCGTGTTACTGTTGACACGCGCACAAATCAAGCAGTACCAACGCGAGTTCGAGGAGGCTTGACCCAATGAGTTTGAGACGGGCGCGCTGCGCGGATGAATATGTCGAATGGGTGTGTCAGGCAACCTTCGAGGTCGCCGACCTGCGGGACTGCCTGGAGTACGAACTCGAGGACCTGACCCGCTTTCCCGTATTTCTCGACCCCCTGGAAGAAAGCATCAAGGCGGTCTACCAGTCCATGCAGGACGGAACCTACTGCTTCGGACGCGAGGATTTGCCGTTCATGGAACTGGCGGGTCGGTATGCCGACGAGATCCCCTTCCATACGCTGCTGCGGCAAATCAACGAGACGCACCGGCGAGGTCTCGATGTCGCGGGCACCGACACCTGAGCTGGCCCTGAATGAAAACATGCAACTATTTTGAGGCGCCAACGTCGGCGCTAGAGGTTTGAATCGATGGAACAGGGTATCTCTTTCGACCTGGACCTGATCCGCCGCTATGATCAAAGCGGCCCGCGCTACACCTCTTACCCGACGGCAGTCGAGTTTCACGAGGGCTTCGATGCGACCGCATACGCCGCGGCCTGTGCACGCAGCAACGCCAGCAAGCGTCCGTTGTCGCTGTACTTCCATATTCCGTTTTGCGACACGGTTTGTTTCTACTGCGCCTGCAACAAGATCGCCACCAAAGATCGGTCGCTGGCGCCTCCTTATCTCGACCACCTTTACCGCGAGATCGAAATGCAAGCGGCCCTGTTCGACCGCGATCGGATGGTCGAGCAACTGCATTGGGGTGGCGGTACCCCGACTTTCCTGAGCCACGACCAGATGCAGGGGCTCATGCAGCAGACCCGTCGCCACTTCACCTTGGCCGACGATGCGACCGGCGAGTACTCGATCGAGATCGACCCCCGCGAGGCGGACGCCGCAACCGTGGCGTTGTTAAGGCGGATCGGCTTCAACCGCATGAGCCTCGGGGTCCAGGACTTCGAGCCCCGCGTTCAGGAGGCGGTGAACCGCATCCAGACCGAGTCCCAGACCCTGGAGATACTCGACGCGGCACGCGCGGAGGGTTTCCGCTCCATCAGTCTTGATCTGATCTACGGCCTGCCGTTCCAAACGGTTGCCAGCTTCCTACGCACGCTGGATCGGATCATCGCATTCGCCCCGGACCGGGTGTCAGTGTTCAACTACGCTCACCTGCCCGAGCGCTTCAAACCACAGCGGCGAATCAATGAGCCTGACTTGCCGGCACCGGAGGTCAAACTCGATATCCTGCAAAGCACGATCGCCCGCCTGAACGAGGCGGGCTATGTCTACATCGGCATGGACCACTTCGCGCGACCGGATGACGAACTGACCTTGGCGCAACGCGCCGGCACGCTGTATCGCAATTTCCAGGGCTACTCGACCCACGCCGACTGCGACCTGATCGGACTCGGCGTAACCTCCATCGGTAAGGTGGACACGACCTACGGTCAGAACCGGCGGGCACTGGAAGAGTATTATGCGGACATTGATGCCGGGCGACTGCCGGTCTTCCGCGGCTTGGAGCTGAACCGCGACGACCTGATCCGCCGGGACGTCATCACCCGCCTGATCTGCCATTTCGAGCTCGCGATTCCGACCATCGAAGCGACCTGGGACATCGTTTTCGCCGATTATTTCGCCGACGCACTGACGCGACTCAACCCCATGATTGGTGACGGACTGGTCGAGATCGACGCCGGCAAGATCCGCATCCTCCCGCGGGGGCGGCTCCTGGTGCGCAATATTTGCATGGCCTTCGATGCGTATCTTGCCAACAAGACCGGTCCGATCGGATTCTCGAAGGTGATCTGAGCCTCGACCGGCGGGGATGCAGGCGTCCGGTCCGGACGTCAGGCGATTGACGGAATGGAAGCGACCAGCGCTTGGCGGATTGTCTTCCGGCTTCAAGGAGCAAGGAGCGAGAACAGGCGCATAGCGGGGCTATGCACCTGGTATCGCGACGCCGATGACTGGCGAAACGCTGATCCAAGTGATACACGATCTGGCAGAAATCGCCCGATCGCCCAGTCTCGTCGACACAGAACGCGCACTGATCCCGGCGCGTCACACTCGCTTCCCGCCGCGTAACGGCGGACCACGCCGAATTCTCCGCAATCGCCGGCGACATCACTTGCTTTGCCTTGGATCGTGAGGGCGAGCCGGGCTATACTGTTACGCTTTTCATGTCGGGCATCGCTGCCCGATGGACTGAATTGATTCGACCCGCGCCGGGGTGATACCCGGCACGGCGAAGATCGCTTGGACGGTGGAGACACGACGCATGCAAGTTACGGTGGAGTCGGGAGAGGGTCTGGAGCGGCGGATGCGCATCGAGCTCCCCTTTGAACGCATTCAGGGCGAGGTGGACAAACGCTTGCAGGGCATCGCGCGCTCGGCCCGTCTGCCCGGTTTTCGACCCGGCAAGGCGCCGTTGAAGGTACTGCGTCAACGCTATGGCAGTCAGGTCGAGATCGAGGTGTTCGGCGAGCTGGTCCAGTCAAGCTTCGCCGAGGCGGTGCAGAATCATGCACTGCGCCTGGCCGGCGCTCCGAACATCCAGCCGGAAATCGACCAGGCGGCGCGGAGCTTCGGCTTCACCGCGACCTTCGAGGTCCTGCCCCAAGTCGAACTCGCGTCCCTGGCCGGCCAAGTGGTCAAGCGGCCGGTCGCGCAACTGACGGATGAAGACCTGGTCCTGATGATCGAGCGGCTGCGCGAACAGCGCAAGACCTGGGTGGCGGTCCAGCGGCCCGGCCAGATTGGCGACCGGCTGACCATCTCCTATACGGGCACCCTGGACGGCGAGCCCTTCGATGGCGGTTCTGCCTCCGGCACCACGGTGGAACTCGGCACGGGGCGCATGATCCCCGGCTTCGAGGACGCTCTGGTCGGCGCCAGCGCCGGGGAAGCCCGCACCTTGGATCTGAGTTTTCCGGAAGGCTACCAGCGTGCCGACCTGGCCGGGCGCCCGGTGCGCTTCGAGGTCACCGTCGACGCGGTGAGCGAACCCTTGCTACCCGAAGTGGACGAGGCCTTTGCCCGCGCCTTCGGGGTCGCCGACGGCGATGTCGAGCGCTTGCGTGCCGACGTGCGTTCCAATATGGCACGTGAATTGAAGCAGCGCATCCACGGCCGCATCAAGGATCAGGTGATGGACCTGATACTGAAGTGCAACACCCTGGATATTCCCAGGGTTTTGGTCGCAGACGAGATCAACGGGCTGAAACAACAGATGCGCGCCAACCTCGGCGGTGCCCAGTTTGAGTTACCCGACAGCCTCTTCGAGGAGTCCGCGCAACGTCGCGTCAGCTTGGGCCTGATCATCGCCGAGATCGTCAAGCAGAATGGGATCAAGGCCGATCCGCCGCGTATCCGGGCGGCCGTAGAGGACATGGCGTCCACCTACGAGGACCCGCAGGAGGTCATCGACTATTATTACACTGACCGCCAACGTCTCGGCCCGGTGGAATCACTGGTCTTGGAAGAACAGGTCGTGGACTGGGCGCTGAACCAGGTGACAGTGGAAGAAGAACAGTTGAGCTTCGCACAGTTGACCGACCCGGCGTCGGCAGCCACCGCCGCGGGGCTCTAGCCCCAACGTCCAGGCATCCTGGGATGCCTGGACGTTGGATCGAGTGCGGATCGACAGCGTTAAGCAGCAGGCGAGTGGAGTTCATGATCAATCCCGTAAGTCACAGTGAGTGGAGCCCGAAAGGTCTGGGGCTCGTACCCATCGTCATCGAGCAAACCGCGCGCGGCGAACGCTCCTTCGACATCTACTCGCGCCTGTTGAAGGAGCGGGTGATCTTTCTGGTCGGCCCGGTCGAAGACTACATGGCCAACCTGGTAGTCGCCCAGATGCTGTTTCTGGAGTCCGAGAACCCGGACAAGGATATCCATCTTTACATCAACTCCCCTGGCGGCTCGGTGACGGCCGGACTGGCCATCTACGATACCATGCGCTTCATCCGTCCGGACGTAAGCACCATGTGTGTTGGACAGGCCGCCAGCATGGGCGCTCTGCTCTTGGCGGGCGGAGCCGCGGGTAAGCGCTACTGCCTGCCGCACTCGCGGATGATGATCCACCAACCGCTCGGCGGCTTCCAGGGGCAAGCGACCGATATCGACATCCACGCCCGCGAGATCCTCCTGATTCGTGATCGTCTCAACCGCATCCTGTCGCACCATACCGGTCAGCCGATCGAGAAGATTGCCGACGACACCGACCGCGACCGCTTCATGGGGGGCGACGAGGCGCAGAGCTATGGTCTGATCGATACCGTCCTGACCGAGCGCGGTCCGGCTGGAAGCAAGCTGTAAGGCATCCGCCGCACCATGAGGCACACCTAGCGCACCTGTTGCGGCGCTCGACGCCGGTTCCGGCCAGATCATTCGGTCTGGTTTTGTGACTTTCTTGCTATACAGATTCAAACCGTTATGATTGACTTAAGCGTGCGAGGGACGGCTTGGTCCCCGGCGTAAACCGACCTCCGGAGTGTCAACCCCGATGAGTGGAAGCAACCACGGTAAGAACGACGAGGGCAAACTCCTCTACTGTTCGTTCTGCGGCAAGAGTCAGCATGAAGTGCGCAAGCTCATCGCCGGCCCTTCCGTGTTCATTTGTGACGAGTGCGTCGAACTGTGCAACGACATCATCCGTGAGGAGATGCAGGAGGGCGCAGGCGAAGCGACCAGTAACCTGCCCAAACCACACGAGATCAAGGAGAGCCTCGACCAGTTCGTCATCGGTCAAGAGTATGCGAAGAAGGTCCTTTCGGTCGCCGTTTACAATCATTACAAACGGTTAGAGGTCTCGGAGGCCAAGGAAGAGATCGAGATCGCCAAGAGTAATATCTTGCTCATCGGGCCCACGGGTTCGGGTAAGACGCTGCTGGCGGAAACCCTGGCACGGGTCCTGAATGTACCCTTCACCATCGCCGACGCAACCACGCTGACTGAGGCTGGGTATGTCGGCGAAGATGTCGAAAACATCATCCAGAAGCTGCTCCAGAAGTGCGACTACGACGTTGAGAAGGCGCAGACGGGCATCGTCTATATCGACGAAATCGATAAGATATCACGCAAGTCGGACAATCCGTCGATCACCCGCGACGTGTCGGGCGAAGGTGTTCAGCAAGCACTGCTCAAGCTGATTGAGGGGACCGTCGCCTCGGTACCGCCTCAGGGCGGACGCAAACATCCACAGCAGGAGTTCCTGCAGGTCGACACCTCCAACATCCTCTTTATCGTTGGGGGCGCTTTCGCTGGTCTTGACAAAGTGATCCAAAACCGCCTAAATAAGTCAGGTATGGGCTTCACATCCGACGTCCACAGTAAGGATGACAAGCGCCAGATTGGGGAGTTGTTGGCGGCGGGTGAACCTGAGGATCTTATCCGTTACGGTCTGATCCCGGAATTCGTCGGACGCCTGCCGGTGACGGCCACGCTCGACGAACTCGATGAGGCGGCCCTGATGCGCATCCTCACCGAACCGAAGAACGCGCTGGTCAGACAGTATGCCCGCCTGTTCGAGATGGAGGGTGTCGAACTCGAACTGCGTGACGACGCCATGCGCTGCATCGCCCACAAGGCGATGGATCGCAAGACCGGGGCACGCGGCCTGAGGACCATTATGGAGCAGGTGCTGCTTGACACCATGTACGACTTACCTTCCATGAGCAACGTGGGCAAGGTCGTGCTGGACGGTTCGGTGATCAGGGGCGAGAACAAGCCCTTCCTGATCTACGAAGGTCTCGAAAAGCAGGCTGCCTCCGGGGATTGATTCAGCGAGCCGCGGGCGCACGCGGCTTTTCGTGTCCTCGTCTGTTGAAGTCGCCTGTTTCTGCCCTGATCCTTCTCTCCAGCGCATCAGCAATCATTCACCGATCTCTGCGCCAGCCTCGCGCTCCGGGTACGGCCGAGCCATCCGGGGCTGCGGGCCAGAGTGGTCGTCGTCACCCACAAGTTTCAGCAAAGAGAGCGTCAATGGCACAGCACGAGTCCTCGCGATCCCCATCCACGGCCCCCCAGGAGGTACCGGTCCTGCCGCTGCGCGATGTCGTGGTCTACCCGCATATGGTCATCCCGTTGTTCGTGGGCCGCGACAAATCCATCCGCGCACTCGACGGGGCCATGGCGAACGACAAGCAGATCCTGCTGGTGGCCCAGAAGAGTGCGGATGTCGACGATCCGGCTGTGAAGGACTTGCATGAGATCGGCACCCTGGCGAACATCCTGCAGCTCTTGAAGCTCCCGGACGGGACCGTCAAGGTGCTCGTGGAGGGGAATCAGCGGGCACGCATCGAACGCTTTCTCACGACCGAAGAGTCGTTCTCCGCGTTGATCGAGCCCCTGACCGAGACCCTGGAAGCAGACGATCGCGAGCAGGAGGTGCTGATCCGCTCCGCCGTCTCGCTCTTCGACCAGTACGTCAAGCTCAACAAGAAGGTTCCGCCGGAGGTCCTGACCTCGCTGTCGAGCATTGATGAGGCCGGTCGGCTCGCCGACACCATGGCCGCGCACATGTCGTTGAAACTCGATGAGAAACAGCGCGTTTTGGAGATGATCGACATCCAGGTGCGGATCGAGCACCTGATGGGGCTGATGGAATCCGAGAACGACATCCTCCAGATGGAGAAGCGGATCCGCGGACGGGTCAAGCGCCAGATGGAGAAAAACCAGCGCGAGTACTACCTCAACGAGCAAATGAAGGCGATCCAGAAGGAACTGGGCGAACTCGACGAGGCCCCCAACGAGATCGAAGAACTCGCCAAACGCATCGAAAATGCGGGGATGCCGAAGGACGTCAAGACCAAGGCGCTGGCCGAACTCAATAAGCTGAAACTCATGTCGCCCATGTCGGCCGAAGCGACCGTGGTGCGTAACTATGTCGACACCCTGGTCAGCGTCCCCTGGAAGGAGCGCACGCGCATCCGCAACGACATCCGGGTCGCCGAACAGGTGCTGGACAAGGATCATTACGGCCTGGAACGCGTCAAAGAGCGAATTCTGGAGTACTTGGCCGTACAGCAGCGGGTACGTAAACTCAAGGGTCCGATCCTGTGTCTCGTCGGCCCGCCGGGTGTGGGAAAGACCTCGCTGGGGCAGTCGATCGCGCGCGCGACCAATCGCAAATTCGCCCGCATGTCCCTCGGGGGCGTGCGCGACGAGGCCGAGATTCGTGGCCACCGACGCACCTACATCGGCGCATTGCCTGGCAAGATCATCCAGAATCTGTGTAAAGTGGGTTCGCGCAACGCGTTCTTCCTGCTGGATGAAATCGACAAGATGGCGATGGACTTCCGGGGCGACCCGGCCTCCGCCCTCCTGGAGGTGCTGGACCCGGAGCAGAATCATACGTTCAACGACCACTATCTTGAGGTGGACTACGACCTCTCGGAGGTGATGTTCGTCGCGACGGCCAACACGCTGAATATTCCGCCGGCACTGCTGGACCGCATGGAGGTGATCCGGCTATCGGGTTACACGGAAGATGAGAAGGTTGCCATTGCGGAGCGTTACCTGATCCCCAAGCAGATCAAGAACAACGGGCTCAAGGAAGGGGAGTTGACGATCCGCGAAGCCGCCTTGCGGGATATCATCCGCCATTACACACGTGAGGCCGGTGTGCGCAACCTGGAGCGGGAAATCTCCAAGATCTGCCGCAAGGTGGTCAAAGAGGTCCTCCTCAAGAAGCGCGGAACCGGCACCGTGGTCGCGGCCAAGTCGCTGGAGAAGTACCTGGGAGTACAACGCTTTCGCTACGGGCGCGCCGACGAGCACGATCAAGTCGGTCAGGTCACCGGGCTGGCCTGGACCGAGGTCGGCGGCGAACTGCTGCGCATCGAGTCGGCCCTGGTCCCCGGCAAGGGAAAATTCACCTACACCGGCCAACTCGGCGACGTCATGCAGGAGTCGATACAGGCCGCGATGACCGTGGTACGTTCACGTGCCGACGCGCTGGGCATCGTCCCCGACTTTCATAACACCTTCGACGTGCATATCCACGTCCCGGAAGGAGCAACACCCAAAGACGGCCCGAGCGCCGGCGTAGCCATGTGCACTGCCCTGGTGTCGGCGCTGACCAAGGTGCCCGTTCGGTCAAATGTTGCCATGACCGGGGAAATCACCCTACGCGGCGAAGTCTTGCCGATCGGCGGACTGAAGGAGAAACTGCTGGCCGCCCACCGGGGCGGAATCGATACAGTGATTATTCCAAGCGAAAACGAGCGTGACCTCACTGAAATCCCAAAGAACATCCAGCAGAATCTCGACATTCGGCCGGTCCGCTGGATCGATGAGGTGCTGGAGATCGCTTTGACACGCAGACCCGAGCCGATCATCACCGCCGCTGAGGGCGGAGACGGGGCGAGTCCGCAGGAAGCGGCCCCCGAGCAACCGGCAGACCCGGCGCGTGAGCAACCGGTGCGGACTCATCACTGACTTTTTCGAGGTTTCTGAAGCAGAGTCGGCGAAACCGGGTTGCCCCGTTACGGAGTCCGCTTTAGGATTCGCGGACGCGTGCGGTGCCTCCGGTTTCGGTTGCCGGACTATCCCGACAGGACTGCGACCGATCGCACGCGGGGTAGGACATGGTTTGCTCGCAGAGCATTGGTCACGACATTGGGGGAATGAATGAACAAATCGGATCTGATTGAGGCGATGGCGGAAGCGGGTGATATCCCGAAGGCGGCGGCGGGCCGGGCACTCGATGCGTTGACCGACGCAATCGCTGTCGCTCTGAAAAACGGAGACACGGTCTCCATCATCGGCTTTGGGACCTTCTCGGTGAAGGAACGCGCCGCGCGCGCCGGACGCAACCCCCAGACCGGGGCGGCCATTGAAATTGCTGCATCAAAAAACCCCGGCTTTAAGGCTGGCAAAGCCCTAAAGGACGCGATACAATAAGCGTTCGTCTTCAGGGTGCTTAGCTCAGCTGGGAGAGCATCGCCCTTACAAGGCGAGGGTCGCAGGTTCGATCCCTGCAGCACCCACCAAGGGAGCGGTAGTTCAGTTGGTTAGAATACCGGCCTGTCACGCCGGGGGTCGCGGGTTCGAGCCCCGTCCGCTCCGCCAACACAGATGCGGGGTATCCGTCCAGGATACCCCGTTTTCGTTTGTGTCGATTTCACGCTATCCCGCGGTGCCCCGACCACCGATGCTATCGGCGGCGGTTCCGTTCCATCCTCAAGACCCCGTGCGAGTACAGAGACATGCTGCAGACCATCCGGGACCGCGCCCACGGCTGGATCGCCTGGACCATCATCATCTTGATCAGTATACCGTTTGCGCTTTGGGGTATCAGTTCCTATCTCGACGTCGGCGGTGAACCGGTGGCGGCCTCGGTGAACGGGAATGACATCCTCGAACGTGAACTCGATCGACGGGTTCAGACCGCACGCATCCAATTGCGTGAACGCCTTGGCGCGGCCTACAACCCTGCCCAGTTCGACGATCAGCGCCTGCGCCGCGAGGTGCTTGATGAGATGATCCGCGAGACACTCTTGACCGATATCGCCAACCGCATGGGTCTGCGCGTGTCGGATCAGGATCTGCGCGCCCAGATCCTCATGGAGCCCGCGTTTCAGAAAGAGGGTCGGTTCGACCATGCCTCCTACGAGCAAATCCTTCAATATCAGGGACAATCGCCCGCCATGTTCGAGGCGCAATTGCGTCAGCGAATCATCGGCAGCCAGTTGATTCGGGCGGTCACCAGCAGCGAACTGGTCACCAAGGCCGAGCGGTCGCAATACCAGCGGCTGACCAAACAGCAGCGCGAGATCACCTGGCTGCGACTGCCGCTCGAGCGCTATCAGGGACAGGAACCCGTTGACGAGGCGGCGATCACCGCCTTCTATGAAGCAAACACGGCGCGCTTTCAGATCCCCGAGCAGGTGAAACTCGATTATCTGGTGCTGGACGTGGCCGGACTGGCAGCAAAAAACCAGGTCTCAGAAGAGGAGATACGCCGCCTCTACGACACTGACCAGGCCCGTTTCGGCCAGCCGGAGCGGCGCCGAGTCCGACACATCCTGCTGACGCTGCCCCAAGACGCCGACGCGGCGACGGCGGCTGCCGTGCTGACCGAGAGCCTGTCCGTCCGCCAACGCATCCAGGGCGGCGAGACCTTCGACCTGGTCGCCAAGGCGGTCTCCAAAGACCCCGGAAGCGCCGGCCAGGGCGGGTCTTTGGGCGAGATCGAAAAGGGCATGATGGACCCGGCCTTCGAGCAAGCGGCCTTTTCTTTGCCCGTCGGCGACCTCAGCGAACCGGTGCGCAGCCGTTTTGGATACCACCTGATTCAGGTGGAAGCCATTACCCCCGCTGCCGTCAAACCGTTCGAAGAGGTCCGCGAGCAGCTGCGTGGGGAGCTGGCGAAGCAGCAGGCCGAGTCCATGTTCTACGACTTGGGGGAGCGCCTGGCGAACGTCGTCTATGAGTCGGCGGACAGCCTGGAACCAGCGGCCCAAGAACTCGGCCTGGAGATCCAGCACAGCGACTGGATCAGCCGTCAGGGCGGTGAAGGCGTGCTGGGTCACCCGAAGGTGACCGGCGCCGCATTCAGTGACGAGGTCCTCCACGAGGGTCGCAACAGCGACTTGATCGAGCCCGAAAAGGATGTGTTACAAGCCGTGGTCGTGCGTGTCGTGGATCACCGCGAGGCTGCGACCCGGCCACTGGACGAAGTGCGCGATGAGATCATCGCCGACCTGCGCAAGGAGCGCGCACGTACACTCGCCGCGGCGGCCGCGACCGCCGGTGCGGATCAACTCCGCGGCGGCGCGGACTGGTCGGCCGTGGCGGGTGAGGGAAAAATCGAGGAGTCCGGGCTGGTCGGCCGCAATGACCCCAAGCTTCCGGCTGCAGTGCGCACGACCGCCTTCACCCTCCCGATCCCGGCCGCCGCAGGCGCCAGCATCGGCACGACCACACTCGACAACGGGGATGCGGCCATCGTGCGGGTGACGAAGGTCGAAGACGGCCCGGTCGAGACGGTCGGGGCTGACGGGAAACCAGCCGCCGCCGACCCGTCGTCGATGCTCGGTCAGCTGCTGGGCCGCCAAGCGTTCGACGCCGTGTTGAAAGATATGGAAACCCGCGCGAAAATCGAGCGCCAGAGTTTCAAGACGGTCGATGTCGGGGAAGGCTGACGCAACCGCTGCTGCCGCGCGGCACCCAGATCCCGTGAACCTCCCCCAAGCACCCTATGCCAGACCCTCAATTGCGTCACGTAGACGTTGTTGCGCGCGGTGAGCGGCTTGGCAATCTTGCGCGACAGCATGTCGTATGCGTAGAAATTTGCAGCGTTCTCACCGACGATCGTGTTATTGAATAGGAAAACGCCGTTCGCGAAACCACGCGACAGATTGATCTTAAAAGCAGAGTTGAGGCGTGACGGCTCAGCGGTCGGGTTACCGGTTGTGATCTGCACGTTGTTGTACACGAATATTGGCCCCGCGCCCTTCGTGGTCAGACTGATCATCCGATGGGGGTCGAACAGCGTATTGCTGAAAAAATGGAAATTGAACGAATCGCCTTCCGGTTCTGCGGGATCATCGACGACGCGCTCGAAGAGGTTACCGCTGATAAAGATATTCGCGTTCATCCACTGCCCGGTCGTGTCGTCGGTAAACAGGAATGCATTAAACACGTCATGCACCCGGTTATTGCGGATAGCGTAGCTGCCGCCACCACAGGAGGTACCGGACACGGCACCTCCCTCGCATGCCGAACCTTTCAACTGCGTCCAAGTCTTTCCCAACACGCATGACTGGAGGAACTCGTTATCCTCGACGAGGATATGACTGGAGTAATCTTTGAGATCGAGCGCGCGGGTCAAGAAATCGAATCGGTTATCGCATCATTGCCCATCGGACTGACATAAAATGCCGTCGACGCCATGACCTGCGGAGGCCCGACAAGCGACAAGGCGACGCTAGCGCCGACAGACAACCAGCCGCAGCTCGAAAGTTTCATCTCTTTGCTCATAGGACTTGCGCTAGACCTGAAGTCCGCAATGACGGCGGTACCCGCCGCGACGCCTCTTCCGCCAGGTGTGCCGGGACGGCGATCGGGCGCCGTCCCGCACTGTACAACGCTCCAAATCAGCGAATCTGGTTGATTCCCTGGCCGAGCATTTCGGGAGAGACCAGGGTGATCCCTCGTTCCGTAACGAAATACCCGGCGCGGCGGTCCGCCGCGGCATCGAAGCCGATCACACTCCCCTCGGGAATCGAGCAGAAGCGGTCGATGATGGTATTACGGATACGACAACTGCGGCCGATCTCCACGTCCGGCAGAAACACCGAATCTTGCACGTAAGCGTACGAGTTGACGCGGACGTTGGAGAACAGGAGCGAATGCCGCACGGTGGACCCGGAGATCACGCACCCGCCGGACACCATCGAGTCCACGGCCATGCCGCGCCGATCGTCATCATCGAAGACGAATTTCGCGGGCGGCAATTGTTCCTGATAAGTCCAGATGGGCCAGTCCCGGTCGTAGAGGTTGAGCGGCGGAGTCACACCGATCAACTCCAGATTGGCCTCCCAGAAGGCGTCCAGCGTCCCCACGTCGCGCCAATAGGATTGCTCGCCGCTGCGTGGGTCGCGGAAACGGTGAACCATCACCCGATAGCGCGCGATGACCCCGGGAATGATGTCCTTGCCGAAATCATGGGACGAATCCTTGGTATCCGCGTCCTTGATCAGTTGCTCGAACAGAAAGCCGCGATTGAAGACATAAATCCCCATCGAGGCCAGACAGCGGTCTGGTTGTCCGGGAATGGTATCAGGCACTTGCGGCTTTTCCTGAAAGCCGATCACCCGACCATCCGCTTCGGCGGTCATGATACCGAACTCGAGGGCGCGATCCCGCTCCACTTCGACGCAGCCGACCGTCATGTCGGCACCGCTCTCGACGTGCTGGGCGATCATCGCCCCGTAGTCCATCTTATAGACATGATCGCCGGCCAGAATCAGGACGTAGTCCGGATTGTGGTTGCGGATGATGTCCAGGTTCTGAAAGACGGCATCCGCCGTACCGGCGTACCAGGAAGTCTCGGCCACCCGCTGCTGGGCCGGCCACAACTCGACGAACTCGCCGAACTCGCCGCGCAGGAATCCCCACCCCTTCTGGATGTGCAGGATCAGGGAGTGGGCCTTGTACTGCGTGAGCACGCCGATCCGCCGGATGCCCGAGTTGATGCAGTTCGACAACGGAAAGTCAACGATGCGGAACTTACCGCCGAAAGGAACCGCCGGCTTGGAGCGCCAGGCGGTAAGATGCTTGAGACGCGAGCCCCGCCCGCCGGCCAGGATGAGGGCCAGCGTGTTGCGGGTCAGGCGGCTGACGAACCTTGGGTTCGATGCCGACATAGGTCCTCCTGGTGGAACCGTCGTAGTGATCGTCGTTTTGATCATTGGTCGGCACTGGGGCGTCCCCGCCGACAGCCTTATGGTACCATCCGAAGTCGTCGAGGCATCCACTCGCGGAGGATAAAATCACAATGACCACCCCCAAGCCCGCCGCCCCCAAGCTTCCCGAGCCGCTCGCGCGAATCGTCGAGGCCCGTCACCACGACCCCTTTGAGGTACTGGGGCGGCATGCGGCCGGTGATCGTGTCACGGTATGCGCCTTCCTGCCGCGCGTTCAACGAGTCCGCATTCTCGAAGCGGACGCGGAAATGACCCGGATCGAAGGTACCGACCTGTTCACCTGGGAGGGCGCGGCGTCGCAGGTTCCCGAGCGCTATCGCCTGAGCTGGGAGGACAAGGCCGGCATCCAGGGTGTGGCCTATGACCCCTACTGCTTCCCGCCCCAACTCGGCGACCTCGATCTGCATCTCTTTGGTGAGGGCAAGCATTGGGACGCCTTTCGTTTTCTCGGCGCGCACGTGGGCGAGGTGGACGGCATCAGCGGCGTCCAGTTCGCCGTCTGGGCACCCAATGCCGAGCGCGTCGGCGTGGTGGGCGACTTCAACCATTGGGACGGACGCGCCCACACCATGCGGGTGCGCGGCGGTTCCGGAGTCTGGGAGCTGTTCATCCCCGGCATCGGGGCGGGCGGATACTACAAGTACGAAATCCGCGATCATGCCGGCAACGCCCACGTCAAGATCGATCCCTACGCCAATGCCTTCCAGGCACGCCCGGAGACCGCCGGGCTCATCATGGCTCCAAGCGACTACCAATGGCGGGACGCCGCCTGGCTGAAAGAGCGGGCGGCGATGGACTGGCAACGGCGACCCTTCTCCATCTACGAGATCCATCTCGGCTCCTGGCAGCGGGATGAAGACGGCAACTTTATGAATTACCGGGAGCTGGCAGTGCAGCTCGCCGAATACGCACTTGAACTGGGCTTTACCCATATCGAACTGCTGCCAATCACTGAGCACCCCCTGGATGCCTCCTGGGGCTACCAGTGCACCGGCTACTTCGCGCCGACCAGCCGCCACGGCACCCCGGATGACTTCCGCTTCTTTGTCGATCACCTGCACAGTCACGGCATCGGCGTGCTGCTCGACTGGGTGCCCGCCCACTTCCCCAAGGACGCCTATGCCCTGGCCCGTTTCGACGGTACGGCACTCTATGAGCACGCCGACCCGCGGTTGGGCGAGCATCGCGACTGGGGCACCTTGATCTTCAACTTCGGCCGTAACGAAGTGAAGAACTTCCTGCTCTCCAGTGCCCTGTACTGGCTGGCCGAATTTCACATCGACGGGCTGCGTGTCGACGCGGTCGCCTCCATGCTGTACCTCGACTACTCGCGTAAGGCCGGTGAGTGGGTCCCAAACAAATACGGCGGCAACGAGAACCTGGAAGCAGTCGATTTCATTCGTCAGCTCAACGCGGTCACGCACGAACAGCATCCCGGCAGTCTGATGATCGCCGAGGAATCGACCGCCTGGCCGGCCGTCTCGCGCCCGACCTATCTCGGCGGCCTGGGCTTCAGCATGAAGTGGAACATGGGTTGGATGCACGACACCCTCTCCTACATGGAAAAAGACCCCATTTACCGCCATTATCACCATGACTTGCTGACTTTTGGCCTGCTCTACGCCTTCACCGAGAACTTCGTCCTGCCCTTCTCGCATGACGAGGTGGTACACGGAAAGAAGTCCATGCTGGACAAGATGCCGGGTGATGCCTGGCAGCGCTTCGCCTCACTGCGTCTGCTCTACACCTTCATGTTTTCGTATCCCGGCAAGAAATTGCTGTTCCAGGGATGTGAGTTCGGCCAAGGCAAAGAGTGGAACTTCGGCGAGGCCCTGGACTGGAAGCTTCTGGAGCGCCCCCAGCACAAGGGCCTCAGCGCCATCGTCTCCGACCTCAACCGACTCTACCGCGAACAGCCGGCACTGCACGAAGTGGACTTCGATGGCGCGGGCTTTGAATGGATCGACTGTCACGACAGCTCTCAATCCGTGCTGAGCTATGTCCGCAAGGACCGCGCCGGCGGGGCCCTGGTCGTCGCCGTGTTCAACTTCACCCCGGTGCCGCGCACCAATTACCGCATCGGTGTCCCACAGGCCGGATTCTGGCGCGAGGCGGTGAACTCGGACGCCGAGGTTTACGGGGGCAGTAACGTCGGCAACCAGGGCGGTGTCCGGTCAGAGGAAGTCAGCTGGATGGGCCGACCACACTCCATCCCCATCGCCTTACCGCCCTTGGGTGGTCTGATCCTGGTCCATGAACCGCTGCCGGAACCCAAGAGCGCGGCCCCTGTTCAGTCCTCGGTGAAAGGCGCGGCCGAACCGGCTGCACCGGCCGTAGCGGAGCCCGCTGCCGATGTGACCCCGTCAGCGTCCGCGGGTCAAACCGCGGAAACCCCGGCCTAACACGGAGCGGCGACCCGCGCGGGCGGGTACGGTCCAACATGATGGGGTCGCAGACATGCGTAGGATGGGCAGAGCGCGAGCGATGCCCATCCGACCCCGCGACGCAACAAGCTGGGCAGCGCGGTGCTCTGCCCATCCGACCCATCAGTCTGGCTGCAACAAACCACATCACTTCTGATCACACCCCGGCGGGTCGCCTCCCGGCGACCCATCCGCATGCCGGGTAGGATTTTCCAGGCGAGGCGACCCTGGTCGCAGTCACTCGGCCGCTCGATCGTCAGCCGTTTCCGACACCACCAGTCGTTCTGAACCGGCGCGAACACGCGTATCTTGATATTGCACAACCGATCGGCACCGACCAAACTTAAGTCCCGAGCGAGCCAGGTGTTAGGCGATTGCCGGAAATCGACTAAGGCCATGCTGCGCGTTCGAGCACCGCTTTCACCCACGCACTGAGATCCTCACCATGAATAAGAAGGCACTCTGCATCGGTATCAACGACTATCCGGGCACCAACAACGACCTCTCCGGGTGCGTGAATGATGCCAATGACTGGGCGGTAGAACTGGGCAAACGCGGCTTTTCGGTCACCAAGCTGCTCAATGGTCAGGCTGCCAAGTCGGCCATGGTCACGGCCATTCGCGGCCTGATCGGTGCCGCGCGCGAGGGTGACACCCTGGTGTTGACCTATTCCGGTCATGGCACCTGGGTCCCGGACAGCTCCGGCGATGAGCCGGACGGCCGCGACGAGGCCCTCTGCCCCCATGATATCGGCACCCGCGGCCCGCTTCTGGACGACGAGATCCGCACCCTGTTCGCCGCCCTTGGCAAGGGGGTACGGCTCTTGTTCCTCTCCGACAGTTGCCACTCGGGCTCGGTGATCCGCGGGCGCGAGGACGATCTGGATGCCGGCGGGCCGCGCGCCCGTTTCATGCCGCTGGAAGACTGGATGGCCGAGGATGAATTGCCGCGGGGCGTTGCCCAAGCCCCACGTGTCGTCAGCGGCCTGCGGCGCACCGGCGGCGACCTGCTGCTCGCCGGCTGCAAAGATAGCGAATACTCCTACGACACCAGCTTCCAGGGGCGAGCCAACGGCGCCTTCAGCTATTACGCGCTCAAGACCCTGCGCGAACGCAAACCGGCCAATTACGATGTCTGGTTCAACGCCATCCGCGAGTATCTGCCCAGTTCCCGCCTGGCTCAGACGCCGCAAATCATGGGGAGTGCGACGGCGCGTCGATTCAATGTGTTCGAGTGAGCCACGCCGTGGCCGCCGCCGGGCGTGACCGACAAAATCCGGCAATGATGGCACGCGCAGACGCGGGAAAGCCGAGCGCAAGAGAGGCCGCCACGCGGGTGTTCGGCCAGCGTGCACCGTCAGGGTCGGACAGGTTTCAGCTGCCGCGGTTGGTCTGAAGTCCGACCGGTTTCTTGGGATTGTTCTTGGACAGTCGGGCGAGAGGAGTTTCTGCGATGACACAAGACCAGACCTTCCGAATCCGCGGCGTGTCACAGGCGGCCATTTCACCCGCGACCCATCAGGTCGCCGTGGTGAAGGCGCGACGGCTGCTGCCCGACGGCGCCCGCGACGCTGGCGGGACCGAGGTCACGGTCGCGGCGGACGAAGTGGTCCGACTCACCCTCGCGAACGGGTTCGCCCTGTGGGCGCGCGCCGATGACCTGGTGCGGGAACGCGGTCACCAGGGGACAACCCGCGGCGGCGGCGATGCCTGGGAGATCGACACCAGAGCGCCCGAGCTCGGCCGCCATGCCCATCGCGGCGGGCTGGGTCTGGGAGTGGCGGTCCTTGAATTCTTCGGAATCGATCTGAAAGGTCTGGCCACCGCCCAATTAGCCAAACAACTCGAGGAACGCCAGTTCCAGGGTCTGGCCCCAGGGCTGTATCGCTGCGCGCTGGGCGAGACGTTCGAATTGACCGCCGTATCTGAACCAGCAACAGGAACTGCCGATCCGGGTCCGGTCCTGCTCTTCATCCACGGTACCGGCTCCAGTTGTCAGGGATCCTTCGGCGCACTCTGGGCGTCCGGCTCTCCCGCCGCCAAGACCGCGCGGGAGGAACTGGCCCGCCGCTACGGCGGGCGTGCCCTCGCCTGGGAACACCGCTCACTGACCCAGAGTCCCGTCGTCAACGCGTTGGAATTAGTGCGGACACTGCCTCCGGGGGCAGACCTGCACCTACTCACCCATTCCCGCGGCGGTCTGGTCGGCGAACTGTTGTGTCTGGCCGAGCGTGACCGCGCGACCGATCCGCTACGCGCCGACCTGCTCGACACCCTGTTCGCCGCGGATCGCACCCTGGCCCCGCAGTTGGGTCTGGGACTGCTCGACACCCCGGCCCTCGCGGCGCGCGACAGCGCCTATCAGGCAGACCGTCAAGCACTGGCCGAACTACTGACCTTACTCGACGAAAAGAAGTTGCGGATCAGCCGTTTCCTGCGTGTCGCCTGCCCGGCGCGGGGAACCACCCTGGCCTCCGGCCGCCTGGACCGCTGGCTGTCGATGTTCGGCCATCTGGGCGGATGGGGGACCGGCGGGGACGCCGTGGACTTCGTGTTGGCGGTGGTCAAGGAGCGCACCGATCCACGCACCCTGCCGGGGTTGGAGGCCATGATGCCCGGCTCCGCCCTGACCCGGCTCCTTCACCACCCGGACCTGAGCACGCGCGCCGACCTGACGGTGATCGCCGGCGACGTCGAAGGCGACGCGCTCTTGGGCCAGCTCAAGTGCTTCATTGCCGACTGGTTCTATGGCGCCGACCATGACCTCGTGGTCAATACCGGCTCCATGTTCGGCGGCATCCGCCGACCCGCGAAAGGCGCACGATTTCTTCGCGATCGGGGTACGGAGGTCAACCATTTCAGCTATTTCAAGAATGAGCGCACGTTGCGCTGGTTGACCGCCGGACTCGCCCGCACGGACGGCGCCGACGGCGGTTTCCAAGCGATCGAGCAAGCGCCCCAGGCCCTCCCCCGCTGGCGCGAGTCGGTGCGCCGCAGTCGCTCCGCCGGCACGCCCAAGCCGTTGGTGGTGATCCTGCCGGGTGTCATGGGCAGTGCGCTCCAGATCGATGGCCGTGAGATTTGGCTGAACTATTGGGCCCTGCTGCGCGGCGGGATCGCCCGGCTGCGCCTTGACCGGGCGGCGATGGTGGAGCCAACCGGGCCGCTGGACGCGTTCTACGGGCCGCTGATCGAGTTCCTGGCGCGCAGCCATCGGGTCGAGGTCTTCGCCTACGATTGGCGGTTCTCGGTGCGGGCGGCCGCCCGCGCGTTGGCCGAGCGCCTGGAGGGCTGGCTGCCCGAAGCCGAGCGGAACAAGCAGCCGGTTCGCTTGGTGGCGCACTGCATGGGCGGCTTGGTCGTCCGGGCCATGCTGGCGGACGGCGATATCGGCGCGAAGGTGTGGCGACGCATCGTCGACCTGCCGGAATCGCGTTTACTGATGCTCGGCACCCCGCATCAGGGTTCCTACGAGGCGATGCGCTGGCTCACCGGCCGCAACCCCTCCTTGGCGAAGTTGAGCCTGCTGGACCTGACCCAGGGTCCGGACGACCTGATCGACATCGTGCGCACCTATCCGGGACTGCTTGAATTGCTTCCCAACGCGCCGGAGGACCCGGATTTCAGCCGCCCGGAGTTCTGGCAGGACCTCAAACAGTCCCTGCGTGCCCGTTGGAATGCCGCCGACACCGCCGTCCTGCGTCAGGCACGCGAGACCTGGACCTTGCTCCGGAGCAGCCCGGTGGACCCGTTACGCATGATCTGCGTCGCCGGCCACCAGGAGACAACCATCGCGAGCTTCAAGCGCGTCGACGGGTCCGCCCCGAAAGCAACCAGACGCCTGGATTTCCTCGCCACCGGCCAAGGTGACGGAACCGTCACCTGGCGCTCGGGAGTCTTGCCCCAGGTGCCGGTCTGGTACCTGGAGGACACGGCCCACGAGGCCCTGTGCAGCCGGCAAGCCGCCTTCCCCGGCTATCTGGACCTGCTCTTGACAGGCAAGACGGCCCGACTCTCCCAAGTCCCCCCCGGTGGTGCACGCGCCGCGACCGGGAGCGAGCGCGAGCTGCTGCGTCCCCTGCCGGACCGGCCACCCACCGACGACCTCCCGAACCAGGAGCAGGTAGAGACGCTGGCCTTTGGGGCCGGTCTGCCGGCGGATGAGACCGACGGTACGGCGGACGTGATGCCGCTCATCCGGGTCAGCCTCCGCCATGGCGACCTGAGCTATGCTCGGTATCCGGTGCTGGTCGGTCACTACCAGGGAGACACCATCGTCAGCGCCGAGCAAGCCTTGGACCAGCGCCTCGCGGGGCGCTTGACCGAGCACATGCAACTCGGGCTCTACCCTGGCCCACCGGGTACCCACGCCCTGTTCTTTAGTGAGCGTCCGTGGGCGAAGCCGGCCGGTGCCGTGGTGGTGGGACTCGGGCAGGTCGGGGATCTCACGCCCGTGCTGCTGGAGACCGGAGTCCGGGACGCCCTGCTCGAATGTGCGCTGCGCATCGCTCACTGGCCGGACGCCCGGTTCGGGGAACCCGGGGCGGTCAGGTCCGCCGCCTTCTCCTGCCTGCTGGTGGGTACCGGTGCCGGGGGTATGCGGGTGGCCGACTCGGTGCGGTCGATCCTCCGCGGAGCCCTGGCGGGCGCTGAACGGTTGGCGCAGGCCGGACTCGAACATCGGGTCGCTATCGACCGGATCGAATTCATCGAACTCTATGAGGACTTGGCGATTGCCGCCGTCGAGGCCGTGGAGAGCGAACTGCGCGATGAGCAACTTGCGGCCCAGATCGACTGGCCGCGGCGGGTGCTGGAGGACGGCGAGGGCGGCCAGCGCCGGATTCGCTTCGACGAGGCCCCAGGCTGGTGGCAGCGCCTCGAGATCATCCAGGAGCCCAGGGGCGACGCCCTGCGCTTCATCGCATCAACCGACCGGGCGCGCGCCGAGGTCACCCTGGCCGCAGGCCAGTTGCGTCTGGCGGATGATTTCATCGCTCAGGCCTCCCGCTCGCCCACGACCAACAACGAGGCGGCCAAGACCCTGTTCGAGATGCTGCTACCCAATCGGCTGCGCGAACTGGCTCCCCTCCAGCGGGACCTGGTACTTCTGGTGGACGAAGTGTCCGCGCGCTTCCCTTGGGAACTGCTGGAGGATCGCTGGAGCCGCACCGGCCGCCCGCCGGCGACCGCCGCCGGCATGGTGCGGCAGCTCAAGACCCTGAACTATCGATCCAATCCCGCCTATGCCCAAGCGGCCAAGGCTTTTGTCGTAGGCAATCCGGACCTTGACGGCTGGGAGGCGTTTCCGGATCTGCCCGGAGCGCGGGACGAGGCCAGTCAAGTCGCCGCGCTGCTGCGCGATCAAGAGTTCCAGGTGCTCGATCGGATTGATGAAAAGGCGGATGCCATCCTCGGCGGCCTGCACAAGGATGCCTGGCGCATCCTGCACTTGGCCGGTCACGGAGTGCACGAGTACCCGCTAACCGTACGGACGACCCATGCTTGTGCGGCCTGCGGCCAGGTGCCGCCCACCGCGCAGAAGCGCATCTCCGGAATGGTCATCGGCAAGGAAACCCTCCTCACCCCGGGAGACGTGGAGCAGATGCGCTGGGTCCCGGAGCTGGTTTTCATCAACTGCTGTCACTTGGCTAAGACCGAGCGTGCGACCCCGACCCGCTACAACTGGCTGGCGGCGAATCTGGCGCTCCAGTTTATCCGCATGGGCGCCAAGGCGGTGATCGCCGCCGGCTGGGCGGTGGACGATGCTGCCGGACTGGCCTTTGCCCAGGGCTTCTACACCCGACTGCTTGCCGGGCAACCCTTCGGTGAGGCCGTTCGGGCCGCTCGCGAGGCAGTTTGGCAGCGCTTCGGACAGGTGAACACCTGGGGCGCCTACCAGTGTTACGGGGACCCGGCCTACAGCCTGCGCCTGGCGCGGTCGGATGCGGCGCAGCGCAGCTATCACAGTCCCCACGAGTTGATCGTGGACCTGGCCAACTTGCGGGAGGAAATGCGCACACAGACGCACGAGCAAGGCGATGACCTCATGACCCCGGACGGTCTGCGCGCCGCGATCGAGGATCTCATTGGCGGCATTCCGGAGCTGGAACAACCCGGGTGGCTGGCGCGGGCGGACTTGGCCGCGGCGCTCGGATTCGCCTGGGGCGAGGCGCGCGCCTACAAAGAGGCGGTAACGTGGCTGGAACGTGCGCTGGCCGCGGAGATCGGTGACTGTCCGGTGCGAGCGCTGGAGCAATGCAGCGATTTCAGGCTGCGGCTGTTCAGTGAAGAGTGGCGAACCCTGCGTGATGCCCCCGAGGGTTACGAAAAGGAGGACCGGCGCCAGGCGCTGGTGGACCAACTCGAATCCGTCATCGCCGAACTGATTCAGATCAGTCAGCGCACACCCACTGCCGAGCGACTGGCGCTGATCGGTCATGCCTGTGGCCAGCTCGCGTGCCTCCAGACCGAGCCACGCGACCGTTTGGAGGCCTTGGTCAATATGGCGCAGTATCTCGAACGCGCCCGGCAGGTATCCGGACCAACGAGCTCACACGGCTATCTCGCGCTCTGGGCTACAGCCAAGCTTCTGGCCCTGAATCTGGACCCGACCCAGGGCGGGAGCTGGCAGGCCAGTCTCAGCGACGACTTAAGGAGCATGGTGACGCAGGCCGCCGCGCGCAATGCCCAAGACCCGAGCTTCTGGAACGCGGTGGCCGTGCCCAACACCGAAACCGTCCTGCTGCTCACTCAAACGGACCCGCCCGCCGGCGCGGCACAGCGCATCGCCGGTCTCTACCAGGACGTTTTCCGGCGCGGCGCCAGCCCGCGGGCGGTCGCCTCAGTGCACGAGTTCCTGGACTTTCTTATTGCCCTCGGTGATCGGTTGCCCGACCCGGTGTACAGGACGATCGTCGAGATCAAGTCTTTGTTGCTCTGAAGGGGATTCGGCATGACCAACCGCTCGCGCGCCCGGCTCGATAACCTCCGACTCGCCGACCTGGACCCCCAAGACCAGATCGCGCCCAACTTTCGCGTCTATGAGCTGAGCCGCTGCGAGGTCGCCGCTCGGCTCGACATCGACAATCGCCTGCCCAACGACCAGGTCCTGCGCGCGGCGGCCCACCTCGCCCGCGAGGTCATGCAGCCAATCCGCAACGCCCATGAACGCTACTCGCCGATAAGCGTCTATCGTTGCCAGGAATTGGAACGGGCAATCAAGCGCCGTCCTCCCGGCTGGGTCAGCGTCAGTCCGCACACCGGCGGCTGGGCCTGCGACCTGCGCATCCCAGGGCTGAGCACCCTGGCCCTGGCACAATGGGCAGCAGCGAACCTGCCGGACTTTGACGAGATTATTTGCGAACGCTCCGATCCCATCCAAGGCCCCAGTTCGGGCTGGGTGCACATCGCCCTGCGGCCGCCCGGCCAGGGCGTCAACCGCAAGAGTCTGCGAAGCCAGGTCCGAGACCCACGCAGCGGGCGCTGGTTACTTTTTCAAGGACTGCTCGACAGGCTGGAATGAGCCCCGACCATTGGCTCCAGACCTAAGGTCATTTCTGTTATTCGCCGATACCGCTCGCAGACCCGCCTGCCGCCCTCCGCACACGATGCGGTGCGCGTGGGCCGCGGCGCGCCCAAGACCTGCCTGCCCGGAACACACTACACCCCAAACCCCGTGTTCGGTTGCCGAACCGCGTTGCGCGCCCCACAATGCCAGGTATCGCCGCGCCAACGAGATTCACTATGTCCGACGACCTGAAGCAGAACGCCCTCGACTATCACCGTTACCCGAAGCCGGGCAAGCTGGAGATCAAGGCCACCAAACAGCTCGCCAACCAACGCGACCTGGGCCTGGCCTATTCACCGGGGGTCGCCGCCGCCTGCGAGGAGATCGTGCGCGACCCCCTGAACGCGGCCCTCTACACATCTCGCAGTAATTTGGTGGCGGTCATCACCAACGGGACCGCCGTGTTGGGCCTGGGCGCCATCGGCAGCCTGGCGAGCAAGCCGGTCATGGAAGGCAAGGCCGTGCTGTTCAAACAGTTCGCGGACATCGATGTATTCGACATCGAAATCGACGAACTGGACCCGGAGCGTTTCGTCGAGACCGTGGCGCGGCTCGAACCCACCTTCGGCGGCATCAACCTGGAGGATATCAAGGCCCCGGACTGCTTCATCATCGAACGTGCGCTCCAGGAGCGCATGGGCATTCCGGTGTTCCATGACGATCAGCACGGCACGGCCATCGTCGTCTGCGCGGCCATCATCAACGCCCTGCGGGTGGTCGGTAAGGAGATTGGCGCGGTACGCCTGGTCACCGCCGGGGCCGGCGCGGCGGCCCTATCCTGTCTGGACCTGCTGGTGGCCCTGGGGCTCAAGCCCGAGAACGTCGTCGTAACCGATATCGCCGGCGTGGTCTATCAGGGTCGGGTGGAGGTGATGGACCCCTACAAGAGCCGCTACGCGGTGACGACGGACCTGCGCACGCTGGAGGAGGCGATCGTTGGGGCCGATGTCTTTCTGGGGCTCTCCGCAGCCGGCGTGCTCAAACCCGAGTGGCTCATCCATATGGCACAGCATCCGATCATCATGGCGCTGGCCAACCCTGATCCGGAGATTATGCCGGACTTGGCCCGCGCCGCCCGCCCGGATGCCATCATCGCCACCGGGCGCTCGGACTTCCCCAACCAGGTCAATAACGTCCTGTGTTTTCCCTTCATCTTCCGCGGCGCCCTGGACTGCGGGGCAACCCAGATCAACGAGGCCATGCAAACCGCATGCGTGTATGCCATCGCGGATTTGGCGCGGGCGGAACCCTCGGACATCGTGCGCGCGGCCTATGGCGGACAGGGCCTGAGCTTCGGCCCCGAATACCTGATCCCCCGGCCTTTCGACCCGCGCCTGATGGCGCATCTGGCCCCCGCGGTGGCTCAGGCCGCCATGGAATCGGGCGTGGCGACACGCCCCATTGCGGACCTGGATCTGTATCGGGAGAACCTGAGCGCACGCGCCTACCGCAGCGGGATGACCATGAAACCCGTCTTCGAGCACGCGCGCGCGGCGCCCCGGCGGGTGGTCTTCGCTGAGGGCGAGCAGGAAAAAATCCTACAGGTGGCCCAGCAGGCGGTGAGCGAGGGCATCGCCCGACCCATGCTGATCGGTCGCCCGGAGGTGATCCGGGCACGGCTGAGCGACCTCGGACTGTCCATCCGTCCGGGTCACGATTTCGATCTGGTGGTGGCGTCCGAAAACGACCGTTTCGATGTTCACTGTGCCACCGTCTTCGAGCGTGTCAAGCGGCGCGGCTACACCCTCACCGAGGTCCGCGAGTACGTGCGCAAGTCGCCCACGGTCCTGGCCGCCGCCCTGGTGCGCTCCGGAGACGCGGATGCCATGATCTGCGGTGTGGTAGGACGTTATCTGCGACACCTGGAGCACGTGGAAGCCATTATCGGCCGAGCGCCCGGGGTGCGTCGACTCACGGCCATGAATGCGGTCATCCTGGCCCAAGGACCGCTCTTCATCGCCGATACCTATGTGCAGGAGGACCCGAGCGCCGAAGACTTGGCCGAGATCGCGCGGCTGTGCGCCGCCCAGGTCGCCCGCTTCGGTCTGGAGCCGAAGATTGCCCTGGTCTCGCACTCCAACTTCGGCAGCCGTGACACACCCTCCGCGAACAAGATGCGCGACGCTCTGCGACTGCTCCAGGAAAGCGTGCCTGAACTGGAAGTCGAGGGCGAGATGCACGCCAATCTGGCGCTCGACCCGGACAAACGAGAGGCGCGCTTCCCCGGCTCCCGGCTCACCGGGCGCGCCAACCTGCTCATCATGCCCAATCAGGATGCCGCCAACATCGCTCTCAACCTGTTACGCACCCTGGGCGGCGCGAGCGGGGCCATCAACGTCGGGCCCATGTTGCTCGGGGCGGACCGCCCCGCGCACATTGTCAGCACCAGCACCTCGGTACGCGGTCTGCTCAACATGACCGCGCTGGCCGCCGTGCAGGCAGACTGATCAATGGCTCGGAGCGCAGGTCGGAGCGGGAACCAAACGCGTCATCTCTTGACGGCGCATTGCGTCACCGCTTGGCGGTAAATCACGCAACATACTGTTCTTATTCAACCGAAATTAATGGCGCGCGGCGTGCATTAGAGCAAAGTGAGGGCAAGGACGCCCCGCCAGGACATACCGCCCATAGGCCGCCAGAGCCTGTCATCAGACCAGAGCCGGAATCGAGCACAACACGCGCGCAGCCAGGGACCCGCGAGCCAAAATGACCTGACCAACCCCCGTCACGGCCAGGGTCATACGAGAAAGATCAACGAGCCGCCGCAGGCCATAGCCAGGGTCCAGGCAAGCAAGACCGATCGCCGAGGGACGCACAACGCCGAAGGCGCATAGAACGCCTCAGCCATCAGCCCGCTGTAACGACGCCAGGGACGGCAACAGAGACGTCGCCCGACTTTTTTGCTAGCCTGATCACCGCCTCGTCGTTCCCGCGCGGCAGCACGGCAAACCGCACTTGCACCACTGAATCCGACTCACCCAGGAACTGCCCATGACCCACGCCCCGCACCCGGAGCTTTTGTCACTCACAGCCCTGTCCCCGGTGGACGGACGCTACAGTTCCAAAATCGCGGAGTTGCGGCCGATCTTCAGCGAATATGGCCTGATACGCCAGCGGGTGTTGGTTGAGGTGCGCTGGCTCCAGGCACTGGCCCGACACGCCCGAATCACCGAGGTGCCGACCTTGTCGGAGCACGCCATCAACCTGCTGGACAGTATCGTCTCGGGGTTCCAACTGGAAGACGCCCAGCGAGTCAAGAATATCGAGCGCACCACCAACCACGACGTGAAGGCAGTGGAGTATTTCCTGAAAGAGCGGATCGCCGGGAATCAAGAGCTTGCCGCGGTCAGCGAGTTCATCCACTTCGCCTGCACCTCGGAAGATATCAACAACCTGGCCCACGCACTGATGATCCGGGAGGGTCGCGGTCAGGTCCTGCTGCCACAGATGGATGCTCTGATTGGGGCCATCCGCGACTTGGCGCACCGCTATGCGGACCTGCCCATGCTCGCGCGCACCCATGGTCAGCCGGCCACCCCGACCACGCTGGGCAAGGAAATGGCCAATCTGGCCTACCGACTGCGCATCCAGCGGGGACGCGTCGCCGCCGTCGAACTCCTCGGCAAGATGAACGGCGCCGTCGGGAACTATAACGCCCATTTGGCGGCCTATCCGGAGGTGGATTGGCCGGCCTTTACCCACGCGTTCGTAGAAAGCCTTGGCCTCGGCTGGAACCCTTACACCACCCAGATCGAGCCCCACGACTACATGGCCGAGCTTTTCGATGCCATGGTACGCTTCAATACCGTGGCGCTGGACTTCTGCCGCGATATCTGGGGCTATGTGTCGCTGGGTTATTTCAAACAGCGGACAGTGGCCGGCGAGATCGGCTCGTCCACCATGCCCCACAAGGTCAATCCGATCGATTTTGAGAATGCCGAGGGGAACTTCGGTCTTGCCAATGCTATTCTGGAGCATTTGGCGGGTAAGCTGCCCATCTCGCGCTGGCAGCGGGATCTCACGGACTCGACCGTATTGCGCAATCTTGGGGTCGGTTTAGCCCACACCAGTATCGCGCTGCAATCCGCGGTGAAAGGGATCAGCAAGCTGGATGCGGACCCGGCGCGTCTGGCAGCCGACCTGGAGGCGAACTGGGAGGTTCTGGCCGAACCGATTCAGACCGTCATGCGCCGCTACGGTGTCGCCGAGCCCTATGAGCGACTCAAAGAACTGACCCGTGGCCGGCAAATCGGTCCGCAAGCCTTGGCGGCTTTTATCGACGGCCTGGAGATCCCCGAACAGGCCAAGATGCAGTTACGGACACTGACGCCGGCGACCTACATCGGCAACGCTGCCGAACAGGCGCGGGCTATTCGGGGTTAGATCATTAGTAGACGATTGCCGGACCACCCGTGGTGTCGGATACCGCCGAAGTGACACGGCCAACCAACGGCAAGCGCGGCGCAAGCGTGACTTGCACGCACTGAAGGCAACAAAAAAACCGGTCCTCGGGAAACCCGGGGACCGGCCGTCCTTTAAGCCTCGATCGGGGGGGAAGAGGCCTATTGGATTGGTGTCATCCTTGTCTTCCGACCGCACCCCACCGGCCCTGGACATCCGAATACCCGGAACAACGGTGATCGAGCGATTACACGAGTAAGGCACGCCTGTCCGGTTCCGATGCGGCGGATTCCCTGGGGCGCGCGGATGGGCGCCCTGCGGGCGCCGATCCGCGACCGGACGACTGGTTAGTTCTTGAGCTGATCCGGTCCCAGCTCGGTAACGACCACACGCCGACGGAGGGGATTGTTCTCAAGCGGACCCAGGTCGATGACAGCACCGTCAGCCGCGACGTCGTCGCCGCCTTCCCAGGCGACGCCTTTCACCGAACGGATCGCGCGCTCCGGGTAGCCCTTATCGATCATATACTGCTTGATGGTGTTGGCGCGGTTCTCGCTCAACACGACGTTGTGTTCCCAGGAACCGAGCTTGTCGGTGTGACCGACGATGGTGACCACCTCTTCGCGCGGTGTCGTCTGGAACTCGGCAATCAGGTCATCAACCTTACGCAGTTCCTCAGGGTTACGGATCTCGTTGAGCTGGTAGCGGTCCAGATTGAATAGCAAGCGCATCACCAGGGGGGCACGCGGGGTAAAGGCGCAGGGCTCTAGGTTCTCGCCGTCGACCCCCTGCCAACACTCACCGTAGGGGTTGACCCAAGCGGTCGTGGTCGGCGCGGCCTTCCAGTAGGTGTCCATAGCGTCGGCGGCCTTGGCGGGGGCGGCCACCATCAGGGCCATGGCCAACGGGGCGGCCAGGGCGGCGACGCGGTAGGTCTGCTTGTCGTTGCGCATCTTTCGTTACCTGTTGCGATTGATTGAGGGAGTGTTCGGACGACGGCGTGGTTTGAAGGTTTAGCCCATGTCAGGAAAAAACAACGCGGCGTTGAGCGTTGGGCCACCCTTGCTTGTTTCCCATGTCACCAGCCTCCCGACGCGGCGGTTGCGGTCATGTGGGCCTGAGCGAGGTTCGCTGACTGAACCTGCGGACATTGAGATTTTAGCCCACAATGAGTACAAAAGTGCAACTATTTTTCCCCCGAGCGACATATTTGCAACGTACGTGACCCGGAGGCAACAGCATGACTGACAAAACACCATGGATTCTCAGACGTAGCGATCCCCGATACATCTTGAACTGTTGCATGATAGACACAATCGCCCCTCAATCGAGCGAATCGAACATGGGTACCGGTCGGCATTCTTCGTTGCGCCAGGTCGAACGATGACAGACCTGCTCAAACAAGCCCAAACCGACATCACGGCTGCTGCGTCACCAGACCCGGACGAGAGCGCACGGATCGACGGCCCACTGCTGCTCGCCGATCGGTCGTCGATCCGCGCTGCCGGAGTGCAGTTGGCGGACCTGGCGCGGCGGGAACTGCTGATCGTCAGCCGCGATCTCGATCCGGACCTCTATGATCAGCGCCCCTTCCTCGATGCGGTACGCCGACTCGCACTGGCGACACCGCGAACGCCGGTGCGGGTGCTGGTGACCGAACCGCGGATCCCGGTGAGTGGCGGTCACCGACTGATCGAACTGACCCGCAGGCTCAGCTCGCGCATCAGTATCCGCCGGGTCGCGGACGATTTCCGCGACCGGGTGGACTCGTTTCTTGTTACTGATGCTCGCGGTTACTGCCTTCACCGCGTGGCCGACTGTCACACCGCCCGGATGGCGCTCGACGCCCCGCGCGAGGCCCGTCGGCTGCGCACCACCTTCGAACAGATTTGGGAGCAGAGTGATGGCGACGGCGAACTGCGACAGTTATACCTCTGAGCGGCTGGGGTGCCGGAGCCCGCGCCGTCCCTGGCGAGCGTTGATCTGGTTGTGGATACTGCCCGCCCTCTGGTGCGGCGCGCAGGCCGGAGACTATCCGCTGGAGGTCATCGAGCTGCGCGCTCGCCTCCCCGAGGACCTGATCCCAACCCTGCGACCCCTGGCGGGACCGGACGGGACCCTGGTGGGGGCCAACCACAGCCTGTTCGTGCGCGCCGCGCCCGCACGTCTGGCCGACATCCGCCGCGCACTCGCCGTCCTCGACCAGCCGGCGCGCGGCCTCCTGATTCAAGTGCGCCAGAGCGGCAGCAGCGCGTCCCAGGGTGGCGGAGCGGGAGCGCGCATCGATCAGCGCGTCGGCGGGGACGGCGACGGACGCGTCCGCAGCGGCCCGCCCGGACCGGCAGGCAATGCGATTGGCGCCTGGGCGGGCCAGCGATCCCAGCAACGCGACCTCACCCAGGAAGTCCGTGCCCTGGACGGACAGCGTGCCTTCATCACCGTCGGTGAAGAGCTGCCGCTACCCTACCGGGAACTGGCCGTTGGCCCAGCCGGCGCGGTGGTCCGTGAGGGCCGCACCTACCGCCGCGCGGAGAGCGGTTTCTACGTGGTACCGCGGGTCCTGGGTGACCAGGTGACGCTGGATATCTCGACCCGCGACTCGGCCCGGGGGACGCGTGGGACCCTGGAGACCAGCGCGATGCAAGGCCGGGTGCAGGGCCGGCTCGGCGACTGGATTCCGCTGGGCCTGAGCAACACGGCGCAAGGCAGCCAGGGTGGCGGGCTCCTCGCCTACGGAACCACCAGAGACAGCGCCGAGCGGCGGATCGAACTGCGGGTTCTGCCGCTGGACTAGAATCGCCTCCGACTCCCGCACGCACGCGAGCGAACACCCATGCCGAATGACCAAACCGAACCCCTGCTGCACCCGATCGAGGCCCGTATCCTCGGCTGCCTGATGGAGAAACAACGCACCACCCCGGAACAGTACCCGCTGACCCTCAACGCGTTGGTCAATGCCTGCAACCAGAAGAGCAGCCGTCACCCGGTGATGACGCTTGAGCCGGGTGAGGTGGGCCATCGGGTCAATCAGCTCCGCGAGCGGGGCATGATCCACGTCGGCAGTTCCGGACGCACGGAGCGCTATGACCACAAAATGGTCGGCACCTACTATCTCAGTCGCGAGGAACAGGCGGTGCTGACCGTGCTGATGCTGCGCGGACCCCAGACCGTGGGCGAGTTGCGCACCAACACCGGGCGGATGGCCGAATTCCGAAACCTGGCGCAGGTGGCGGAGGCAGTCCGCGGACTCATGGACCGCGCGCCGGCCCTGGCGATGGAGCTGCCCAGACTGCCCGGCAAGCGCGAAGAGCGCTATATGCATCTGCTGTGCGGAGCCCCGGACCCGGCCGAGCTCGCGGCCATGCAGGCCGCGGCGACAACTGGCCCGGTCCTGTCGTCGTCGACGGGCGGCGACCGCGACGAGCGCATCGACGCGCTGGAAGCGGAGGTCGAGCGCCTGCGCGGGGAGTTGGAGCGGCTGTGGGAGCTGAGCGGATTGGCGGATCAGCGCGACGACTGAGGGCGCTGGTGATACCGACCCATGCGGCTGCGCAGCCCTCCCGACCGAGTACCCCGTGCCAACTTAAGCTGCGGCGTCATTCCGGCAGGATGCCGGAATCCAGTGCCATGGATGGTAGCTCGCAGACACCACGGATTCGCAGGAATCGCTGGAACGGGGTACTAGCAGCCTGTCGGACTTTAGGCGATTTCCGAATAAGACGCTATCAAGAATC
>JACDZJ010000093.1_pt1 | contig 42385 bp, 30 predicted proteins | sample 7365721 | NCBI WGS metagenome assembly JACDZJ01 (sample SAMN15143480, study PRJNA637477) | pond metagenome | biome: freshwater wetland ecosystem [ENVO:00000243]; feature: pond [ENVO:00000033]; material: pond water [ENVO:00002228]; isolation source: pond water containing pink berries ... | reverse complement strand
GCTGAGTCGGCTATCAAACAGTATTAGCTAATACGTTGATGCGATAGCCCTGGGTGACACGCCCGGCCCCATCGCGGCGGGACGCCGCTCCCACGGGGTCGCTGCGCGACTTTCACCCCACCAACTGCTCCACCACCCGCCCGACCTGCGCAATCCGCTGAGCGGGATCGGTAAGATCCCGAAAAAACCGCAGCTTGTCCCCGCCATCGAGCTTATATTCCTTCGGCTTGGTCTGAATGAGCGTGATCAGCCGCGCCGGGTCGACCTTGGTATCCGCCGCGAACAGCACCCGCCCGCCCGCCGGGCCGGCCTCGATCTTTTTGATCCCAAACGGTTGGACAATGAGCTTGAGTTCGGTAATCGCCAGCAAGTTCTTGGCCGGTTCGGGCAATAGCCCGAAGCGGTCGATCATCTCGACCTGGAGTTCCCTCAATTCCTCTTGGTCCTTGGCGCTGGCGATGCGCTTATACAGCACCAGCCGGGTGTGCACGTCGGGCAGGTAATCGGACGGGAGTAGGGCGGGGATGCCCAGATCGATTTCGGCGCCGTGGTCGAGCGGGCGGTCCAGTTCCGGAGTGCGGCCGGCTTTGAGGGCCTGCACCGCCCGCTCCAGGAGGTCCATGTAGAGGCTGAAGCCGATCTCGTGGATCTGGCCGGATTGCTCATCGCCCAGGAGTTCGCCGGCGCCGCGGATTTCCAGGTCATGGGTGGCCAGCGTGAAGCCGGCGCCCAGGTCTTCCATGGATTCGATCGCTTCCAGGCGTTTCCTGGCGTCCTCGGTCATGGACTTGGGCGGCGGGGTGATCAGATAGGCATAGGCGCGGTGATGGGAGCGGCCGACCCGGCCGCGCAATTGGTGCAGTTGCGCCAGTCCCAGTTTGTCCGCGCGATTGATGACGATGGTATTGGCGCTGGGGACGTCGATGCCGCTTTCGATGATGGTGGTGCACACCAGCAGGTTGAAGCGCTGGTGATAGAAGTCGCGCATGATCCGCTCCAGGTCGCGTTCGCGCAGTTGGCCGTGGGCGACCTGGACCCGCGCTTCCGGGATCAATTCCTCCAACTTCTGCGCCTGGTTCTCGATGGTCTCCACTTCATTGTGGAGGAAGTAGACCTGACCGCCGCGCTTCAATTCACGCTGCACCGCTTCCTGGATCAGCCCGTCGTTCCAGGGGCTGACGAAGGTTTTGATGGGGTGGCGCTCGACCGGCGGGGTGGCGATGATCGACAGATCGCGCAGGCCCGACATGGCCATATTCAGGGTCCGCGGGATCGGCGTGGCGGTGAGCGTCAGCACATCGACCTCGGCGCGCAGCGACTTCATCTGCTCCTTGTGGCGCACGCCGAAACGGTGTTCCTCGTCGATGATCACCAGCCCGAGGTTCTTGAACTTGACGCTGGGCTGCAACAGCTTGTGGGTGCCGACCACGATGTCCAGAGTGCCGTTGGCCAGGCCGTCGAGGATGACTTTCTGTTCTTTGGCGGTGCGAAAGCGCGACAGGCTTTCCACCTTGATCGGCCAGTCGGCGAAGCGGTCGGAGAAGTTCTCGAAGTGCTGCTGGGCGAGTAGGGTGGTCGGCACCAGCACCGCCACCTGACGGCCGCCGTCGGCGGCGACGAAGGCGGCGCGCATGGCGACCTCGGTCTTGCCGAAGCCGACATCGCCGCAGACGACGCGGTCCATCGGCTTGGAGTCCTCCATGTCGGCCAACACGCCCTCAATGGCGCGCAACTGGTCCGGGGTCTCCTCGAAGGCGAAGGCATCCGCGAAGGCGGCGTATTCCTGCCCCGGCGCGGGGAAGGCGACGCCCTCGCGCGCCGCGCGCCGGGCATAGATGTCCAGCAGTTCGGCGGCCACGTCGTGGGCCTTCTCGGCGGCCTTGCGTTTGACCTTGTCCCACTGATCACCGCCCAGGCGGTGCAGCGGGGCGGTTTCGGGTGAGGCGCCGGTGTAGCGCGAGATCAGATGCAGTGAGCTGACCGGGACATAAAGCTTGTCGCCCTTGGCATATTCCAGGGTCAGGAACTCGGTGGTCATACCGCCGATGGTCAGCGTCTGGAGGCCCAGATAGCGCCCGACGCCGTGGTCCTCGTGGACCACCGGGGCGCCCGCGGTCAGTTCGGTCAGGTTGCGGACGATCGACTCGCCGTCGCGTTCACGCGCCTTGCGGCGGCGCTCCTGGCGGACGCGCTCGCCGTAGAGCTGGGTCTCGGTGACGATCACCAGATTGGGGTCCGGTAACCACAGGCCCTGCTCCAGGGGGGCGACGGTGATGTTGACCGCGTCCCGGCCGCTCAGGAAGGCCGCCCAGCCGTCGCACTGGCGGGGGCGGATGCCGAAGCCGTGCAGATGGTCGTTGAGCATTTCGCGTCGGCCCAGACCCTCGGCGACGAATAGCACGCGCCGGCCGGGCTCGGCCAGGAACCCCTGAATGGCCTGGGCCGGGTGCTCGGCGCGCGCCTGGATGCCGAGCGGGGGCAGTGCGCGGGTGGCGAAGTTGTGCGCTTGCGCATAGCCCTTGCGCCGCTCCTCCAGTTCGCCGCGCTGGTAGAGGATGCCGGACAGGCCGTTGAGCCGGTGAGCCAGTTCGTCGGCGGCCAGCCAGAGTCGGGCGGGCGGCAGCAAGGGCCGCTCCACGTCATGCCGGCGCTGCTCGTAGCGGGCCTCCACGCCGTCCAGGAACGCGGTGGCCGCTTCCCGGCAGTGAGCGGATTCCAGGGTCAGGACCCCATCCGGCAGATAGTCGAACAGGGTCGCGGTCTGCTCGAAGAAGAGCGGAAGGTAATACTCAAGCCCGCCCGGGGTGCGGCCTTCGGAGACCTCCCGATAGATCAGGCTCGCCTTGGGATCGCCCTCGAACAGCGCCCGATAGCGCTGGCGAAAGCCCGAGATCGCCTCCTCGCTCAGCGGGAACTCGCGGGCCGGCAACATCCGCACCTGGGTCAGGCGCTCGCGGGTGCGCTGGGTCTCGGGGTCGAAGGTGCGGATGGTATCGACCTCATCGTCCAGCAGATCAATGCGCAACGGCTCCTGGCTGCCCATGGGGAAGCAGTCCAGGATCGAGCCGCGCACCGCGAACTCGCCGTGCCCCATCACCTGCGAGACGCAGGAATAGCCGGCTCGCTCCAGGCGCCGGCGGGTCGCGTCCAGATCCAGGCGCTCGCCGATCTTGAGCACCAGTGACTGGCCGTCGACATAGTCCTGGGGCGGCAGCCGCTGCAACAGGGTGGCGATGGGCACCACCAGCACGCCGCGCCTGAGGTCCGGCAGGCGGTGCAGCGTCAGCAGCCGCTCCGAGATCAGTTCCGGCAGCGGCGAGAACACGTCATAGGGCAGGGTCTCCCAGTCCGGAAAGCCGAGCAACGGAAGCGGTTCCGTGCCCGGCGCGCCGGCCAGGAAGAAGGCCAGCTCATCCCGCAGCCGTGCCGCGGCCTGAACATCGTCGACCAGCGCCAGCACCAGACCCGGATGCAGGCGCGCCGCCGCGGCGATGGCGAGTGCCGGCGCCACCCCCTGGAGTTTGCCCCACAGCAGGCGCTCGCCGGGGCGGGTCGGCAGCGGCGGGTTCAGGGGCGAGTGCAGGACGGGTTGGGTGTCGGCGGGAGGCTTCATCGGAGGTGCGCGTTACGGCTGAGGGGCGTCGGGTCGGGATCTTCGCACGGCGCCCCGGAAAAATCGCCCTCGGGGCGATGATTCAGGGACGCTTGATTGCGGTGACCATGAACCGGTGGTTCAGCACTGACAGCGTCCGATGTTCGTCAGATAAACTCGCGGCAGCGGGGTGCCCTGGAAGCGGCGCGAAAGCGGTTCCTGTTCACGCGTTCGTAAAGAAATGTAATGCCTTTGGTTGGATTCCGGAGCTGCGTCACAGCGCACAATCGGGCCTGCGCCCATTCTTGCAGTGCACGCACAGAGCACCTCGACGGTGTCGCAACGCTCGGTTTCCGGGAGTACCAGAATGTCACCTAAACTCGTCCTCTGGCTCGTTTTCTCCGTGGTATCCAGCGCCTGGTTCGCGCTTGATCCCGACGCCGGCGGCCCATTTTTCAGCGCGCCGCAGGAGGCGGCGGTCGCGGAAGTCACTGCCGCGCAGGTTTCACGGATCGCCGGGAACTGAGTCGACGCGTGCAGTCGCTCCGGGTCTTGATGTGAGCACTGCGCTTTCCGGGCTGGCTGCTCGTTCCCGGCGAGCTGCGCGCGGAAGCAATAAAAAAGCCAGGCGTAGCCTGGCTTTTTTGCGCACGCCATCCATGCGTGCCGATACTGATCCCTGCCGAGCGGGTTACTTGGCCTCGGTCTGAGCCGGCGCAGCGGGGGCAACAGGCGCGACCGGCGCGGGGTAGGGCATGCCGTAAGGGGCGGCGTAGGGAACGCCATAGCCACCGTAAGGAACGCCATAGCCGCCGTAGGGGTAGCCATAGCCGTAGGGCGCGCCGTAGCCATAGCCGTTGCCATAGCCGTCACCGTACCCATAGCCGCGGCCATAACCACGCCCACGACCATAGCCGCGGCCGGTGCCGCCGCCGCTCATGCTCATGTTGAAATCGCCGTAGCCATCACCGAACATGTCGCTGAAAGCGTCGCCCATGCCGTCGCCCCAGCCATTGTTGCCCCAGCCATTGTTGCCGTAGCCGTTGTTGCCCCAGGGACCCCACCAGGCGGAGGCGGAGGCGGAAACACCCAAGAGGGCGGCGATCGCGGCAGCAGTAGCAAGCTTCTTCATCTTGATCTCTCCAGTTCGATTGTGTTGTTGGCAGCAAGTGGGCCACGTACATCACCACCCACGGCGGAAATCATATTAGTAGTTGCTTAAATAGTCAAGTACATTTTTTCCCGGCACAACGACGGCGATCCGCAGGCGAGCGAGGGTCGGGGATTTCCGGAAATCGCGTTAGTTTGCACTGTCGCCGAGCCTCTTGGCCAGTGCGATCAAGTCGTCCCACGCCTTGCCCTTATACTCCGGTGATCGCAGCAGGTAAGCCGGATGATAGGTCACGCGCAGGGGGACGGCGTCGGCACCATAGTCGAACCAGCGTCCACGCAGCCGTCCGACCGGGGTGTCGGTACCCAGCAGGGTTTGCGCGGAAATGCGGCCCACCGACAAGATCGCGCGGGGCCGGATCAGCTCAACCTGCCGTGCCAGGTAGCCCCGGCAGTGTTCTACCTCGTCGGGGCGCGGATCGCGGTTACCCGGCGGACGGCATTTTAGAACGTTGGCGATGTAGATCTGGTCGCGTGTGAATCCAATGGCTGCCAACATCCGATTCAACAACTGTCCGGCGCGGCCGACGAAGGGTTCGCCGGCCCGGTCCTCATCCGCCCCCGGGGCCTCACCGATCACCAGAAGACGCGCCTGGCGATCACCGACCCCGAAAACGGTTTGGGTGCGGGTTTCACACAGGGCGCAGGCGCGACAGTCGGCGACCGTCGCGGCCAGGGTGTCCCAGTCCATGCCGGCCGGTGCGGGCGGCAGCACCATCGGCGGCTCCAGCGCCGCGGCCGCCGGTGGTGGCCGCGGCGGCGCGGTGATGAGTCGGGTGTCCCCGGCCGCCGCTCCCCCGCGCGGAACCCACAGGTCGATCCCCATGGCGCGCAGATAGGCGCGACGTCGTGATTCGTCCATCATCGCGCCCGCACTGCCCCGGTCATCGGCTTGGTGATGGCTCTGTTCATGGCTTGGATCCCGGCAGGGCTCAGACGTCCCCGGTCTGCGGATGGGCGCGCGTCGGCGCCAGCAGAATTTTGTTGCAGGCATTGAGATAGGCCTTGGCGGAGGCGACGACGATGTCGGTGTCTGCCCCTTGGCCGTTGACGATGCGTCCGCTCTTTTCCAGCCGCACCGTCACCTCGCCCTGGGCATCGGTGCCGCTGGTGATCGCGTTGACCGAATAGAGCTTGAGTACGGTGCCGCTGTTGACGATGGATTCGATGGCTTTGAAGGTGGCGTCCACCGGACCGCCGCCGATGGCGGTACCGGGTTGTTCCTCGCCGTCGAGCATCAGAATCAGATGTGCCTTGGGGATCTCCCCGGTCTCGGAGCAGACCCGCAGTGAGACCAGCTTGACCCGCTCGTTGGTCGCCTCCAGGCTGGCGTCGCTGACCAGGGCTTGGAGGTCCTCATCGAAGATCTCGTGTTTCTTGTCGGCCAGGTCCTTGAAGCGTGAGAAGGCGGCGTTGAGTTCCTCTTCGGACTTCAGGATGACGCCCAGTTCCTGGAGCCGGCTGCGCAGCGCATTGCGCCCGGAGTGCTTGCCCAGGACCATGCGATTGGCGTTCCAGCCCACATCTTCGGCGCGCATGATTTCGTAGGTCTCGCGGTTTTTCAGCACCCCGTCCTGGTGGATGCCGGCCTCATGGGCGAAGGCGTTGGCCCCGACCACGGCCTTGTTGGGCTGGACCGGAAACCCGGTGATGCCCGACACCAGCCGCGAGCAGGGGACGATCTGGGTGGTATCGAGCCGCACGTCGCAGTCGAACAGATCCTGGCGCGTACGCACGGCCATGACGATCTCTTCCAGCGCGGCGTTGCCGGCGCGCTCCCCCAGTCCGTTGATGGTGCACTCCACCTGGCGGGCGCCATTGCGCACGGCGGCCAGCGAGTTGGCGGTGGCGAGTCCCAGGTCGTTGTGGCAATGCACCGAGAAGACCGCCTTGTCGGCGTTGACCACCCGCTCTCTCAGCGTGCGGATCAGGCTGCCGAACTGGTGGGGGATGTTGTAGCCGACGGTATCCGGGATATTGACGGTGCGCGCCCCGGCGTCGATCACGGCCTCCAGCACCCGGCACAGAAAATCGATCTCGGAGCGGCCGGCGTCCTCCGGGGAGAACTCCACGTCGTCGGTGTAGCGCAGCGCGCGGCGCACCGCGTAGACCGCCTGCTCCAGCACCTGATCCGGGCTCATGTTGAGCTTCTTCTGCATGTGGATCGGGGAGGTGGCGATGAAGGTGTGAATGCGCCCGGCATTGGCCCCGGCCAAGGCCTCGCCGGCGCGGTCGATGTCCTTGTCGAGTGCACGCGCCAGACCGCACACCCGACAATCCTTGATGACCGCGGCGACCGCCTTGACACCCTCGAAATCACCCGGACTCGCGATCGGGAAGCCGGCCTCGATCACGTCCACCTTGAGCTTTTCGAGTGCCTTGGCGATCCGCACCTTTTCGTCGCGGGTCATGGAGGCGCCGGGGCTCTGCTCGCCGTCGCGCAGCGTGGTGTCGAAGATGAAGAGATGGTCTTTGCTGCTCATGGCGCGGGGCTCTGGGTGGTCTGCGGGTGGGCGCGCGGCAAGTCTAGGGCGCCAATCTTCGCAGCAAGGGCGGCGGCTGTCACGGGGACCAGGCGCCTACTTCAGCTTGAGTAAGGGCAGATTTGGCGATTCCGGCCTGGGAGTGAGGGTCTTGCGTCCACAATCGACGACCAGATCCAGTTGTTCGAGTACAAGTTGACCGATCAGCGGTTCGCACAGTGGCGGGCCGACGACGCAATCCGTGACCATCGTGCGGCCCAGAATCTGAATCTCGAGACCACGGGCGGTGGGCAGTTCTTCCTTACGCTCATCCGCGTAAGTGACGATGACCCGATCTCCCCGCAGCAGCCCGAGCTTTCCCACCTCGTCCTGCGGCAGCAAGACCATCACCGCCCCGGTATCCACCAGACAGTCACGGATGCTGGCGGGAATTGCCGCCATGTCACCCTCGCCCCGCTCGGCCAGCCCGACATCCAGAAAATTGCGCAACCGCGCGCTTGCCCGTACTTCGCCCATCAGAGTCACCCTGTTGATGATATTGGAGAAAGCCGCATCTGCCCGCCGGCCGGGGCGGCGGCGATGAGGTTGAGGAAATCCGGCAGCGTCATCGGTCGATGGAACAAGAACCCCTGGAACTCGTCGCACCGGTGTCCGAGCAGGAAGGCGTGGGCCTCCGGGGTCTCCACCCCCTCCGCCACCACTTTGAGGCCCAAGTGCCGTGCGAGGTCCAGGATGGCGGTCACGATGACGGCGGCGGACGCGTCGGAGAGCAGATCGCGCACGAACGACCGGTCGATCTTCAGTGAGTCCACCGGCAGCCGCTTGAGATAGGCAAGCGAAGAATAGCCGGTGCCGAAGTCGTCGATCGCGAAGCGCACGCCGACGGCACGCAGCCGCTCCATTTTGGCGGTGGTGTCCTCGATGTCCTCGACCAGGGTGCGCTCGGTGATCTCCAGCTCGATCGCCGAGGGCTCGACCTCATGGTGGTGCATGAGGAATTCCAGATCCTCGGCAAAGCTCGGACGCCTGAAATAGCGCGGACTCACGTTCACCCCCAGGCGTTGGATACGGGCTCCGCCGGGGGCGGCGCGGATCGTCCCCATGGCCGCGCAGGCCTGTTCCAGCACCCAATCCCCGAACGCATAGACCAGGCCGCTCTCCTCCGCGACCGGGACGAATTCCTCGGGCGACACGTCGGTGAGTCCCGATCCCGGCCAGCGCGCCAAGGCTTCGGCGCCGATCACCCGCCCGAATCCATCGATTTGGGGCTGGAAATGCAGCTCCAAGGCATTGTTGGTCAGTGCGAGGCGCAGCGCACGTTCCAGTTCCATACGCGCCACCGCGGCCGCCTGCATCTCCGGGAGAAAGAAGCGGACGGCGTTGCGGCCGGCTTCCTTGGCCCGGTACATCGCCGTGTCCGCGGCCCGCAGCAGGGCGTCCGGGTCGTCGCCGTCGCTCGGATAGAGGGCGATGCCGATGCTGGCGCTGACATGCAAATCGTGGCCGTCGATCCGGTAGGGTTCGGCCAACGCCAGGCGGACTTGCTCGGCGGCCTGACGGGCCAGATAAGCGGCTTCCACCGGGTCCTTCGACAACTCGGTAAACAGCAGTACGAACTCGTCACCGCCGAGTCGGCTGGCCGTGTCGCCGTCCTTGATCTCGCCGCGCAGGCGCGCCGCCGCGGCTTGCAGCAGCCCGTCCCCGATCTGATGCCCCAGCGAGTCGTTGACGGTCTTGAAGCGGTCCAGATCGAGGAACACGAGCGCCCCGAGGTGGCCGTGGCGGCGTGCCAGGGCTAAGTCCTGATGCAGGTACTCCAGCAGCATCCGCCGATTCGGCAAGTTTGTCAGCGGATCGTGATAGGCTTGGCGCACGATGTCGGCCTCAGCCTGCTCGCGGGCGTGACGCATTTGCAGGCTGTCGATCAGGGTGCGGTTGTAGCGGGTCGCGGAGAAAGCCAGCAACAGTGCATAAAGCAAGCAGGCGAGCGCGACCCCGGATCCCAGTTCGGACTCGGACAGCAACAGGCGCCCGATCAAGGGGCTCAGCACCAGCGCGGTGAACAGCAGCGAGGGCACGAGGAACACCGAGACGGCATTGACCCCGCCCGCGGTGACGCCCGCGATGACGAAGGCGAGCACCACCTGACCCTCCGGGTCACCCGCGGGGAACAGGAGCAGGCTCGTCGAACCCCACACCAACCCGTTGAGGACCACGCCGGCCAGTGCCCAAGTCAGGCGCAGCCGTTCCGGCGCCTGATCACCCGCGCCGCGGCGGAAGTAGAGATAGCCCAGGAGTCGTAAGGCGCTGAGCGCGAGGGCCGTCGCGAGCCACGCGAATTGCACGCCATCGGGGGCGCCGCGGGAGATCAGCCAGACGGTCAGGATGGCCCCGGCGCTGACGCCGAACAGGGACAGGGGCACGGCGTCGTACAGCAGATCGATCCGCTGACGGAGGATAACCGCCGGTGCAGCGTCGGTTCGGGGTGATTGGTCGGACTGATCCGTGGGCATCGGTGCGCGATCCGTCGGTGGATTGGGGACGCTGCGGTCTGCGGCGGGCGCCGTTGGCCGGACTCGCGACCAACCGCGCCGCGGCCGGTGCGCGGCTTGACTCAATCAATATGTTAGCCGATCCGCGCCGGGGTGTGACGGCGGTTTGTCATGGATCACGCGGGTCCCGCCGGGTGATGGGCCTGGCCGCCGCGGCGTCGCGGATGGCTGGCGGCGGTTTTTAGGATACCCTGCCGAACTTCAGCGCCGTCGCGTCGGCGGCCCCAGGCCCACCCCCGGAATCTCCATGAGTCTTTTGAGTATCGAATCGGTCGCCCTCTCCTATGGTCTCCCGCCCTTGTTGGAGGACTGTTCATTCGCCATCGACAAGGGTGAGCGGGTCTGTCTCATCGGACGCAATGGGGCCGGCAAGTCGACCCTGCTCAAGATCATCGCCGGCGAAATCCAGCCCGACTCCGGTGCGGTGCGGTGCGTGCAGGGCCTGCGGGTGGCGCGGTTGGCGCAGGAGATCCCCCGTCATGAGGACGCGAGCGTTTTCGATCTGGTGGCCGAGGGGCTCGGCGATCTCGGCGCATTGATGCGGGAGTATTTCCACCTGTCGCACCACCTGACGGCGGGGGCCCAGGCCGATGACCTGACGCGCCTGGCGCAGATTCAGCAACAACTGGATGACCGCGGCGGCTGGGAAATCGAGCAGCGCACCGAGCGCGTCATCTCGCGTTTAGGGCTGAACGCCGAGGCCGCCTTCAATGATCTCTCCGGCGGACTCCAGCGGCGGGTGCTGTTGGCCCAGGCGCTGGTGCTGGAGCCGGATCTGCTGATGCTCGATGAGCCGACCAACCATCTGGACATCGACTCGATCGACTGGCTGGAGGGTTTTCTCAAGGACTTTCAGGGGGCGCTCCTGTTTATCACCCATGACCGGCGCTTTTTGCAGCGGGTCGCCACCCGCATCCTGGAACTGGACCGCGGGTGCCTCACCGACTGGCCCGGTGACTATGCCAACTATCTGCGCCGACAAGAGGAACGTCGGCATGCGGAAGCCCTGGCCAATGCGCATTTCGACCGCCGACTGGCGGACGAAGAGGTCTGGATCCGTCAGGGTGTCAAGGCGCGGCGCACGCGCAACGAGGGTCGGGTGCGCGCCCTGGAGTCGATGCGCCGCGAGCGCATGGAGCGGCGCGAGCAGCAAGGCGCTGCCCGCCTGCGTCTCACCGAGGGTGAGCGCTCCGGCCGACTGGTAGCGGAGGCCGACGGCGTCACCTTCGGCTGGGGCGGCGCGCCGGTGGTGCGGGATCTCAATACACTGATTCTGCGCGGCGACAAGATCGGCATCATTGGGCCCAACGGTATCGGCAAGAGCACCCTGATCAAGCTGCTGCTCGGCGACCTCGAGCCGCAGTCCGGAACCATTCGCCGCGGCACCAATTTGCAGGTCGCCTATTTCGACCAGTTGCGCGCCCAGCTCAATCCGGAGTGGACCGTCCAGGATAACGTGGCCGAGGGCAGCGACCAGGTCATGGTGGACGGGCAGAGCCGTCACGTCCTGTCGTACCTGCGCGACTTCCTGTTCAGTCCGGAGCGCGCCCGCCAGCCGGTCAAGGCGCTCTCGGGCGGCGAGCGCAACCGTCTGCTGCTCGCCAAGCTGTTCACCCGCCCGGCCAACCTGCTGGTGCTCGACGAGCCCACCAACGACCTCGACACCGAGACGCTGGAACTGCTGGAGTCGTTGCTGGTCGAGTTCTCCGGCACCATTCTCCTGGTCAGCCATGACCGCGCCCTGCTGGACAATGTGGTCACCAGTTCACTGGTCTTCGAAGGCGACGCCCTGGTGCGCGACTACGTGGGCGGCTATGAGGACTGGCTGCGTCAGCGCGACCCGCCGCCGTCCGCTGCGGCGGTCAAGACCGCCGGCCTGACCCAAGCCGCACAGGCGGCCACCCCGGCCCCCAAGGCGTCCGCCGCCAAGCTCAGCTACAAAGAAGCGAAGGAATTGGCCGACCTGCCGGCGCGCATCGAGTTGCTGGAAGCCGAGCAGGGAACCCTCCAGACCCGCCTGGCCGATCCCGCGCTTTACCAGGGCGGTGAGGCCGCGGCCGTGGTCACCGTCAGGGCGCGGCTCGCCGAACTGGAGGCCGAATTGGCGGCGGCCTATGCCCGGTGGGAAAGACTGGAAGCCCGGCGTTCAGGAGCATAAGTAACAGGTCAGAAATTAAGTTAAACAACGAATAAACTCGTTGTCGTTGTCGTAATCGGATAAAGGATTCAGTTGGGTGGCCGAGGCTTCAGCCGCCGGCGAGCTGACCGCGAAGGGGTGGCTTCGGCGCACCGCATCCGGCGAAGCACCACCCCCCAACCGGAGGCTGAGGCTTTAGAAAGCCGCGCAGCGACCCCGTGGGAGCGGCGTCCCGCCGCGATGGATGCCGCGGTCACCCTGAACCGTCGGGTTGCGCGCCGGGCCCCATCGCGGCGGGACGCCGCTCCCACGGGGGACCTTCAAGTCCTGTAGGGTCCGCTGTGCGGACCGTCGACCGTGCAGATCGCGCCGTGGCCGGGTTCATGACAAGGTGATTTCCGGGAAAGCATCTACCGCCGTGTAGGGGCGAATTCATTCGCCCCTACAACCCAACAGGCTTTCTGCGCATGCGCAGTTGGGATGCCTGTTCACGGAAATCGCCTTAGGGGCGACTAAAGTCGCCCCTACACGTTGGTACATCGTTTCTCGGAAATCACCTAAGTGCTCAGAGCAAGCCTAGCGAGAATGACGGTGGGATGGCAGAAATCGGAAGGCCCCTTGAGCCCTATCCTGTCGCTGCCGTGCGCTACACTAGCCGCCCCAATGTTTTCCAGCCCGAGGTTGATCGATGAACGTGAAGAGTCAGATTCCCTTGGCCGCAATGCTCGGCGAGTTGCGTACGGAACTGCTCCAGGCGCAAGGAGCGGGTGCCGGCAGCGCGCTGCTTTTTCAGATCGAGGATATCGAGGTCGAGCTGCAGATCGCGGCCACCCAGGAGGCCGAGGGCGGCGTCGGGATCAAGTTTTGGGTACTCGATGCCAGTGCCAAGCTCAAGGACTCCGAGGTCAGCACGCAGAAGGTCAAGCTCAAGCTCAAGGTCGTCGATCGACAGGGTCGATCCGACGTCAAGATCCACTCCGGGCCGACCCCAAGACCAGATTAAACAACGCGGCCCCAGGACTGCTGCAACGCATTCTCGAACCGCCCCTGATCGGGACGCGCCAGGAGACCGGCCAGTCGTGGAAACCAACTTCAAAGATCTGTTGATCGAGATCTTCGTGCCCCTGGCCGACGGCAGCGGATCCGGCCGCATCGGCACGGGTATCCCTATTGCCAAAGACCGCATCCTCACCGCCGGCCACGTCCTCTTGGACGAGTCGCTCGATCTTCACGCCGACTTCGAAGTCCGTTGGCATCATTGGCGCACGAGCGGCAAGGCGCCTGGTGAATGGACCAAAGTCAAACGCACGCAGATCCTTTACCCGCCCGCCCAGACCGGATGCGGTGCGCTCGATGCCGCGGTGTTCGCGCATGCCTTTCCCCCCGAGGTCCCGCGCTGGTGCGAACTCACCGCACGCAACCACGCGACCGACACGCCGTGGGAGAGCGAGGGCTTTCCCGATATCGGCCAACGCGAGGACCACACGCGCGTGGCCGTGCCGCTGCGGGGCCGGACCTATCAGTGCGCGAACCGCGCCGAAGAGGCGTGGCTGGACGTCGCCGCACCGGCGGCCAAGCCCGTGGATTGGCAGGGCGCCTCCGGCTGTCCGGTCATGGTGTGCGCGCGGGTCGCCGGCTTGCTGACCAAGGTGCCCCCGGGGTTTGGCGGCGGCCGGGTGATGGCCCTGCCCATCTGGCGATTGCTTCAGGAGCCCGACTTCCGCACGGCCATCGGCTATCGCGCGGGCGGTGACCGGGTCGCCGCGTTGCAGGCGGAGTTGGAACGAGCGCTGCGCAAGACGCCGTTCGCGGTCGGTGCGCTGGAGGGCTTGGTGGACGGCGAGCCCGAGGGTCGCCTGTATCGCGATCCCGCCAGGTCCGTCGGCCCGCTCGCGCAGGCCCTGGCCGCGCATGATGCCGTTCATATGCTGGTCCACGCGCGCAAGGCCATTCACGTCCTCAAGTCCGATCATCCGCGCGACGCCCGGGCCTTGGCCGACCTGGTGCAGCGCCTGTTGCCCATCCTCTACGACCACACGGCCGTCGACGGTCTGATCGGGCAGGTCGCTGACCCGAGCGCCGTATTGGTCGGTTTTCCGGTCGCCACCCGCTGCGTCGCGGAGGTGGTCCTGGCCGGTGCCGATCACCGGGAGACGCGCTATCGCCCACCAGCGCCGGACGCTGAGCTGGAGGGCGTCCTGTCACTGCCGCGCGCGCCCAACAGCGGGATCGATCCAGACGGTCGCCGCACCGCGGACAGCTTCGCTGCGCACCTGCGCCGCAAGCTCGCCGTCACCGACCTGGGTGCCTTCGAGAGCGCCTTTTACCGTTGTATGGAGGAGTTCGTACCGGCAACCCTGCGCGGCAAGCACCGCATGGACGATGACAGCGTCCTGCGCATGGCGGCCAAACGCTTGGAGAACCTGGCCGGGGAGGACAGCGGCAGCAACCGTTACTACTACCTGTTTGAACTGCCGCCGGAGTCCGAGGCGCGCACCGCCTGCCTGGAGACCATCCGCCTGCTCAAGGCGCGCTTCCCGGCCGTTGCCTTTCTCGAACTGGCGGATGATCCGGATCTGACCCAGGGCCAGGACGGCGATTTCCTGCCCCTCATCCAAATCCTGCAAGCCCTGGAGGACTGAGCCTTGACCTTCATGCCCATCGCCGCCGGCCATGCCGAGGAGATCCCGGCGGCCGGCAATCGCCCGCGGCAGTTTCACTGCTTCGATGCCGACAGCATCGCCGCCATCGATGCCGCCCTGGCCGCCCAGCGCCCCTTGCTGCTGCGCGGCGAGCCCGGCATCGGCAAGAGCCAGTTGGCGCGCGCCGCCGCGCTGGTGCTGCGCCGGGCCTATGTCCAGCAGGTGGTGGATGCAAGCACCGAAGCGAGCGACTTGCTGTGGCGCTACGACGCGGTCGCCCGGTTGGCCGAGGCACAGCTTCAGGGCGCGCTGCGGGATGGTCCGGCGCGGTCGCGGCGCACCCTGCGCAAACGTCTCGCGGTCAGCGTCTATGTCGCCCCGGGGCCGCTCTGGTGGGCCTTCGATTGGGCGGGTGCGTGCACCCAGGCGCGGGCCGCCGGTGCCGCCGATCCGCTGCCGCCGGATGCGGGGGATGCCGCGCGCCGCGCCGACCCCGCGCGCCGCTGCGATCCGGCCAACGGCTGCGTCGTCCTCATCGACGAGATCGACAAGGCCGAGTCCGACGTGCCCAACGGCCTGCTGGAGGCCCTGGGTACCGGCCAGTTCCGCCCCTTGGGCAGCGCGCGCGACGTGGTCGCGACCGGCGTCGCCCCGCTGGTGATCGTCACCACCAACGAGGAGCGCGCCCTGCCCGACGCCTTTTTGCGCCGCTGCATGGTCCTGCACCTGCGCCTGCCCAGCGCCAAGGACGCGCCGGAGGCCTTCAAGCGGGTGCTGATGGAGCGCGGTCGTGCACACTTCGGGGCACGACGCGGGGCGTCCGCGGAGACGGCCGGCGACCCCCTGTTGGCGCGGGCGGCCGAGCTGCTCATCCTCGATCGCCAGGCCGCCGAACAGGCCCGGCGCCTGCCGCTGCCGGGCCAGGCGGAATATCTCGACCTGGTGCGCGCCGTCCTGTGCCTGGCCGGGGGCGATGCCGCGGCGCAAACGACCGTGCTTGGGCGCATCGCCGACTTTGCGCTCAAGAAGCACCCGGACGCCATCGCCGAGTCGCCGCCACAGCCCCGGGCCGCGGACGATGCGTCCGCCGACGCCGGACCAGCGCTCAGTTGACCCGATCCGCGCCGCTGCCATGAGCGATCGGAACCAGCCGCCGCACCCCAACGCCATCTGTGGCCGGGCCGATCTGGTGCGGGCGCTGATGCACGGCGACGACGCTCTGCTCGCGGCGGTCGCGCGGTGTCTCGGGTACGAGCGCCCGGACCGCTCCGTGGAGCCCGTCGTCGCCTCGCTCGCGTCGCCGCCGGGTTCCTGGTTCGCGGTCCTCCCGACAGCCGGGCCGCCCGAGATCGCCCCGCATCCCCCGCTCCCCGCCCAATTCTGGCTGGCCACCGCCCTGCGCGGTCAGTCCGCGGCGCCGCCCACCAGTCTCCCCGACGGCCCGGTGACCCTGCCCGACTGGTCGGCTCGCCCCAAGGACCTGGCGCACGCGCCCCCCTTGGCGCAGTGGCCTGTGCTCTTGCCCCAACTGCGCCGGATCATGGCCGCGCCCGCCGAGACCCGGACGCTCGACCTGCCGGACATCGTGCGGCGGATGGGTCGCGGCGAGAGCCTGTCGCGCCTGCCGCGGCGGCGGCGCCCCCGTTGGGGTCTGTCGCTGCACCTCATCGAGGATCGCAGCGACCATCTGGCACCCTATTGGGACGACCAGGAACGGGTCAGGCACCAACTCGCGCGGCTCTTTCCGCGCCATACCCTTGAACACGCGCTCTGGTTCGAGGGACTGCGCGCGCCGGTCTGGGCCGCGGCCGCCCGGCGGCGCCATCCCTATCGGCTGCCGCCCCCGGGCAGCCTGGTGGTGGTGCTCGGCGATCTGGGCTGCCTGCTGCGCGGCGGCGGGGCGCAGCGGCGCCGCTGGCTCGCGCTCGGCCGGCGCCTGCGGGCAGAGCGCTGCCGGACCTTGGCGCTGACCCCCGCCCCCTGCTGCCCGGAGGCGCTGGAACAGGCGTGGCACCTCCTGCGCTGGGAGCGCCTGCCGCCGCGGCGCGACCCGACCGCCCGCGCGGCCGTCGTCCAGCGTCTCCTGGCCCTGGCCGGGAACACCCTGCGGCTGGAGCCCGGACTGCTGCGCGGGCTGCGGCTGCTGATCGGCGCGGACGCCGGGGCCGAGTCCGAGGTCTGGCAGGACCGCACCGTCATCGGGCGTTCCGTGGTCGCCGCCACCCTGTCCCCGGACGCCGCGCCGGGCCGCCGCCGGGCCTTCCTCGCCGAACCAGAGTCTATCCGCAGGCAAGCGCTGGCGCTCCAGCGTGACTGGCGGGCCGGACTCCCCTCCGAGATCTGGCTGGCGGAACTCCAGGCCCTGGCCCCCGCCGAGCGCGCGCGCCTGGCCGGCGCGTCCGATGTCCGGGACTCGCGCGCGTTCATCGCCGCGCTCGGTCGCCAGGCCGCGGGGGTTCGCGGTGCATCACCGGTGCCCGGGGCACTGCCCTGGTTTCGCGATGCCGCGCCGTGGCTGCAGGGCGACTATCTCGATGATCCCGAACTGGGCGACTTCTTCTACGCGATCTGGGCCGAGATCCTGCGCCGTGATGCCCAGCAACAGCCGCCCCCCGGGTTGCGTCCGGAGCGCCTGCCGCCGGGTGACCAACCGGCGCGGCGGGTGACGCTCTTTCAGCGCGGCGCAACCCTCTGCGCGCGCTACGGCCAAGCAGCGGATGGACACCCCGGATTCCTGGCGCAGATAGAGAGTGTCAACGGGGTGATCCGGCTGGATGATGCCCGTGCGGCGTTCTGGGAAGGCGCAGAGCCGCCGCCGTGGGCCGCCGACTGGGGTTGGGACACTTATGGCGCCTGGAGCGCGTTCGGCGTCCCGGCCGCGGACGGGGGCCGGGTCACCCAGCGCCTGCGTTGGATCGCTCCCGGGCGCTGTCGGATGGGCTCGCCGCCGGACGAGCCGGGACGCCGGGACGACGGAGGCCCGCGCCGCCAGGTGACCATTGCCGACGGCTATTGGTTATTCGACACGCCTTGCACCCAGGCGCTCTGGGCGGCGGTGATGGGCGAGAATCCGAGCCGGTTCAAGAGCCCGGATCGGCCAGTCGAGCAGGTGAGTTGGAAGGATGTGCAGCGGTTTCTCGCGCGGCTCAACGCCCTGGTGCCCGGGCTCGAGCTGGCGCTGCCGAGCGAGGCCCAATGGGAACATGCCTGCCGAGCCGGGACTGAGACGGCCCTGTATGCGGGACCGATCGCGATCCTGGGGGCAAACAATGCCCCAGCGCTGGACCCCATCGCCTGGTATGGCGGCAATAGCGGGGTCGGTCTTGAGCTGGCGAACGGGTACGACTCGTCCGCGTGGCCCGAGCAGCAGTATCCTCATCCCAGGTCCGGAACCCATCCGGTTGCCCGGAAACAGCCGAACGCCTGGGGTCTGTACGACATGCTTGGCAATGTGCAGGAGTGGGTCGCCGACCCGTGGCATCCCGACTACCAGGGTGCGCCGGCAGACGGCTCGGTCTGGGCGTCCACCGACGCTGGCGCGGCCCGGGTGGTCCGCGGCGGTTCCTGGAGCTCCGACGCGCGCGACTGCCGTTGCGCCGTCCGCAGCAGGTACGCGCCCGCTGACCGTGACGATTACCTTGGCTTCCGTTGCGCCCGAGTTCAGGTCAGTGAGCCAGGCAAGTCATGCAGGCCGGCAGCGGAGCGTGCGAGCCTGCTGTCGCCCGGCCCGCGCAGCGGAGGGGGCCGGGCGGCAGCAGAATCGGCAACCCCCGCGGGTGAGGCGGTGCCGGGGCCGGTCGTGCTGCGCCTCGACCAGCACGGCACCGCCGCGGTGGCGCTGCCGCGGGTCCCGCGCATCGAGATCCTCACCGATCGCGAGCGGCTGACGCTGCGCCGGATCCCCCGGCCGGACTGGGCCGGCGCCATGGGCCGCGACCGCTATGGCCTGTGGGCCGAGATCGCGGTGGCACCTGAGGGTAACGCGAGCCCTGAGCCGGTCATCCAGCGTCTGCGCTGGTGCCCGCCGGGCCGCTTCCTCATGGGTTCACCGCCGGATGAGCCCGGACGCCGGTCGGCTGAAGGCTCGCAACACCCGGTAACCATCGCTCAGGGCTTCTGGCTCTTCGATACCCCCTGCACCCAGGCGCTCTGGGAGGCGGTCATGGGCGAGAACCCCAGCCGGTTCAAGCATCCGGATCGGCCGGTCGAGAAAGTGAGCTGGACGGACACACAGGGGTTCCTGGAACGGCTCAACGGATGGGTCCCCGGGCTCGCTCTGGTGCTCCCTACCGAGGCCCAGTGGGAACACGCCTGTCGGGCCGGGACCGCGACGGCACTGTACAGCGGTCCGATCGAGATCCAGGGCGAGCGCAATGCCTCAGCGCTGGACCCCATCGCCTGGTATGGCGGCAACAGCGGGGTCGATTACGACCTTGATGAGGCCCACCCAACGACCGGCGATTCCTGGAAGGAGATGCAGTACGAGACCAAGCGGGCCGGAACGCGCCGAGTCAAGACCAAGCAGCCCAATGCCTGGGGCCTTTACGATATGCTTGGCAATGTGTGGGAGTGGTGCGCGGATAGGATGCGTGACTACGCGGCGCAGCCGGCGATCGACCCAATCGGTTCGCTGGAGACCGGCGCGAACCGGGTGGCCCGCGGCGGTTCCTGGGTCTCCCGCGCGCGCGACTGCCGTTGCGCCTCCCGCGGCAGGGGCGCGCCCGGCGACCGTAATATCTACCTGGGTTTCCGTTGCGCCCGAGTTCAGGAGGCGTGAGCCCGGCCGGCAGGTCAGGAGGGAGCGGAGCACCGCGCGCCCGGCAGGACCCGGCCCGCGGTAGCGGATCAGGCCGGGTCGTGCCAGGCGCGCGGTGCGTAGCGGGGCCGCGGAATGCCCGGCGGTCAGATCCCGATCCCCGGCGTCGCTCCGTCGGTGGCTGCGTCGGGAGTTGATAACATCCTCCAGTGCGGCGCGAGTGGAATTCGTAAAAAATTGATTTGCAACAGTATCGGCCGTGGAAGGAGGTGAGCGGTGGAGGCGCTGAAACTCAAGACCCTCGATGACCTGCTTCTGTCGCCCGACGAACGGGTCGAGCTGATCGGCGGCGAAATCGTGCGTCGGCCGATGGCGCGGTTCGCCCATGCCGCCGCCCAGGGTAACCTGCGCGGTGAGTTGCACCCGCTCGTCCGCGGTGCCGGCCCCGGCGGCGGTTGGTGGTTCGCGACCGAGGTCAGCGTTGCCTATGAGGTCCACGACTGTCCGTCCCATGACTTGGCCGGCTGGCGTCGGGAGCGGTTGCCGCGGTTGCCGGATGGGGTGATCGAACTGCCGCCGGACTGGGTCTGCGAGATCGTCTCCCCCGGTCACGAGACGAAGGACACACGGTACCTGCCGCTGCTGCTCAAGCGCCACCGGGTGCCCTTTTATTGGTTGATCTGGCCGGAGGAGCGGACGCTGGTGGCCTATGCACTGGACGACGGGGACTGGCGCGTGATCGCGACCCTGAAGGACCGGGACCGCGCCCGCATCCCGCCTTTCGAGGCCATCGAGCTCGACCTGGCCGAGCTGCTCGCGGACGGATAGCCGCGTCCCCGATGTCCCCCCGTGTTCACTGCACTTCTGCGTGCGCTACCGCACGGACTTGATCAGGCCGTTGTCGTCTCGTACCTGATGATTCGCTGACAACCCCGCACAGGCCGCAATCAGGCGTCCTCTGCTAGCCTGGCATCCGGTCGCGATCAGTTGCGCCGGCTCCCGACCTGGCCGCCTGACCTTCTAAGCGGCCTTGTGTCGGCGCGTGCCGCGCTGCCGACTGGCTGCGGTCACGGCCGCTGTCGATTGCCGAGAGGATTAAGCGGGGCGCAGGTCTCGCGGGATACGCATCATGTCAAACGCAACGCTGGTACTGCTCATCACCATGGCCATCCTGGCCCAGGTGGCGGCCGTCGGCCTGTTCGGGTGGCAGCGCCGGCGCACCAGACTTCAGCAACTGAATCTGTCAGGCGGGGCGGCGGGAGCTGAGGTCAGGCCGGCTCTGGCTTTGTCCAGGCAGATCCCTGACGCTGAACCTGCGTTGGTTGCGGCGGGTGTGTCCCCTGCGGCTTGGTCCGGCTATCGGGAGTTCCGGATCGACCGGCGCGTCGTCGAGGACGAAGGCGGGGCCGTTTGTTCTTTCTACCTGGTCCCCACCGATGGTGATGGTGGGACTCTGCCGCCTTATCGGCCCGGTCAGTATCTCACCTTCCGGCTCGACGTGCCTGACCCGGCCGGCGGTTCGCCTAAGACCCTGGTGCGGTGCTATTCATTGTCGGATCGGCCGCGCACTGATTACTACCGCATCTCGGTCAAGCGGGTCCCGTCGCCCTCGGGTCGGTCGGATCTGCCGCCGGGCGTCATTTCGAACTACCTTCATGACCAACTCCAGGAAGGCGCCACGCTCTGGGCGCGCGCCCCGGCCGGTCACTTTTCTCTGACCGAGGACGGTGCTGTTCCGATCGTGCTGATCGGCGGCGGAATTGGCATTACGCCGCTGCTCTGCATCCTGAGCACCTTGACCCATCGGGCCGATCCGCGCGCGATCTGGCTGTTCTATGGCGTTCGCAATGGCGCCGAGCACATCATGAAGGAACATCTGGAAGGGCTGAGCCAGGCCCACCCGAATGTTCATCTCCAGGTGTGCTATTCGGAGCCCCGGCCTGACGATCGCTTGGGGACGGATTATCAGCATCAGGGCTTCGTCAACCTCGAGTTGCTGCGGCGGACCCTGCGGTTTGGCCGCCATGAATTTTATGTCTGCGGCCCACCGGCGATGATGGAGTCCCTGGTGCCCGCCCTTCAGGTTCAGGGCGTGGCGTCGGAGGACATCCACTACGAATCGTTCGGACCGGCATCTTTGAACCAGCGTCAGGTGCCGAATACGGTGGTGGTGATCAACCCGGTCGCCGTGCGCTTCAGCGGCTCCGGAAAGACCGTCGTCTGGGACGGTTGCGCCGGCTCGCTGCTGGACTTCGCCGAAAGCCAGGGCATTCCCGTCGATTCGGGTTGTCGGGCCGGCAGTTGCGGCACCTGTGAGACGCGGATCGAGGCCGGTGAGGTGGAGTATCGGCAGCAGCCGGATGCGGATCTCAAGCCAGGCCATTGTCTGCTCTGCATTTCGACCCCGAAGACCGATCTAACCCTGGCTTTATAGAGTCCAAGATGAATCGTTCCATTCTTCGTAAGGAAGTCCTGCCGTTCGTTCTGATGTTCGGGTCGCTGATCGTCGCGACCGCGATCACCGATGCCTTATTGCACGCGTACGGCCTCTATTGGATCGGCCGTTATCTGGGCATCCCCGGAACCATCCTGATCCTGCTGTCGTTTTTCTATTCCATGCGCAAGCGCAAGCTGATCCACTCCGGTAACCCGAAGACGCTGCTGCAACTGCACGAGGTCTTGACCTGGGTGGGGGCGTTGATGATCCTGGTCCACGCCGGTGTCCATGTCTACGCGATCCTGCCCTGGTTGGCGCTGCTGGCCATGCTGGTCACCCTGGCCAGCGGAATGACCGGACAGTTTCTGCTCGGCCGCTCACGCCGCCAATTGAGCGAAAAACGGGAGTTCCACACCCGGCACGGGGATAGCGCGGCCGAGGTTGACCGGGAAGTCTTTTGGGATGCGGTGACGGTGGACGTCATGAAGCAATGGCGGACGGTGCATTTCCCCATCACGCTGGCCTTCGGCGTCTTGGGGCTTGCGCACATTCTCAGCATCTTTCTTTTCTGGCAATGGCAATGAATAAGCGGGCCGTCTTCTTTCTGGTTGCCGCCAATCTGGTGGTCCTGTTGCTGATTGCGGTGGTTTGGCCTGAGCACATGGTCGCGCCCGGTCAGGTCATGCCGGCCCACCGGGCCTTTGCGACGGACTGCTTTGCTTGCCATCAGCCCTTCATCGGCAGCACGCCCAGTCAGTGTGTCAAGTGCCACCAGCCGACTGAGATCGGTCTGGTGACCACCAAGGGTCTGTCGATCGCCAACGAGCGGAAGTTTCCCGCGTTCCATCAGGACTTGACCGAGCAAGACTGTGTCGCCTGTCACAGCGACCACAAGGGCGTGCAGGTCTTTCACCCCATCGGCCGGTTCTCCCACGGACTGCTGAAAGTCGCCCGCCGCGATCAGTGCAGTGGCTGTCATCAGGCCCCGCTGGACACCATGCATCAAGGCGTCGTCGGCAACTGCGGTCAGTGCCATGCCCAAGCGGCCTGGACCCCCGCGACCTTCGACCACGCGAGCCTGTTCAGTCTCACGGGTGACCACGAGGCCGCCTGTAATACCTGCCATGTCGGCAACGACTACAGTCGTTATACCTGCTACGGTTGTCATGAGCACACCCGTTCCGGAATTCGCGAGAAACATCTGGAGGAGGATATCCGTGACTACGAGAACTGCGTCGAGTGCCACCGGGGCGGCGATGCCGAGGACGCTGAGCATGCCGACGGGCGTCGGGACGGTCGGGAGGCCGGCGAAGGCGACGATCACGCGGACAAACATGCACGGGAGAACCACGACTCCGGGGAGCAGGACGATGATGACGACTGATCGGCTGGTCCGCTGAGTGCCGGTGCCGGCGCCTTGCCGTCGGCAGATCGGCGACGGACGGCCCCAGCGTTATGGTTCTATAGTGTGAGTTTGAATCCTTGGGTGGCCCCGGTCCGCGTAGCGGACACGAGCGGCCAGCCGGACGATGCACCACGAGATTGACGAAGGCGAACTATGAAGTACTTGACCCGCACCTTGACTCTAACCCTTACTCTGGCAGCCGCGGCCCCGCTGCTGAACGCACAGACGGCCAATCAGCCGCCACGCGGCCCCATGCCGTTCACGGCGTTCGATCAGGACGGCAATGGCGTCGTCACCCAGCAGGAGTTCGAGACGACCCACGCGCAACGCATGGCCGCGCGGGCGGCGGCCGGTGCCCCGCTGCGCGGGGCAGCCAATGCACCGACCTTTGCGGAGTTCGATCTGAATGGCGACGGCAAACTCATGCCGGATGAGTTCGCCCAGGCGCAGCAGGTGCGTATGCAGGGACGCGGGATGGGGCCGGGGGCGGGCGGCGGCATGGGACCTGGACCTGGTGCCGGTCCCGGCATGGGGATGGGTGGACCCGGCATGGGAATGGGACCCGGCATGGGCCGCAACATGCCATCCTTCGCCGACTTCGACCTGAACGCGGACGGTAGCCTCACCGAACAGGAGTTCAACGAGGCGAAGGGCAAGCGCATCCAGGAGCGGGCGCAACAAGGCTATGCGATGCGTAACCTGGCCAATGCCCCGACCTTCGGCGCCATCGACAGCAACAGTGACGGCCGGGTCGATCCCCAGGAGTTCACCGCGGCCCAAACCCAGCATCGGCAGCAAGGGATGCCGCCGCGTTGAATGGGTTCGTCGCCTGGCCGGTTCCGTGGTTCGCGATGGGGTGGACGGTTACGCCTGACCGAACCGCGCATTGCCCATCCGGCGGGTGATTCCCTTCAACTGCTATGCGCGTCCTGATCGTCGAAGATGATCCGCTGTTGGGGGCGGGGCTGCGCACCGGGCTGGCCCAGGACGGCATTGCGGCAGATTGGGTGCGGGCCGCGGAGCCCGCCCTGCATGCCCTGAGTCTGGAGCACTTCGACCTGCTGATCCTGGACCTGGGTCTGCCCGGTCGCGACGGGCTCTCGCTCTTGCGTGAGATCCGACGCGCGGGCTCGGTCCTGCCCGTGCTGATCCTCACCGCCCGCGATGCCATCGCCGACAAGGTCTCCGGCCTGGATGCGGGGGCCGATGACTATCTGGTCAAGCCGTTCGATCTCGACGAACTGAGCGCGCGGTTGCGGGCGCTCGCTCGCCGTGGTCGTGGTCATCCCTCACCGGTGATGCAGGTCGGGGACCTGGCCCTGGATACCTCTCAGCGCGCGGCGACCTTGGGTGGGCAGGCGCTGTCGCTTTCCCCGATGGAGTACACGCTGTTGGAGGCCCTGATCGCAAACCCCGACCGCGTGGTCACGCGCGCCCGACTTGAGGCCGCGGCTCGCGGCTGGCAGGGCGAAGTCGAGAGCAACTCGCTGGAGGTGCATATCCATCACCTGAGGCGCAAACTCGGCCGGGAGCGGATTCTCACGGTGCGCGGGGTCGGCTACCAACTGGTCTGCGCCCCAAGCGTATGACGTCGATTCGCCGACGCCTGCTGCTTGCGCTGCTGGGCATCTGGGTCATGGTCTGGGTCGCGGTGGCCCTGATTTCGCTTGATCGATCGGGTCATGAGATCGCGGAACTCCTGGATGCCCAGTTGGCGCAGACGGCCCGGGTGCTGCATGAACTGACCCTGGTCGGCCCTTTGTCCGTCGCCGCTGCTGCCCCCCAAAAACTGTCGCCCGTGGGTCATCCCTATGAGTTCAAGTTGAGTTTCCAGCGCTGGCAAGGGGATCGACTCATCGCCAGTTTTGGTGCCGCACCAGCGCAGCCCCTGGCGCCGACCACCGGGTTCTCGGATCAGTCCCTTGGTGGGGCTCAGTGGCGGGTTTTTGGTCTTCCCGGCGCCCGGCCTGGAGAGGTCGTGTTCGTCGCTCAGAATTATACGATCCGCCAGGAGATGATCCGGTTTCTGACGATCCACGCATTGCAGCCCATTCTGTGGTCGCTGCCCTTGACGGTGTTCCTTATCTGGTGGGCGGTGAGCGATGGCCTGCGCCCGTTGCAGCGGGTTGCCCGCGACATCGGACGGCGTTCGGCCGAGCGCCTGGAACCGATCGATGGGCAGAGTGTCCCGACGGAGATCCGACCGCTGACCGAGGCCCTGAACGGCTTGATGGAACGTCTGGATCAGACCCTGGCCACCGAGCGGCGCTTTGCCGCCGATGCCTCGCACGAGCTGCGTACCCCGTTTACGATCATCCGCACCTACGCCCAAATCGCTCAGCGCAGCACCGCACCGGATGAGCGCAGCGCGGCGCTCGAGCAACTGATCCAGGGCGTGGATCGCGCAACCCATCTGATCGCGCAACTCTTGACGCTGGCGCGCCTCCAGGACGACGAACATGACGTTCACCGCGTGAGTGGGCGCGGTTTCGCCTCGCTTGCCAAGGCCGCGACTCGCGTGGTCACTGACCGCCAGGCCGCCGCGGGTGCGCGGACGATCGGCTTGACCGCCGTGCTGCCGGACGCCGATCCCTGTGTGGTTCCGGTCCCGGCGGCGGTCCTGGAGGTGCTGGTCGGCAACCTGATCGAGAACGGGATCAAGTACACGCCCCCCGGAGGTCAGGTCCGGGTCGCGGTCCTCCGGCAGCGCGAGCACCTGCTGTTGCGGGTGATTGACTCCGGTCCCGGTATCCCGGTAGGCGACCGGCAACGGGTCTTCGACCGCTTCTACCGACCCGCCGGGCAGCCCGAGCCTGGCGTGGGGCTCGGACTCGCCATCGTGCGGCGTCTCAGCGACCGTTACGGTATCGAGATCGCCTTGGGCGAGGGCGAGGACGGGGCGGGGCTGCGCGTGGATCTGATCTTCCCCGCGCCTGCCGGAGTCAAACCACATGCTCCGTTGGGCTTAAGGATCTCTTAAGGCGTCTGGTGGTAGCGTTGGTGCGACAGCCGGCCTTGCCCGACACCGACCGCTGGTCTTGTTGGGCTCATCTTCAGGAGGACTTGTCCGGTGATCCACGGAGGTTCCAGCCCGCACCTGAATGAGAGGAGTCCCCCATGACGACCCCCAAACCGTCGCGCGTCCAGCGCGCACCACGAACAGCACAACAGCGATCCCGGTGGCGCCCATGGAGCTTGAGTCTCCTGATTGCGATACTCTGCCTGGCGGGGCTTGCTCCGGTCTGGATGCAGACCGCGGCCGCGGCCGTTCTCAGCATCAGCAGCGCGGCTTGGAGTAACCAAAATACCTTGGTTCGGGTCATTGGGGCGGGTACGCCACGGACGCGAGTGACGCTGGTCAACGCGTACAACCCAGCCCAGATCTTGGGTAACGTCACCAGCACTTCGACCGGCGCCTGGAACATCGCCGCCAGGCAACCAAGCCCCGTTCCCTGCCGGGTGCGTGTCATCCAGGCGGACGGGCAGACAGCCGAGCGCAATGTCAGCAGCGCACCGTCCACCTGTGCACCCAAGGCGCCGAGTAATATCGCTCCGACCGCCAATGCCAATGGCCCCTACAGCGGCACCACGGGCATCGCCGTGACCTTCAGCAGCGCCGGCTCCAGCGATCCGGACGGCACCATCGCCGCTTACGCCTGGACCTTTGGTGACAACACCAGCAGCACCCAGGCCAATCCCAGCCATGTTTACGCGGCGGCCGGCACCTATACCGTTTCCCTCAGAGTCACGGATAACGGGGGCGGGACCTCGGCCGCGTCCACCACCACCGCGACCATCACGGCACCGCTCGCCTGCACCGCGCCGATCGCGGAGCATTGCAGCATCACGGCCTATACCGGACCCGCGGTGTGTGTTGCCTGCCATGAAGGCGAGGCGCGTGATATGCACGGTTCGGTCCACTACCAGCAGGGCGGCGCCTTCCCCAATGTCACCAATATCCCGACCAACTTCGCGGCGGCCGGCGAGCGGCCGGCCAAGGCGGCGGGCGACCTGGTGGCGACCGGCATGAATACCTACTGCGGCACCCACGAGAACTCTCCGCGCTTCACCTGCGCCGGTTGCCATGTGGGCAATGGGCGCTTCCCCATGGCGCAGTCGCTCTTTGAAGACTTGCCCGTCGGGTCCGCGCAGGCCAATGTCCAACTGGCGAACATCGACTGCCTGATGTGCCATCAGGAGGTCTACAAGCGCTTCCCGGACTGGACCGCCGGTGGGCAGGGCTTCAGTAGCTTCAGCCTGCTCAATCTGACCGAGGACGCCGCGGGCAACCTGGTTCGCTCCGACGGCGACACCGTGGTGCGCACCGGGTTCCAGGGCATCCCGAACGTCAGCCTGGCCGGCGACTTCCTGTTCAAACCGGCCGGCAGCGACACGCTCCCCGCGGCGGTCCCCATGACCCCGATGCCGCTGACCACCCTGGCGGCGGCGCAAAACGTCCACGCCACCACCCGTCAGTCCTGCCTCAACTGCCATGCCGGGGCAGCCGGGGCCGATGGTGCCAAACGCGGCGATCTGTCGAAGGAGAACATCAATCCAACGGTCACGGTGGACCTGCATATGAGCCGGGCGGGCGCCGACCTGACCTGCTCCGATTGCCACAACGCGACCGGTGCCAATGGCGAAAGCCACCGGGTGCGCGGACGCGGTCTCGATCTGCGGGCCAACGACGTGCCCGAGCGCTTTACCTGCGAGACCGGCGGTTGTCATTCAAGCCGCCCCCATGGCGATTACAGCGCCACCACCGGCTCCAGCAAAGACAAGCACGCTATGAAAGAAGCACTGGGGCAAGCTGGCACGTAACGACAGCACCAATAGCTTCGTCGGACACTCCACCTTCGAGTTCTTCCGCACCGGCAGCTTCTGCCGCGCGGTCGCGGTGGGTCTGGGTTTGGACGAACCGAACGCGGCGACCAGCACGGTCTGCGGTGGTGTCCCCGGTGCGCTGGAAATGCCGCCCCGCACGACCACGGTTCCGGTCTTTACCTACCAGACCATCAACCACGGGGTCGAGCCCGAGGACAACGCGCTGGGCGGGGAGAACGCGGGCTGCGGCTCCTGCCATGCCGCGCTCACCGGCGGACCGGCGCGGATGGTTATGAAGGATCTGGGCTATGGGTTGCGCACCGCTCCGAGCGCCGTCATCGGCACCCGCGTGACCACACTCAACGGCAATTTGGATGCCATCTGTGGTCAGTGCCACAGCAACAAAACCGAGGGCCGCGCCTTCGGCTCGGTGCACAACCGTCACGTGCAGGACAAGAAGAAGGACTGCGCCGCCTGCCACAACTTCACGCGGCCGGAGCGTGCCTTGAGTCTGAGTCGAAACTGATCGTCCTTCCCTGAGCCTGCCGCCCCCGGTCCTCCGGGGGCTTTTTTTGAGCGGACGGGCATGGTCACCCTATCCCTGGTCAGCCACGGCCGCCCTGCATTACCATCCTGCTGCTTGAGCATCGCCGTGCCTTTGTGGTCAACGGCGCCATCCACCCACGCGAAGCAGCCCTATGAAGTTTACCGTCGAGGAGTTCCGAGCCTGGCCTCACAAGTGTGTCACCCTGCTCGGCATGTCCGGGGTCGGCAAGACTTTTCTGTCCGCCCTGCTGCGGCGCAGCGACTGGTTCCACTATTCCGGTGACTATCGCATCGGCACCCGTTATCTGGACGAGCACATCCTCGACCTGATCAAGGCCCATGCCATGCGCGATCCCTTCCTGCGCGATCTGCTGCGCAGCGACTGGATCTTCATTCGTAACAATATCAAGGTAAATGACCTGGGGCCGGTCCTGAGTTTCGTCGGCAAGCTTGGTAACCCGGAACTCGGCGGCTTGCCGCTCGCCGAGTTCAACCGCCGCCAGGCGCTCTACCGCGAGGCGGAGATCGCCGCCATGTTCGACGTGCCGGATTTCATCCGCAAGGCGCAGGCGATTTACGGCTACGCCAACCTGGTCAACGACGTGGGCGGAAGCCTGTGCGAGCTGGACGAACCGCGGGTCATCTCGTTGCTCGCTCAGCACAGCCTGATCCTCTACATCCGGGTGCCCGAGGCGGATGAAATCAAGCTGATCAAACGTGCCCAAGCAGACCCCAAGCCGCTGTATTATCGGCCGGAGTTCTTGAGCGCCGCGCTTGCGGAGTACCTGCCGGCGCGGGGGCTCGAGTACGTGGCCGAGATCGATCCGGATGATTTCACCCGCTGGGTGTTTCCCCGCCTGTTCCACTCGCGGGTGCCGCGTTACGAGGCGATTGCGCGCCCCCATGGTTACACCGTCTCCTCGGAGGAAGTGGCCCTGATCCGCGACGAACAGGATTTCCTGGAACTCTTGGAACTCGCCATCGCGCGCGCGGACAGCGTGCCGACGGACGCCGGCTGATCCAGCCGGGGCTGAGCATTCACGGACGCGGTTCGTCCCGGAATCACCGCCTCCAGACCTGAGTCGATCCCCTTCAGTGAGCCGCCGCCATGCCGATCGTTGCCCATAACGCACTTCCCACCTTCAGCCACCTGCGGGCTGCCGGTCACCAGATCCTGGACCCGGTGCGGGCCGCTCAGCAGGACATTCGGGAACTGCACATCGGCCTGCTGAATATGATGCCCGACGCCGCACTGGAGGCGACCGAGCGTCAGTTCTTCCGGCTCATCGGACACAGTAATCAGATCGCCCAGTTCTACGTGCACCCCTTCACCCTGGATGCCTTGGCGCGGGCGGAGCCGGCGCGCGCCCATATCCAGCGTTACTACAGCACCTTCGAGCGGATCCGCTCCGAGGGGCTGGACGCGCTGATCATCACCGGCGCCAATGTAACCGGTCCTGATCTCTCTACCGAACCCTTCTGGGGGCCGCTGATCGAGGTCGTCGACTGGGCTTGGAATAACGTCAGTTCCACCCTGTGCTCCTGTCTCGCGACCCATGCGGTGCTCCAGTTTCGCTACGGTCAACGCCGGGAGCCGCTGGGCGAGAAACGGTGGGGGGTCTTCCCGCATCGGGTGGTCAATCGTGCCCACCCCTTGGTCGGCAATGTCAACACCCTGTTCGACGTTCCCCACTCGCGTTTCAATGAGATCAGCCGCGCCCAGTTCGACGCTGCCGGATTGCGGGTGCTGGTGGAGGGCGAGCGGGCCGGGGTCCATTTGGCGGTCAGCGCCGACGGCATTCGTCAGGTCCTCTTCCAGGGACACCCCGAGTACGACACCATCTCCCTGCTCAAAGAATACAAACGCGAGGTCAACCGCTTCGCGGCCGGCGCGCGGCGCGACTATCCACCCTTCCCTGAGGGTTACTTCACCGTGCAGTCCCAAGCCATTCTCGATGAGCACGCGCAGCGCGTCCGCGCCGCCCTGGCCGCCGGCCGCGAACCGCCGCGCCTGCCCGAGGACCATATCGTCTTCCGTCTCGACAACACCTGGCACGATACCGCGGAGGGCGTGATCGGCAACTGGATGGGCTTGGTTTATCAGATCACTCACAGTGACCGGTGCTTACCCTTCATGGACCATGTGAACCCGGCCGATCCGCTGGGGTTGGGGTGGAATCGGGCTCCGGCCTGAGGATCACGCGCCGGGTTTGCGCATCCGGAGGAGCGCATCCCATGGGATCTGTCGTCGAACTGTATGAAGCCTTGGCCAGTGCGCCGGACGAGCGCGCCCGGGCGCGAGTGATTGCCGCGGCCTTTGAGCGTCTGGAAGAGCGGTACCCGCACCTGCCTGACCTCGTCACCAACCAGCAGTTGCGTGAGACCGAACTGCGGCTTCAGAAAGAGATCGAGCAAGTGCGCGCGGATCTCACGTTGCAGGTCGAGCGATTGCGCGGCGAGGTCAAAACCCACATCGAGCAATTACGCGGCGAAGTGACGACCACCATTGAGCGCAGCCGCAATAGCCTACTGCTGTGGCTGATTCCGCTGATGTTTGCTCAGGTCGGCGTGATGGCCGCGCTGGTCAAATTGTTGTGAGTGATTTTTCGCTGCGTTTGGCTTCGCTCAGTTCGGCCGTCCCCTACCCGCGATCTGGGCCACGTCCTGGGCCTCGAAGTCGATGCCGACGGGGAGGCCCGGATTGAGGCTGATGGCATAGCCGATGCCAAGCTTTTCCAGTATCCAGGTGAAGTCCGCGACCAGACCGCCGCCGTAGCCCGGATAGTCCTTGACGAAGCCCTTGGCCCGCTCCGGGCTGGTGAAGAGGACCAGGATCTCGTTGCCGTCCTCCCCGGTGAGCTTGAGCGGTTGGGCGGCTTGCTGAGTCTGGAGTCCGCCGATCTGGTGTTTCTCATAAACGGGCATGAAGACCTCCGAACCCACCAGGGTCGCGATGAATTCCTCGGGCGGGATCTGGCCTTCCTGAGCGGCGATGAGTCGGCGTTCGAGTGCGTTCTGGGGGGTGAAGTCGTCTGGCATGGGGCGGTCCGGTGGGTGAGTGACCGGGCAATGCTTGGGGTTGGGGCGGCAAACTCAAGGTGAGGACTCGAACCCGGACTTCGGCCGTATTCGCCGTGCTGCCGGCCGCGCGGGCGCGACAGCCGCGGATCCGCGGCTTTCCTGTGACGCCGGTCGCAGTTCAAAGGAGTCATCCTTGAGGGACCGGGGGGAGTCGTTCAGACTCATAGGGTCGGGCGGGGCCAGGGTGTGCAGTGCCCCTGATAGACGCCTGAGCCCGCGAACAATCATAAGAATGGGTGCCTCCATGAATTCCGATCGACGCGTTTTTCCCGCCCGCCGTGTGGCGTCCCGAAGTCGGTCGGAAGCCCCTCGTGCGCCCGCCGTCGCGGTGCCGGCAGCACCCGGGGCGCGGCCATGACCGCCTCGCTCGAACGGCCGCACCCACGCGAAGCGCGCGCCGCACCGCCCCCCGCCTTGCTCGCGCTCTACCAGATTCGTGATCAGGTCATCGCGCCCGAGCTGCGCCTCGCCATGCTGCGTGACCTGAAGGATGAGGTCGAGGCGATCCAATCCGTTGGTCCCCGGTCCGGTTTCTGTACCGGGCGGCCCCGTGACGCGGGGGTGTTCACCCCGTCGGCCCGGACCGCGAACCAGGCTCCGGCCCTGACCGGGTCGCTCACCCCGGAACAGCGCGTGATCTGCTCCTGGCGCGGGAATCTTCAGCGCCTCTTGGTGGATCTGGGGCAGCCCCGTTATGCCGGCCATGCGAGCTTCGGGGTCTATCGCGAGTGGGTGCTGCGGCAACTCCTCAAAGGGTTGGGGAATGCGGTGGAGTCTGCTGTCCGCACCGGGGAGTCGGCGCTGCCCGGAACCTGGAAGTCCTTGCACGATCTGTTCGTCTATCTCGACGGCCGGGACGAATTGGGCGGCACGGCCGCTCCCGGGCGCGCCGGTTTCCATCCGGAGGTTGATTACAAGCGGTTGCTGCTGATGGGTGCCCTGGCTGAATATGTCCGCGCCGCGTGGATTCTCGAGGCGATTGGTCCCAGGCTGCGTGAATGGGCGTTCGACTCCCAGGTGCGGCCCGATGTGCGCGTGGTGGGGGAGTCGGCGCTGCTGCGGCTCACGCTGAGTGAAGACGCCCCGCCGCGCCATGCGCGTCCAGGGGATGCGCAGCCGTACAACGGCTGGGTTCTGGAGCCGGCCCAAGCCTACACCGATTACTTGGCCGGCTTTGCGCTGCGTGCACGTCGCAAACCCGTCTGGGTGAAGTCCTGATCGTCTGAAGCGGGGTTGTCGGCCATACCGAGGGTACCTCCGGGTACGTCAGTCCGATGCCCGGCCGCGCGCCGCGGTGCATCGCGCGTCCGGCTGCTTCGGTTATCATCGCGACTCTGCCATCCTCTGGTCCTGCTCATCGATTGGGAGCCCACCATGCTCGTCCTGCGCGGAGCCCCGGCGCTCCCGGATTCTCGACTCAGTAAGCTCGCGGGGCTGATTGCCGCGGTGCTCGGCAGGCCCGTGACCTTGTATGCTGAGTTCGTGCACTTCGCCGATCTCGATCGGCCGCTGGATCCCGCCCAACTTGGAGTTCTGGAACGCTTGCTGAGCTACGGCCCGAGTCTGCCGGGTCAGGCACCGGTCGGACAATTGATCCTGGTGGTCCCCAGACCCGGGACCATTTCGCCCTGGTCGTCGAAGGCGACGGATATCGCGGCCAATTGCGGGCTCGCGGCGGTACGCCGGCTGGAGCGGGGGACCGCCTTCTACCTGGACTTCGATCAGCCGCCCATGGCCGCGGCGGACCGCGCGCGGGCGGCAGCCGTGCTGCACGATCGTATGACGCAGACCGTCCTGGACGATCCGGCGGATGCGCAGCGCCTGTTCGCCCAGACGGCTCCGCGCCCCCTGACGCGGGTGGATCTGCGCGTCGGCGGACGCGCCGCCCTGGTGCGCGCCAACGGCGAACTCGGCCTGGCCCTGTCCGACGACGAGATCGACTATCTGACGGCGAGCTTTCTGGCGCTCGCCCGGGATCCGACCGATGTGGAGCTGATGATGTTCGCCCAGGCGAACTCGGAGCACTGCCGCCACAAAATCTTCAACGCGGACTGGACCATCGACGGGCTGCGTCAGTCACACTCGCTGTTTCGGATGATTCGCCACACCACCGAGTCGGCGCCTGCCGGCGTGCTCTCCGCGTACCGCGACAATGCCGCGGTGATGGTGGGGTGGGACGGGCGGCGCTTCCTGCCGGACCCGCAGACCGGGGTCTACGGTGAGCACGAGGAACCCATCCATATCCTCATGAAGGTGGAGACGCACAACCACCCGACCGCGATCGCGCCGGACCCGGGGGCCGCCACCGGCGCGGGCGGCGAGATCCGCGATGAGGGCGCCACCGGGGTCGGCGCCCGGCCCAAGGCCGGTCTGTGCGGGTTTTCGGTTTCCAATCTGCGCATTCCGGGTTTCGAGCAGCCCTGGGAGCAGGACCACGGGCGGCCCGAGCGGATCTGCTCGGCGCTGGAGATCATGCTCGACGGGCCCATCGGGGCCGCCGCCTTCAATAACGAGTTCGGGCGGCCGAATCTGGCCGGCTATTTCCGGACCTATGAACAATCGGTGCCGGGGCCGGACGGTGCTCCGGAGCCGCGCGGCTACCACAAACCGATCATGTTGGCGGGCGGAATCGGCAACATCCGCGCCGAGCACATCGCCAAGCGGCCGGTGCCGGCCGGCACACCCGTGGTGGTGCTCGGCGGACCGGCGATGCTGATCGGCCTGGGCGGCGGGGCAGCGTCCAGCATGAGTTCGGGCAGTTCGGCCGCGGATCTGGATTTCGCCTCGGTGCAGCGTGCCAACCCGGAGATGGAGCGTCGGTGTCAGGAGGTCATCGACCGCTGCTGGGCCCGCGGCGAGGCCAACCCCATCCTGTTCATTCACGACGTGGGCGCCGGGGGGCTGTCCAACGCCCTGCCGGAGCTGGTGCACGACGCCGGGCGCGGCGGCCGTTTCGAACTGCGCCTGGTGCCCAATGCCGAGCCGGGCATGACACCGATGCAGATTTGGAGCAACGAGGCCCAGGAGCGCTATTGTCTGGCGATCGCCGCCGAGCAGTTGGAGACCTTCAAGGCCATCTGCGAACGTGAGCGGTGTCCCTACGCGGTCGTCGGTGAGGCGCTGGCGAGCGACCATCTCAGCCTGACGGACGCGCATTTCGGCGATGCCCCCATCGACCTGCCCATGCAACTGCTGTTCGGCAAGCCGCCGCGGATGCATCGTCAGGTGGAACGGGTGACGCCGCCGCGCACGCCGCTCGCGCTCGCGGCCATCGCCCTGGACGAGGCGATCAGCCGGGTGCTTGCGCTGCCCGCGGTGGCGGACAAGACCTTCCTGATCACGATCGGGGATCGCAGCATCACCGGCCTGGTGGCGCGCGATCAGATGGTTGGACCCTGGCAGGTGCCGGTCGCCGACTGCGCGGTCACTGCCAGCGATTATCGGGGGTTCACCGGCGAAGCCATGGCGCTGGGCGAGCGCGCGCCGCTGGCCCTGCTGGACGCCGCGGCGTCCGGGCGCATGGCGGTGGCGGAGGCCATCACCAACATCGTCGCGGCGCCCATCGCGCGGCTCGGCGATATCAAGCTGTCCGCCAACTGGATGGCCGCCGCCGGTCACCCGGGGGAGGACGCCCGACTCTACGAGACGGTCCGTGCCGTCGGCCTGGAGCTCTGTCCGGCACTCGGGATCAGCATCCCGGTGGGCAAGGATTCCATGAGTATGAAGACGGTCTGGTCCGGGCCTGATGGCGCGGCGCGCTCCATGACCGCGCCCCTGTCGCTGATCTGCTCGGCCTTCGCCCCGGTGACCGATGTGCGGGCCGTGCTGACCCCGCGGTTGCGCACCGATCAGGGGGACACGGACCTGATCCTCATCGATCTGGGGCAGGGCCGGAATCGGCTCGGCGGCTCCGCGTTGGCGCAGGTCTACGCGCAGCTTGGCGATCCGCTCGGCGATGGCGTACCGGATCTCGATGACCCGGACCTGTTGCGGCGTTTCTTCAATGCGATTGAGGAGTTGCGTGCCGAGGGTCTGATCCTCGCCTATCACGACCGCTCCGACGGCGGACTCTTTGTCACCCTCTGCGAAATGGCCTTCGCCGGCCGTTGCGGGTTCGAGCTGGACCTGGCGCCGGTCGGGGCGGATGATCTGGCGGCCCTGTTCAGCGAGGAACTGGGGGCCGTGATCCAGGTCTGTCACGCCGATACCGATGAGGCCCTGCTGATCCTTTCCCAGCATGGTCTGGGGGACGACAGCTTGGTCATCGGCACTCTGGACGAGGGCGATGCGATTCGCGTCCACCGGCGTCAGACCGAGGTCTACCGCGCCACGCGGGCGAGCCTCCAGGCACGCTGGTCGCAAACCAGTCTGCGGCTGCAGGCGTTGCGCGACAATCCGGACTGCGTCGCCGAGGCGCAGGCGCGAATTGCGGCCCCGGACCCGGGTCTCAACGCCATCCTGACCTTCGATCCGGAAGACGATATCGCGTTCACCTACCTGGAACGTGGGGCGCGGCCGCCGATTGCCATCCTGCGCGATCAGGGCGTCAACGGCCAACTGGAGATGGCCGCGGCCTTCCATGCCGCCGGTTTCGCGTGTGTGGACGTGCATCTGTCCGACATCATGGCCGGGCGGATCGACCTGGCCGGTTTCCGCGGCCTGGCCGCCTGCGGCGGTTTCTCCTATGGCGATGTCCTCGGGGCCGGCGAGGGTTGGGCCAAGACCATCCTGTTCAGCGCGCGGGCACGGGATCAGTTCCAGGCCTTTTTCGAGCGGTCGGACACCTTCGCCCTGGGTGTCTGCAACGGGTGTCAGATGCTCTCCAATCTCCACGAGCTGATCCCCGGGACCGACCATTGGCCGCGGTTCGTGCGCAATCGCTCCGAGCAATTCGAGGCGCGCACCCTGCTGGTCGAGGTGCCGGACTCCCGCTCGGTGTTGTTGGCCGGCATGGCGGGCTCACGGATGCCCATCGCCGTCGCCCATGGGGAAGGCCGGGCGGAGTTTCGCGATGTCGCGCAGTTGGCGGCGGCCCGTGCCGGCGTGGCGGTGCGTTATGTGGAGAACGACGGTGCGGTGGCCGCGACCTACCCGGCCAACCCGAACGGCTCACCCGAGGGGATCGCCGGTCTCACCAGCACCGACGGCCGGGTGACGATTATGATGCCCCATCCGGAACGGGTCTTCCGCACGGTCCAGCATTCCTGGCGACCGGACGACTGGGGGCCGGACGGACCCTGGCTGCGGCTCTTCCGTAACGCGCGGGTCTGGGTTGATTGACGTCGCGATATCCCCGGTGTTACTGAGTTTAGCCGTCCACCTCCCTTTTGTACCATAAGGGCGCCCGCACGCCGATGCCCACTGCCGAAACCGTCCCCCGAGAGACCCGACCATGATCAAGGTACTCATCGTCGATGACCACGCACTGTTTCGTGCGGGGTTGCGGCTGATCCTCAAAGAGCAGGACCAGATCGAGGTGGTCGGCGAAGCCGAAAGCGGCGAGGAGGCGCTCAAGCAGGCGAAGCACCTGATGCCGGACATTTGTCTCATGGACTTGCAGATGCCCCACGGGATGGGCGGGATCGAGGCGACCCGCCGGATCTTGCGGTTGCTGCCGAGCTGCCGGGTGATCGCCTTGACCGTGCTCGGTGATGACCCCTTTCCGAGCCAACTGCGCGAGGCCGGGGCCATGGGCTATCTCACCAAAGGTTGTCCGGCCGATGAGTTGGTCAAGGCGCTGCGGTTGGTGGCCAGTGGCCGTCCGTACATCGACTCCACGGTCGCGCAGGCGCGCATGTTGGCGGATTGGCAGGGCGGGGCCGCCAGCCCTTTCACCGAGTTGTCCTCGCGGGAGTTTCAGGTCACCCTGATGATCCTGGACGGCCGCCGCACGCAGGACATCTCCGACACACTCTCGCTGAGTCCCAAGACGGTCAGCACCTATCGGCAGCGTATTTATGACAAGCTCGGCGTGCATACCGATGTCGACCTGACTCGGCTGGCCTTCCGCTATGGCCTGATCAGCGATCAGCCGAGCGGTGCTGCGACGGGTGATGGCGGCTGACTTGGATACGGAGTCGGAGCGGGTTGGCACACCCGTGGACCCGCGTGAACGGCTGGCGCAGATTCCCCAGAGCCCAGGTGTCTATCGGATGTTGGACGCCGTCGGCACCGTCCTCTATGTCGGCAAGGCCAAGAACCTCAAGCGCCGGGTCGGCAGCTATTTCAGCCGGGCGCTGAACCAGCGTCTGGTGGTCATGGTCGGCCAGATCGCGGACATCGAGGTCACCGTCACCCGCACCGAGGGCGAGGCCCTGCTCCTGGAGAGTAACCTCATCAAGACGCTGAAGCCGCGCTTCAACGTCCTGCTGCGTGATGACAAGAGCTATCCCTACATTCACCTGAGCATCCAGGATCCCTTTCCGCGCCTCGCCTTCTACCGCGGCTCGCGCAAGGGACCCGGGCGTTTCTTCGGACCCTATCCCAGCGCTGCGGCCGTGCGCGAGACCCTGCAGCTCCTGCAGCGGCTGTTTCCCGTCCGCCAGTGCGAGGACAGTTTTTACCGCACCCGTTCGCGGCCCTGCCTGCAGTATCAGATCAAGCGCTGCACCGGACCCTGTGTCGGATTGGTGAGCGAGGCGGTCTATGCGGAGGATGTCGCCTATACCATCAAGTTCCTGGACGGGCGCACCCAGGAAGTCATCGGCGAGCTGGCCACCGCGATGGAGCAGGCCGCCGCCGAGTTGGCCTTCGAGCGGGCCGCGGTCCTGCGCGACCAGATCGCGACCCTGCAGCGGATTCAGGAGCGCCAATATGTGAGCGGGGAGGGCGGCGACCTGGATATCATCGCGGCGGCCCAGGAGGGCGGCGTTCACTGTGTGCAGGTGTTCTTCATCCGCGGCGGACGCAATCTGGGCAACAAGGCGTTCTTTCCTCTGGCACCGGAGGAGACCGATGAGGGGACGCTGATCGCTGGCTTCCTCACCCAGTTTTACGCGGACAAACAGATTCCGGCCGAACTGGTCTGTTCGGCCGAGCCCGACGATCTGGAACTGCTGGAATCGGCCCTGGCGGAGCAGGCCGGGCACCGGGTCCAGATCAAGTCACGGGTGCGGGCGGAGCGCGCCCGCTGGCTGGAGATGGCGCGGGGCAACGCGTGGGTGGCGCTCAAGTCCCGGCTCGGCAGTCAGGCCGGCTATGCCCGGCGGCTCACCGCCCTGCGCGAGGCCCTGGACCTGCCGGAACTGCCGCGGCGCATGGAGTGTTTCGACATCAGCCACACCCTGGGGGAGCGCACCGTCGCCTCCTGTGTGGTGTTCGATGACGCCGGTCCGCGCACGTCCGACTACCGGCGGTTCAACATCGCGGGCATCGTCCCCGGCGACGACTATGGCGCCATGTCCCAGGTGCTGACCCGGCGCTACACGCGGGTCAAGGACGGTGAGTATCCGGTCCCGGACTTGGTGTTCATCGACGGCGGGCGGGGCCAACTGGGTGCGGCGGCGCAGGCTGTTGAGGAGCTGGGGCTGGGTGCCATCCTGTTGGTCGGTGTCTCGAAAGGACCGGACCGGCGTCCCGGTACCGAACAGCTTTGGTTGTTGGGGCAGGGGACGCCCGTTATACTCCCGGCAGATTCACCGGCCATGCACTTGGTGCAGCAGATTCGCGACGAGGCCCACCGGTTCGCGATCACCGGCCACCGCCAGCAGCGGGCCAAGGTCCGGACCGCCTCGGTTCTGGAGGAGATCGCCGGGGTTGGCCCCAAGCGTCGGCAACAACTGCTCCGGGCCTTCGGGGGGCTGCGCGGCCTGGCGCGAGCGGGGGTCGAGGACATCGCGCGGGTCGCGGGCATCAGCCGCGAACTGGCGGCGCGTATCCATGACGCCTTTCACCTGGACACCCCCGGACCCTGAGTGCGACCCCGAATGTGGAATACTCCTAACCTGCTGACCTTGCTGCGGATCGTCCTGATCCCGGTGTTCGTCGCCGTGTTTTATATCAATGCGCCCTGGGCGCCCTACGCGGCGACCATGACCTTCGGCGCGGCGGCGCTCACGGACTGGCTCGACGGCTACCTGGCGCGGCGCCTGGGTCAGACCTCGCCGCTCGGAGCCTTTCTCGATCCGGTCGCCGATAAGCTGATGGTCGCGGTGGCCTTGGTGCTGCTGGTCCAGGCGGACCCGCGGGCACTGCTCGCCTTGCCGGCCATCGTCATCATCGGCCGTGAGATCACCGTCTCGGCCCTGCGCGAGTGGATGGCTGAAATCGGCGCCCGCGCCAAGGTGGCGGTCTCGGCCGTCGGCAAGTTCAAGACCATTGCCCAGATGGTCTCCATTTGCCTGCTGTTGCTGCGTGATTCGATCCTTGGTCCGCTGGTGTATGGCTTGGGGCTGGTTCTGCTGTATGTCGCGGCGGTGCTGACCCTCTGGTCGATGGTCCTTTACCTGCGCGCCGCCTGGCCGAGTCTGTCCGGCCAGAGCACCCAGGTCACCGGGGAAGACGAAAAAAGTCGCGCATCGGGCTTGACAGGATCGAGTTAACTCGTAAAATAGCGGGCTCTAAAGCGGGAATAGCTCAGTGGTAGAGCACAACCTTGCCAAGGTTGGGGTCGCGAGTTCGAGTCTCGTTTCCCGCTCCAAATAAAAAACGGCGGCCTCCCGGCCGCCGTTTTTTTTTCTGTCCGGCGCGCCTTGAAGGCAGACGAAAATCCTTCGCGACTTGGTATGGGATTTTCCGGCAGTCGCCTGAGGCGAGAAGCCATTTCGCAGAACGCGGCCAGAACCCGCTCGGAGGCCTCATGCTTTATCTCGATATCCCAACCGCCGATGACTATGCCGATCTCGCCGCCTGGCGCGGGGACATCGGTGTCTCCCTGTTCCTGCCGACCACACCGGTGACCCTGGACACCGACGCGGACCGCATCCAGTTGAAGAATCTGGCGAAGGAAGCGATCAGCCGATTGGAGGCCGCGGGCGCGGACAAGCGACGGGTTGGCCCGCTGGCCGAGGAGCTGGACGATCTGGTCGACGACGACGACTTCTGGCGCTACCAGGCCAAGGGTCTGGTCATCTTCGCCACTCCGGACAACCTGCGCACCTATCGGGTGCCCAATACCCTCGAGCCGATGGTCAAGGTGTCCGACCGCTTCCACCTGAAGCCGCTGCTGCGCTCGACGAGCTTCTGTAATGCCGGCTACGTGCTCGCCCTGGCGGACGGCAGCGTGCGGTTGGTCGAGGTGTCCGGCGAGTTGCCGGCGGCCGCGGTTCCCGTGTCCGGAATGCCGACCGACGCCGCGGCGTCGGTAGGGAAAGCCAGTATCGCCACCCGCTCCTACAGCGGCCGCATCGGCGGCAGCGAGGGCAAGAAGGTACGCCTGCGCCAATATGCCCGCCAGGTCGATGCCGCCCTGCGCGGACTGCTCGCCGGCAGCAACCTCCCGTTGGTGCTGGCCGCGGTGGAGGGGCTGGGCGCCATCTACCGCTCGGTCAACACCTATCCGCACCTGGTCGCGCAGGGCATCGAGGGGAACCCTGAACGGCTCAGCGACGCCGAGCTCGCGACTGCCGCCCGCGACGTGTTCGACGCGCTCCACCAGGCGCAGATCGCCGACTGGCAGGATCTTTATCGTGCCCGTCTCAACGAGGACCGGGCGACCTCCGACCTGGTGCGGGCCGCGCGGGCAGCCACCTACGGTGCGGTGGGGAGCTTGCTCGTCGACATGGATCAGGTGGTCCACGGAACCGTCGACGAGACCGATGGCCGTGTCGTCTTCGCCGAGTCCGCGGGCGCCGACAGCTATGGCGTCGCCGACGAAGTCGCGCGGCGCGTGCTCGGCTCCGGCGGCCAGGTCCTGGCCGTGCGCGCCGCCGACCTGCCGGAGCCCGGCCAGCCGGTCGCCGCCATCCTGCGCTGGGCGCTCTAAGCCATTAGGGAACGCCTTTGGCGTTCCGGTCGTGGTCGTCATCGAGACGATGGTCCCCGCGAGGACCCTTGATCATTACTCCGCCGCTGTTCCTGGGAGCGCGGGCCGGAACGATGATCAAGGCCCTCCTGGCTTCACCATCGAAGCGCCGCGCGGAGTGCGGGATCATCCAGTGCCTTATCGACAACTTCACGAAGCGTCTTCTCGGTGAGTGCGCGGAGATCCTCAACGGACCCAAACACGCCTGCCTTCATGGTCACCAATGACCCCTCGACGTTGGATCCCGCATAGGTCCGGCTGAAAAGCTGTTGACCCGAGGCCTTGTCTGTTACCAACACCTCGATTTCGACGTTTGCTTCCCGCCGGACCAGTTGGTTGCAGTCGAGCTTCCGAATAATGCCGGAAAGTTGCAGCGGTGCAGAGGGAGCGTCGGCCTTCACGCCGCGAGCGCGCAGCCCGTCGGTAAACGCCGATTGGACAATGCTCGAAACAGGCTGATCAGCCTCGATAATTTTCAGCGGGTTGCCGTAGCCACCCCGAATTGCCCCCAGCCAGTTTGCCGGCTCGCCGCGTTGATCGGCGAAGGTGCCGACCGTGATGGGAGGAGCTGATGCTCCGACCTTTGCTGCTCCAGCCCCAGGTGCGTACTTCAACCCGACGCTAGTCGTGCTACATCCCGCTAAGATGAAAGTACAGATGAGCGCATAAAATATTCTAAGCATTCGATTTCTCTGCGATGTGGGAATAAATGAAGGCGCTAGTCGGGGAGCAAAGGGGGCAGACCCTAGGGTGTTCAATCTGCCAGATATATCGCAATTCCCTTTCATGCAGTTTCCGT
>JACDZJ010000092.1_pt1 | contig 42453 bp, 40 predicted proteins | sample 7365721 | NCBI WGS metagenome assembly JACDZJ01 (sample SAMN15143480, study PRJNA637477) | pond metagenome | biome: freshwater wetland ecosystem [ENVO:00000243]; feature: pond [ENVO:00000033]; material: pond water [ENVO:00002228]; isolation source: pond water containing pink berries ... | reverse complement strand
CCCGATTTCGTGGTGACCGGCATCGTCCTGACCCCCGCCAGCCCGAGCGCCGGCGCGACCTTCAGTGCGACGGTCACGGTCAAGAACCAGGGTTCGGGAAGCGGCAATGCGGGCTATCTGGATCTCTGGGCCGATCAACCAACGGCCCAGACCTGTCGTACGGATGGCGACAGCTTTGTCAGTGTCGGTACCCTGGCGGCGGGCGCCAGCACCACCCTGACCGTCGACGGACTGCTCGGGGGAGCCGGCGGGACCAAGACCCTGCGTGCCTTCGTGGACAGCTACTGCGGCACCTGGGAGACCCGCGAGGGCAATAACCAGAAAACAGCGGTCTATACGGTCGGCCCATAAGGCGGCTCGGGTCGGGGTGACGGGATGGCGCCCGTCACCCCTCCTGCACTACCGGACATGCGGTTTTCCGCCGCCGTCATCGCGCCGCAGCAGACCCAGATCCACCAGATATTGGCGGTCGTCTTCCGGTACCGCGTCCATCAGGGTGCCCGCCGGCATCGGTTCGATCCAGGGCATCGACCTCGTCGAGCATCAGCACCAGCCGTGTCGGGCTGTTCAGACTCCAGTGTCCGAGCAGACCGGTCAGCACGCCGTCGGCCCCGCGCGTCTGCCAGGCGTCCTCAGTCCAGGGATGCAGGCGGGTATCGCCGACACAGATGTTCTTCTTCATCTGTGTTCATCTGTGACATCTGTGGATAAATCCGGCCGATCCCTGTGGTCGGAACGGCGATCATGGCCTGTGGATGCAACACCGCGCGGCATTGGGCCACGTCGCTGTAACGCAAAGCCGCCGGGACGTGCGAAAATGCGTTTCAACACGAGGAACTGGTGCCATCCGGCACGAACACCCCCAGGTTGCCCCTGGCGGCGCCGCTGATTGTCCGTAACCGCCTGACAAAAGGCCGCTCGATCCATCCTCGCCAGCAAAGCCCCCGGTTTCCGGTTAAGCTCCGCGCCCTGACCAAGGCCGACCTGGCGGCCGGTGCCGGACCGAACGCCAGAGCCACTTGCAAGAGAAGCGCAGATGAGTCCCGATCTTTCCCTGTTGAACCTGATCCTGCACGCGAGTTTCGTGGTGCAGTTGGTGCTGTTGGTGCTGGTGCTGGCGTCCGTCGTGTCCTGGACCATGATCCTGGATCGCGGGCGGGTGCTCGGTCAGGCGCGCAAGAGCGCCAATGATTTCGAGGAGCGCTTTTGGTCCGGCGGGGATCTCAGTGCGCTCTACAAGGATCTCAGCGCCGACGAGAAGGGCAACCTGGGGCTGGCGACCATCTTCCGCGCCGGTTTCAAGGAGTATGTCCGGCTGCGCAAGGTCGACGGCAACGACATGATGGCGGTGCTGCAGGGTGCCGAGCGCTCCATGCGGGTGGCGCTGAGCCGGGAGATGGACCGGCTGGACACCAATCTGCCCTTCCTCGCCACGGTCGGCTCGACCAGCCCCTATGTGGGTCTGTTCGGCACTGTGTGGGGCATCATGCACGCCTTCCACGCGCTGGGAAATGTCGATCAGGCGACCCTGGCGCTGGTCGCCCCCGGCATCTCGGAGGCCCTGGTGGCGACCGCGATCGGTCTGTTCGCCGCCATCCCGGCGGTCATCGCCTATAATCGCTACTCCGATCAGGTGGAGCGGCTCAACAACCGCTACGAGGAGTTCATGGAGGAATTCTCCACCCTGTTGCAGCGCCAGGGCCGCGGCTGACCGATCATGCTGAAACGCGTCCGCCGCCACCGCCGCCGACCCATGTCCGACATCAACGTGGTGCCCTACATCGACGTGATGTTGGTGCTGCTGGTGATCTTCATGGTCACCGCCCCGCTGATCACCCAGGGCGTCAAGGTCAACCTGCCCCAGGCCAAGGCCGGCGGCATTCCCAGCCCCACCGTGGAGTCGGTGATCATCACCGTCGACCAGTTTGGCGACTATTACATTGATATCGGTGAGGATAAGCACCAACCGGCCACCGAGCGCATCATCGCCGAACGCGTGCGCACGGTGCTGGAGTACCAACCCGAGACCCCGATCCTGGTGCGCGCCGATAAGGAGGTTCCCTACGAGAAGGTCCTGTGGGCGATGGTGGCGGCCCAGTATGCCGGGGCGACGAACGTGGGGCTGATCACCGCCCCGCCGTTGCGCGCTGCACCCTGACCATGTGGCAAGTCCTGCGCCGCAACCCGCGCGCACTCTATTGGTCGCTGGGGCTGCACCTGCTGTTCGCCGTGCTGCTGTTCGTCAGTGTCCGGTTCATCGAGGACCCGAGCGAGGGTGGGCAGAAGCCCAAGGTGGTCCAGGCAACCATTCTGGGAGAACGCGCCCTGGAGGAGTTGACCTCCCGACTCCAGGCCGATCAGCCACGCAAGGCCGCCGACAAGAAGCCCCAGGAGCGGGCCCCGACGCCACCCGCGCCGGTCCCGCCGCCTGCCGTGGACACCGCGGCTGCCCAACGCGCGGCGGACGTGGCGGCGCAGCGGCAGGCCGAGCAAGCGACGCAGCGCCAGGCGGAACTGGATGCGCAACGCCTGGCCGAACAAGAGGCCGAACAAGAGGCTGACCGTCAGGCGGCGGTCGCGGCCGAGCGCGCGGCGGCAGCGCAGCGCGAGGCCGAGGCCCTGGCGAAGCGGCAGGCCGAAGTGCAAGCCCGCCAGCGGGCGGAAGCCCAAGCCCGCCGCGCCGCCGACCTCGCCGCTCAGGAGCGCGCGGCTGAGGAAGCACGCCGTCAGGCCGCGGAAGCCGAACGTCGGGCCCAGGCCCAGGCGCGCCGCGAGGCCGAGGTCCTGGCCAAACGGCAGGCGGCCGAAGAACGCGAGGCGCAAGCCGCTGCCGCCAAGGCCGCGGCAGCCCAGCGCGAGGCCGAGGACGCGGCGCGGCGCATGACGTCAGAACGCGAACGCATCCGCAAGGAACAGGAGCAGTTGGCCGAGGTCGAACGGCAGCGTCAGGCGGCCGCGCGGCAGCTTAAGCTCCAGGCTGAAGCCGAGCGCATGGCCGCGGAAGAAGAGCGACGCCTGGCGCAGGAGGAGTCCTTGCAGCAGATCGACGCGGAGGCGCGTCTGCTGGAGCAGGAGGAACGGCAGCGTCCGGCGATGGCGGCGGCCCAGCGCACGCGCGAGTCCGATCCCGACGCACAGTCATCCACCGATCAGTTCGCCAAGGAGGTGGACCGCTACATCCCGGTGATCAGGGACAAGGTCCGGCAATTCTGGGTGCGCCCGCCGACCCTCATGGGCGAACTGGTCACGGTGGTCTCGCTGCGCCTGATGCCGGGCGGCGACCTGGTCCCGAACTCGGTCAGCGTGGTGCGATCCAGCGGCAACACCGCTTTCGATCAATCGGTGATAGCAGCCGTGTACAATGCCTCGCCGATCCCGGTGCCCTCGGGTCCCGCCTTCGAGCGGTTCCGCGAGTTCAATCTCAAGTTTTCGCCCTGATGCGACCGCCACTTCCGGCCATTGATTTCAGCCAGAGCATTCGCCGCAAATGAACGCAACGACTCGCGACATAAGCCATCAGGCAGAGGCTTTGATGACCGACATCGACACCCGGCGCAATCCTTCCACGCGCGCGCAGTTCCGGCGACCGTCGTTATCGACGTCCATGCGCGTGACGGTGCGGCGTGCGGTGCGACTCGTCGCCATTTTCACCTTAGGTACAGTGAGTGCCCTGATGCTCCCCATGGCGGCACAGGCGCGGCTGACCATCGAGGTGACGGGCGGCGTCGAGGCCGCCCAGCCGATCGCGATAGTTCCCTTCGGCGTGTCCGATGGCCTGATCCCCAAGGAGGACGTGGCGGGCGTGATCGCCGCCGACCTGACCCGCAGCGGCAAATTCCGGCCCATGCCCACCCGCGACATGCTCGCCATGCCCAGCACCCCGGCGGAGGTCGACCTGCGTGACTGGAGCCTGCTGAATATGAACAACCTGGTCATCGGCCGGGTGGAGCAGGAGGGCGAAGGCTATCGGGTGAGCTATGTCCTCTATGATGTGTTTCGCGGCAACCAGATCGGCTCGGCGAGCCTGAGCACCACCGCCGGCGGTCTGCGTCTCACCGCGCATCGCATCGCCGACCAGATCTACGAGAAGCTCACCGGTGCGCCCGGCGTGGCCGCCACCCGGATCGCCTACATCACCTCCAACGGCCGCGGCGACAACCAGACCGTCACCCTGCGCGTGGCCGATGCCGACGGGTACAACCCCCAAACCATCGTCTCGTCCAACGATCCGCTGATGTCGCCGGCCTGGTCACCCGACGGGCGGCGACTGGCCTATGTCTCGTTCGAGAACCGGCGTGCCGCCATCTATGTGCAGGATCTGGGCAGCGGCCGGCGCGATCTGGTCGCCAGTTTTCCGGGCATCAACGGCTCGCCGGCCTTCTCCCCGGACGGTCAGCGGCTGGCCATGACGCTGTCCAAGGACGGCAATGCCAACATCTATGCCCTTGATCTGCTGAGTCGGGAACTGACCCAACTGACGGATCACTTCGCCATCGACACCGAGCCCGCCTGGTCCCCGGACGGCAGTCAGATCGTCTTTACGTCCGACCGCGGCGGCAGTCCGCAGATCTACCGCATGGCCGCAAACGGCGGTGCGGCCGAGCGCATCAGCGCCGAGGGCGACTACAACGCCCGCGCCTCCTACGCGCCGGACGGCAAATCGATCACCATGGTAAGCCGGGTCAACGGCCAGTTTCGCATCGCCGTGCTGGACTTGCAGCGCGGCTACACCCGCGTCTTGAGCAACGGCAGTCTTGACGAGTCGCCGAGCTTCGCCCCGAACGGCAGCATGGTGATTTACGCTACGATTGCCGGTGGACGCGGGGTGCTTGCGGCAGCCGCCGTGGAAGGCGGCGGCAATCAGCGCCTGTCCCAGGACGCCGGCGAGGTGCGCGAGCCGGCTTGGTCGCCGATGATGAAGTGAGGATCTCCCCCGTGATACCGATTCTGAACCTGTTCTCCCGCCCGCGGATGCTCGGCACTGCCGCCGTGGCCGCCACCTTGTTGTGCGTCGGTTGTGCGACGACCGCGCCGCCACCGCCGGATACGCAACCGGCGCCGACCAGCACGCGACCGCTGCTCCCGCCGACCGCGGCGACCAGCCCGACACCCAACCCGGAGCCCCAGCGGCCGACCTATCGCGGCCCCTGGGAGGACCCCTCCAACCCGCTCTATCAGCGCACCATTTACTTCGACTACGACAGCGCCGAGATCAAGCCCCAGTATCTGGACGTGATCCGCACCCATTCGGCCTATCTGGGAAGCACGACCAGCCAGCGCGTCACCCTGGAGGGCAATACGGACGAGCGTGGCACCCGTGAATACAATCTGGCGCTGGGCGATCAACGCGCCGAGTCGGTGCGTCAACTCATGCTCGCCGAGGGTGTGACCCAGGGACAACTGACCACCCTGAGCTATGGCGAGGAACGCCCCGCCGACCCCGGCCATAACGACAACGCCTGGCGCTTGAACCGACGGGTGGTGATCCAGTATTAGGATCCGGGTCCACCGACCGGCACGGCCGGCGGCTCGTCGGGTCGCGGCAACACCTCGCTAATGATCGAAACAAACACTATGCGTTACGTACCTTACGCCTTACTCCTGATGACCGCGCTTGGCGCGGCCGCTGTCGATGCCGCCGATACCCTCATTGAAGACCGCCTGGCGCGCATCGAACGGATCATGGAAAATCAAAGCGCCTCCGGACTCATGCTCCAACAGCAGCAACTGCAGCAGGAGTTGCAGGAGCTGCGCGGACTCGTGGAGAGTCAGCAGTTCGAGATCCAAAAGCTCCAGCGGACGTTGCGCGATCAGTATATGGACATCGATGCGCGCCTGGGACCCGGTAAGGACGGCACCGCCCCCGCCAACACCGCCGCGACGCCCGAGGCGTCAGAGGTGGGAACCGCCGCCCAACCGGGCGGCGCGATCAATGCCGCCGGCACGGAGCTCAAGCCCCCGGTCGGCAGCGAGGAACCGGCACCGGTAACGGCACCGGTCCCCTCCTCCCCGCGCGCGGTCGGCATCCCTTCCCTGCCCAGCCCGGAGACCACGGGCGTCAGTGAGCGCGATGCTTACGGCACCGCTTTTGAACTCCTGAAACAGCGCAAATATCCGCAGGCCGTCGAGGCGTTCAATGAGGTTCTGCGGACCTATCCGCAAGGCCAATTTACCGACAATGCCCGTTACTGGCTGGCCGAGACCTATTACGTGCAGCGCAACTACCCGGCGGCGCTGGCCGAGTTCGACCGGCTGGTGCAGTTGCACCCCACCAGCGCCAAGGTTCCGGGGGCGCTCCTGAAGATCGGCTACATCCAGTACGAGCAGGAAGCCTGGGACCAGGCGCGCACGGCACTCAAGCAAGTCATCGCCAGGTACCCGGACAGCACCGAGGCGCGTCTGGCCCAGGGACGGCTGGCGAAGATCGCACGGGAGCCGAAGGCAGGCGATTCGGCCGTCCGCTAAGCCGGGGTGACGATGCGGGATGCGAGTCGGGGGGCTCGCTGGCCAACCCGTTTGGAGTCCAAAGCTTCAGCCTTGGCCGGCCGATCCAAGGCTAAGGCGATTTTCGACAATCACGACGCGCTCCCGAATCCGCCTAGGCCCCGACCCGCGCCCCGGCAAGGCGCTTCAGTTCGGTGCTGTCAAGGATCAGCCCCACCCGCCCATCACCAAGCACGGTGGCGGCGGAGACTCCGGGGACCTTGCGGAAGTTGCCCTCCAGACCTTTGATGACGATCTGCTGCTGACCGAGCAGTTCGTCGACGAGCAGCGCGACGTCACCGTCATCCACCTCACAGATCACCAATAAGGGCCGCCCATGAGCCGCATCATCGGGGCACTGACCCAACAATGACGCCAGCCGCACCACCGGCAGATGGTGGTCGCGCACGCGGTAGACCTCCAGGCCGCCGGGCAGCAGGCGCAGCCGCGCGGGGTCCAACTGCACCGTTTCCACAATGGAGACCAGCGGCAGGATGTAGACCTGGGCGCCGACGCGGATCAATTGGCCGTCCAGAATGGCTAATGTCAGCGGAATCCGGATGGTGAAGCGCGTCCCCTGCCCGACCGCGGTCGCCAACTCCAGGCGCCCGCCCAGAGACCGGATATTGCGCTCCACGACGTCCAGACCGACCCCGCGCCCGGACAGATCCGTAACCGTGTCGGCGGTCGAAAGGCCGGGATGACAGAGCAGCCGCAGCAGGTGCTCGACATCCGGTGACTCGGGCCCAGTGATCAGGCCCAGAGCGCGACCGCGGGCAAAGACCGCCGGCTGGTCGATCCCGGCCCCATCATCGCCGATCTCGATAAACACGCTACCACCCCGATGGGAAGCGGCCAGACGTAAGGTGCCGAGCGGCGGTTTGCCGCGCGCGGCGCGTACCTGCGGTGGTTCGATGCCATGATCCATGGCATTACGCAACAGGTGCGTGAGCGGATCGGCCAACAGTTCAGTCAAGCGCTTGTCCAGTTCGGTCTGCTCACCCTCGATCCGGAGCTGCACCGGCTTGCCGAGGGTCTGTGCCAGGTCATGGACCAGACGCGGAAAGCGGTTGAACAGATAGCCGATCGGTAGCATCCGGATCGACAGCACGTGCTCCTGCAAATCGCGGGTGTTGCGCTCCAACTGAGCCATGCCTTGACGCAGAGACTCTCCCGTCGGCCCCACCGCGGCAGCGAGCCGCAGCAACATGGATTGCGTGATGACCAGTTCGCCGACCAGATCGACCAGGGCATCGATCTTTCCGGTACTCACCCGGATCGAGCCGTTGCGAACCGCCGCCGGTTGCTGACCGGGATCGGCGGCGTACTGAGCCGAATCGGTCGCGCGATCGGCAGCGGAGATCTGCTCCGGATCCGATTGCGTCGGCTCCACGGGCCGGTCGACAACGGGCTCGCCTGTCGGCGCTCCCGCGACCGCCAATGGGATCAGGTCCAAATCGCACACGTCGGCCACCCAGGCGAACACTTCACGCAAGTCGTTCTCACCCGGGTCTGCTTCCAGATCAAAGGTCCAGGACAGATGGCACTCCTGCACCACCAGATCCGTCAGGGTCGGTAACTGGTCGAGTTCGGCGTGCACCCGCAATGGACCGAACCGAGCCAATTCCCGCACCATCAGGACCACGTCATTCCCCTTGGTCAGCAGGTCCCGCTGCGGTCGGAAGCGGATGCGCCAACCGGCCGCGGGCGGCGTTGTCGTGAGCCGGTCTGATTCGGCGTCCGGCTCCACACGCGCCGACACCGCCGCCGGTGCCGGCCGACCCGGCGCATCGCCCAAGGGGGCCGCGGCGATCGGGTCCGCCTGCTCCAACAAACCGCGCAGCGCCAGATCGGCGCCGGCCAGTTCCTCCAGGCTCGGCTGGTCGCCCGCGCGCAAGGCCCGGAGCATCGTCCGCGCCGTATCGACCGCCTTGAGCAGGACCTCAATCAAGGTTGTATCCAGGGGCCGCTGACCGTGGCGAACCTGATCCAGCAGCGTCTCCATCCGATGGGTAAAGTCGGTGAGTTCTTGGAAGCCGAAGGTCGCGCTGCCGCCTTTCATCGAATGGGCCGCGCGGAATAAGGCGTTGATGGCGTCCATATCGACGATCCGCCCGGCGGCGGCGACCAGAATCGACTCCATGGTGTCGATTGCCTCGAAGCTCTCCTCGAAGAAGATCCCGTGAAACTGACGCAGATCGAGGCTCATCGCAACACGCGCCGCAGGGCCGCGAGCAGGCGCTCAGGCTCGAATGGCTTGACCATCCAGCCGGTCGCCCCGGCGGCCCGGCCTCCGGCCTTCTGCTCGGGAGAATCCTCGGTGGTCAGGGTCAGAATCGGGATGTGGCGATACGCGGGAAGCGCACGCAGGGCACGGATCAGGCCGATCCCATCCAAGCCAGGCATGTTCACGTCCGTGATCACCAGACCGAAACGCTCCCGCCGGGCCAACGCCAGCGCCTCGTCGGCATCGCACGCACAACTGACCTGATAACCGCCTGCCCGCAGGGTCAGGGCGACCAGTTCGCGCATGGCGCGGGAATCATCGACGGCGAGTATGTGGTACATAGACAGTCCGCGGATTGACGATGGCACAAACCTGGTTATAGTCCCTTCGCGCGCCCGCCGCCATGCCATGACATATCCAGCGGCGCTGCCCGCGTCAACCAGCGACCTATTGGAGACCCGCTTGCCGGCCGAGTCACACCCTGGAACCTTCTCTCCCCCCGCCCCGCCGCGCGATCCGCGGGTGCCGGGGTCGGACCGGGTGCGGCGACTGCTACCGGGCAAGTGCCGACGCCGCACGGTCGAACTGGGCCTGTTGTTCATCGCCTGCGCCTATGGCGTGGGCGCGGCAGTCGGTTTGCCGCTGTATGGCGACGGCGCCTACTATTTCTTTCGCATTGTCGTCGACGGGACACCCGATATCCCGAATTTCCGCTATGCCGCGGTGTTGCCGCAACTCCCGACCCTGGCGGCAACCTGGCTGAGTGCCGATATCAACCTGTTGCGTCATTGCTTTTCACTGAGCTACGCCGCGCTGCCCGTCCTTTCGCTGCTCGGATGCTGGATGGTCACACGGCGCCGCGCCCCGGCTCTGATCCTGTTCCCGGCGTTGTTCTTCACCCTCAATCAGATCAATTTCTCGGCTGTCTCGGAGCTGCTGCTCTGTCTCTATCTGGCCTGGCCCTATGTCCTGCTCGCCGGCCTGTATCCACGGCACCCGGCGACCTGGTGCTACGGGGCCGCGCTGGCACCGCTGCTGCTGCTGCTGCATCCGCTGGCGTTTGGCCTGGCGTTGTTCCTCGCGGCCGCCGCGGTCAGCGCCGCCCGCTCGGCCGACGACGCGCCGCGGGTGCAGCGCGCCTGGTCGGTGATCGCGGCCGGCCTGGCCGTTTCCGGCATGTTGCGGCTTGCCTGGACCCTGATCGGCAGCAACAGCTACGAGCGTTCCTTCGCCGATGCGTCCCAGGTCGGCTACTACCTGCTGCCGACGACGCCAGGCCAGGTTGCCCTGATGGTGGCGGTCTGCGCGGCGGCGCTGTTGCTGGTCCCGCTGCTGACTCGCGACACTGACCGATCCGCGGGCACGTGGCCGGTGTGGCTGCTGCTGCCCGGCCTCGCCGTCTGGGTCGGTGCCGAGATTCTGGCCGGCGACGGGGTCAAGCTCAAGGCCGCGCTCATCTACCCCTTTGGGCTATTCTTTATGGGACTGGCGCTGTGGGCGGCGCGCGCATCGACTGACCGGCACGCGGCTCGGGGGCATGGATCGGGCCGACGCTACGCGGGTCCCTTCGCCGCCTGTGTGCTGGCCATCGTCCTGCTGACCCTGGCCAAGTCCGCCGCCTGGTGGACCGCGACCCGCGGTCTCATCAATGCCACCGCCAGTGCCGACGGCACCTGCCTGGTGTTCGGTCCCCAAGCACCGTACGACCTGCAATGGCCCTGGATGGCGATCATCGACAACTGGACCGCACCCATCGCCGCACTGGTGTTTCGCGGACCCTGGCCGATTCCCTTGCTGCTCCCCAAGGACGGCTGCGCCCTCCTGCGCCAGACCGGTACGGCATACCTGACCGCCTGGACCGGCCGCCCCGAGTCCCTGCTCGCGACGCGTTTCGGTCCCCTGCGACGATCGCACGGCGAATGCGCCGGCGAACCCGGTTGCCTTGAACCGGTCGGACACCGACAATGACCGCCAGGAGGCCACTGTTGGTGCCTGCCGATTTTATCCACTGCAAGTCCGGAGACCATGCCATGTCGAACGAGGGTTATCACGAGCCGGTCGATGAATTGTCCGACGAAACCAAGGATATGCATCGGGCCATCAGCTCCCTGATGGAAGAACTGGAGGCCGTCGACTGGTACAACCAGCGCGTCGATGTCTGCAAAGACCCTGATCTGCGGGACATCCTGGCCCACAACCGGGATGAGGAGAAGGAACACGCGGCCATGGTGCTGGAATGGATCCGCCGCCAGGACCCGACCTTCGACAAGGAACTCAAGGACTATCTGTTCACCGACAAGCCGATCGCCCATCACGCCTGAGCCGCGGATGCGCGCCCGCTGGTAAGACATCCGCGGGCGCGACTACGCGCTCAGTGTCGGATCGCGCACCCGTTCCATCCGGCATTGTTGGATCTGATGCGTTTTGACACCCAGCGCCGCGAGCCGCGTCTTGAGCGATGCCAGCACCGCATCCCCCTCATGACCCGGCAGAATGGTGGTCCGCACCTCTAACGGCACCCCGGCCGCGAGCAGGATTTCAAGGCTCTCCCAGGCCCGCTCTCCGGACTTGGGGACACCGGTGATGGCCGGGTAATCGTCCGGCAGGGCCTTGATGTCCAACCCCACCCAGTCGAGCAGCGGGAGTAACGCCTTGAGCCGCGCCGGATAGGCGCCCGAGGTATGCAGCCCGATCTTGAAGCCGAGTGCGCGCACCTGTGCCATCGCCCCCTTCAGGGACGACTGCAAGGTCGGCTCACCCCCGCTGAAGACCACCGCATCCAACAGTCCCCGCCGTGCTTCCAGGAATCGGCAGACCTCGGCCCAGCGGATCAGACCCGCGGCAACGCTGGGCAGCAGATGGGCATTGTGGCAGTAGCGACAGCGCCAGGGGCATCCCTGACAGAACACCACGGCTGCCAGTTCACCGGGGTAGTCAACCGTGGTCAGCGGCGTCAGACCGCCCACGCGCAACGGCTCGGACCCGATGCGGGCCGGCAATGTCGCGACGATCCCTGATGATTCATCGACGCCCATACCGCCATCCGTCAGCGTCAGGCAGCGGCTTGGTGCTGGACACGCAAGGGCGTTCCACGCGGAGTCTCGGTGAAGTAGCAGCGATCCGCGTGTTCGGCGCGCTTGCCGAGATTGAAGGCGGCGACCGGGCGGTGATAGCCCATGACCCGGGTCCAGACTTCACAACGGGTGCGCTCTTCCTGATTCAGGGTCAGTATGCTCGATTCTTTCATGGTCCTAGTCTCTTCAGATTTGTCGGTTATTCCGATGGATACTGCTCGCGCCTCGTCGCGTTCATGCGACGTCTTCTGCCGCTGTTTTCTCTTTCCCCCGTTTTCTGGCGATCAGTTCCTGATCGCACAGCGGGCAGAACTCGTGCTCGCCGGCAATGTATCCATGCTTGGGACAGATGGAAAAAACCGGGGTGACGGTGATATAGGGCAGCCGGAACTGGGTCAGCGCACGGCGCACCAGCCGCTTGCACGCCGCGACGCTGGAGACCTGTTCGCTCATATAAAGATGCAGCACGGTCCCGCCGGTGTAACGGGACTGGAGCGGCTCCTGCATCTCCAGGGCTTGGAAGGGGTCATCCGTGAAACCCACCGGCAACTGCGAACTGTTGGTGTAATACGGCGTCTCCGCCGTGCCGGCCTGGAGGATGCCCGGATAGCGCTTCTGATCCTCGCGGGCGAAGCGATAGGTCGTCCCCTCGGCCGGAGTCGCCTCCAGATTGTAGAGATGACCGGTGGACTCCTGGAACTCGACCATCCGTGCGCGCACCCGGTCGAGCAGGCGGATCGCCAGCGCCTGTCCGGCGGCGGTGGTGATGTCCTCGGCATCGTGGGTGAAATTGCGGATCATCTCGTTGATGCCGTTCACCCCGATGGTGGAGAAGTGATTACGCAGAGTCCCGAGATAGCGTTTTGTATAGGGAAAGAGCCCGGCGTCGAGGTGACGCTGAACCACTTTGCGCTTGATCTCCAGACTGTTGCGCGCCTGATCCAGCAAGCGGTCGAGCCGCGCCAGCAGGGCGGTCTCGTCGCCCGCGTGGAGATAGCCCAACCGCGCGCAGTTGATGGTGACCACACCCACCGAGCCGGTCTGCTCGGCTGAACCGAAGAGCCCGTTGCCGCGCTTGAGCAACTCGCGGAGATCCAGTTGCAGGCGACAGCACATGGACCGGACCATGTTGGGCGAGAGTTCGGAATTGATGAAATTCTGGAAGTACGGCAAACCGTACTTGGCGGTCATGGCGAAGAGCCGGTCCGCGTTCTCACTCTCCCAGGGAAAGTCCGGCGTGATGTTGTAGGTCGGGATCGGGAAGGTGAAGATCCGGCCCTTGGCATCCCCCGCCGTCATCACCTCGATATAGGCCCGGTTGATCAGGTCCATCTCGACCTGAAGGTCCCCGTAGGTATAGGGCTGCTCCACCCCGGCGATCACCGGCACCTGGTCGCGCAGGTCGTCCGGGCAGACCCAGTCGAAGGTCAGATTGGTGAAGGGCGTATTGCCGGTAATGAAGGTCTTGCCGTTGCGGCGTGCGACGAAGGTGCCGTTACGGGTCGTCGGGCACCAGACCTTGCCCTGGTAGAGCCGACGTTCGATGAGCTGGATATAGGTCTCGCGATTGCGGACCAGGTTTAAGACATGGACGCCCGAGTCCTCCCGCGTGTCGACGCTGCTTCCGTAACCGGCCAGGGTACAAAGCTCTTGGAGTGCATCCAGATTGTCCCGGTCGTTGGTGTAGATCCGGGTGCGGCCGTTCGGCTCGACGCTGCCGTCGCCCTTGATATAGGTGTCCAGGAAGAGCCGGATCTGGCGGACCGAGAGGGTGCGGACGACCGCCGGAACGCATTTGCGCTCCAGATGGTCCAGCACGAAGTCGCTGCCTTCCTTATTCAGGCGATAACGGTAGACGGGATAATTCGCGTAGGTTCCGGTCCTCTCCAACAGGTGGTAGGAGAGCCCCAGTTCGTCGAGCAGCCACGCGATCTCGGCGGCATTCTCCGGATTGCCGGTCGATTGGAACAGGCTGATGCGGCGACGCCCGGCGCTGAAATCGAAGTTCCCCTCGGCGACTACCCAGGCCAGCAGCATCACCACCCGGTCGTCGATCTCAACCGTCGAATCCGTCTCCCAGGCGTTCGGGATGATGACCGGGGACTTGAGTGCCGCGACCGCTTCGATGTCTTCCAGAACCCACCGGTTATCGCTGTTGAAGACCTTGCGCAGGACTTTGTGCCCCGGGGTGATCCATTGCTCCTGGGTACGGTTGCGCAGGACGTACATATCACCGTCGAAGTCATAGGCCTTCACGGCCAGCGGCTCCAAATACTCCAGGCGATTGTTGCGCCAATCGAAGGTCGCGATGCGCTCGCCGGACTGAAGCTGGTCGTAGTGCTTCCAGCCGTGTTCAGTCAGACACTCTGTTTGCGCATCGACACACTGAGTCCCCCACCGCGACGGGACATTGAGATTATAGATAAGCTCTTGGATGCACTGCCTGACTTCGGCATAACCGAGCCGGTCGGCTCGCACGAAGGGGGCCATGTAGGTATCGAAGCTGGAGAAGGCCTGGGCGCCCGCCCATTCGTTCTGCAAAGTCCCCAGAAAGTTCACGATCTGGCCCACCGCGCTCGACATATGCCGCGGCGGCCCCGCCTCCACGCGCCCCGGCACCCCGTTCAGACCTTCGTGCAGCAGGGTGCGCAATGACCAGCCGGCGCAGTAGCCCGACAGCATGTCCAGATCGTGGATATGGATGTCGCCCTCACGATGGGCCTCGCCGATCTGCGGCGGATAGACATGCGACAGCCAATAGTTGGCGATCATCTTGCCCGAGGTGTTGAGAATCAGCCCGCCGAGCGAATACCCCTGGTTGGCGTTGGCGGCCACGCGCCAGTCGGAACGGTCCAAGTACTCATCAATGGAGGCAGCCACGTCCACCAGGGTGCGCTCGTGGTCACGCAGTCGCGAGTGCTGTTCGCGATAGACGATGTAGGAGCGCGCGGTCTCGAAATGGTTGGCGGAGATCAGTGTCTGCTCCACCACATCCTGGATGCCCTCGATATCCGGCAGCCGCCCGTTGCCGAAGCGGTGCGCCAGCACCTTGACCACTTGGGCGGTCAGGAGGCGCGACTCCATGTCACCGTACTCCCCACTCGCCTGGCCGGCCCGCAGGATGGCGGATTCGATTTTGGCCGCATCGAAAACCACCTCCCGCCCGTCGCGTTTGAGGACGCGGGTGGGCAGGCTCGCGAGCGTGTTCGGTGCGGTCCTCATGGCGGCGTTTCCCGGTGAGATACTATATTTTGTGTCGGCGAGACTTCTAGACACAGTATATAGGGGGTAAGCCGTCAGGGCAAGGTCGCTCGGGCAGGTGCCCCAAGGGGGCCGCAGGTGCTTGAAAACAGATGTCCGCACGATCCGGCAGAGCGCTGCTCAAGGCGCAGGATGGGGCGGCGGGCGGCGCGCTGCGCGCCGACGCCCGCCCGTTCAGCTGGTCTCGACGAACTGTTCGAGTTTGCGGGTATCGGCGGCAAACAGCCGAATGCCCTCGGCAAGCTTCTCGGTGGCCATGGCGTCCTCGTTCATCGCCCAGCGGAAGGCGCGTTCGTCGTAGCTGACCTTGGGGATATCCATGGACCGGGCCTGATCCGCATCGAGCTTGCGGGGCAAATCGCCCTGCCGCGCGGCCAGTTCGCCCAGCAGTTGGGGTGCGATGGTCAGGTAATCGCAGCCGGCCAGTTGCAGGATCTCGTCGAGGTTGCGGAAACTCGCGCCCATCACCACGGTCCGGTAGCCGTGACGCTTATAATAATTGAAGATCTTGGTGACCGAGAGGACCCCTGGGTCGGCTGCGGCCGGATAACCGTCAACCTTGTTCGCGGCCTTGTACCAATCGAGAATGCGCCCGACAAAGGGCGAGATCAGGGTCACGCCGGCCTCGGCGCAGGCGACCGCCTGGGCGAAACCGAACAGCAGCGTGAGGTTGCAGTGCAGGCCTTGGGCCTCCAACCGCTCGGCGGCGCGGATGCCCTCCCAGGTGGAAGCGACCTTGAACAGCACCCGCGCCGCCGGGTCGATACCGACCTGCCGATAGAGTTCGGCCAGCCCCTGGGCGCGCAGGATGGTCGCCTCGGTATCGAATGACAAGCGGGCATCGATCTCGGTGGAGACCCGGCCGGGGACGATTTCCAGGATCTGCTTGCCGAAATTGACCGCCAGTCGGTCCATGGTCCACCGGGACCGGGCCTGCGGATCAGCGCCGCCGCGTGCGTTGCCGAAGGTCGCCGCGTCCACCGCCAGTTCCCGGTAGTGAGGCAACTGCGCGGCCTTGAAGAGCAGCGACGGGTTGGTGGTCGCATCCTGGGGCTGATACTCGGCGATGGACTCGAAGTCCCCGGTATCGGCAACCACGGTGGTCATGGTCTTGAGTTGTTCGAGCGTGTTCATCCAGCGGATCCTTATGGTTTGGTGGTCTGGTGGTCTGGTGTCAAGTCGCAGCAGAATGCTGTAGCACCCGCCCCAAGTCACCCGCACAGGTCGTCGCGGTCGCCGGGGCCTGGGGGCCGACGATAACTCTCCACGAAATGCCGGTCCCGTTCCAAGATGGTATCGTTGCGGATATCTCTCAGGTGCTTGATGCGCACTCGGCCGTCGGCCGGTTGGTAATCGATCTTGCGCGCGAACGGGCCGCCCAAGTCTTCCTCGATGATCGGAATGTTCGCCTGGCGCAGGAAGAGACGCGCGAAGGCGATGCTGCGCTCTCCAACCATACAGTCATTGCTCAGAATGCGCGAGCCACCGAACAGCTTGGCCTCCAGATGGTGTCGCTGCGCCCCGGCGTCGAGCAGTGCTCTGAACAGGTCGAACATGGCATCCTCTCCAGGGCTCGACACCGCCCCCGTCGTCACGTGCGGTTCCATAAAATGGTTCATGCCCCCGAGACCCTGCGAACGATCACGGATACACGCGGCCACGCAAGTGCCGACGACGGTAACGATGGTCTCGCTGCGGCTGACATAAAACTGCCCCGGCAGCAGTTTGGCCGCATACCGGTGATTCACCGCATCGAAATAGCGGTTGATGTGCTCGAAGCCTCGCGGCGCGGGTTGCAACTGCATCAGTATTGCCTCGGTTTGCCCTCACTGACTGCACGTTCGTCGGCGGGAACGCGCACGTCGCCTTGCGAACTCGAAAAATGTTCTTGTGCCGGGGGGCGCGCTCGGGCGCCGGTACCCGACACCCACGAACATAGCGCCCTCTCGGTGTCCGCGCAATTGGTCAGCGGCAGGGCGCGGGCACCCGACGCGGCGATTGCCGTGGTGGGCTCCTGCGCGCGTTTGCTCGGGCCGGGTTCAACCACGAGAGAATTGGGTTATCATGCACCACGTGAACCTGCGTGACCTCAAATACATCCTCGCCGTCGCCGAGACGCGCCACTTCGGGCGTGCGGCCCTGCGCTGCTTCGTCAGTCAGCCAACCTTGAGCGGACAGATCAAGAAGCTGGAGGATGAACTCGGTGTCGTGATCTTTGAGCGCACCAACCGGTCGGTCGACATCACCCCGGTCGGTGAGTCCATCCTGGCCCATGCCCGACTGGCGGTGGAACAGGCCGAAACCATCGAGCAGGTCGCGCGCGCCCATCAGGACCCACTGGCCGGACCCTTGCGCGTCGGCGCCATCCCCACCTTGAGCCCGTACCTGATGCCCCTGGTGCTGGTGCCGCTCAAACGCACCTATCCAGGACTGCGCCTGGTCCTGTCCGAGGAGATCACCGAGTCGCTGCTGGGCCGGCTCCAGCGCCACGAAATCGACGCCGCCCTGCTTGCCACCGCCCCGGACGATGCGGATCTGGACGCCATGCCGCTGTTCGACGAGCCCTTCTGGCTGGCCCATCCACGCAATCACCCGCTCTACGAAAAAGACGAGATCGATGCCGAGGACCTCAAGTCCATCGACCTGCTCTTGCTCGCCGACGGTCATTGTCTCACTCACCAGGTCATGGACGTGTGCCGCCTGACCGAGCGCCCCACCCATGGCGAGATGGCGGATCTGCGGGCGGCCAGCCTGGAGACCTTGCTGCAGTTGGTCGGCGCCGGCTTTGGCTGCACCCTGGTGCCGGCCCTGGCCATCCGCGGCGGCTGGATGACCGACAGCGGCATCATCGCCCGTCCACTCGCCTTGCCGGACGCCTTCCGGCGCATCGCGCTGGTGTACCGCCGCAGCTTTCCGCGCCGCGCCGCCCTGGAAGTCTTTGCCCAAGTGGTGCGGGAACACCTACCGAATACGGTTCGTCGACTCGCTTCCGCCTGAGGTCAGCCGAGCCGTGGCGAGCGGCTGGTGCTACCGATCCGCAACGCGCCTCCCCCCTCACCCGGAAGAAGCTCGACAATTTGCTAATATCCTTATAGTTTTCTGCAAGTTAAAGCCATCAGAACTGATGTTTTCGACGCTCTTTTTGTCTTTTCTTTGCGCTGGGGCAACTAATTCGCGATTTCCGCAAGCAGAATTCTCAATGCAGCCTATGATACCGGTGTCCATCGCATTGCAGGATGCCTTCTGATGCAGTTTGGCGATTACCGGAAAATCGCCTAAGGTCGACGTGACATCCTGAGCATACCTCAGGCGGCGCGAGACGGGGCGCGATGAACATGCAGGGGGTTCAACCCCCATCCAAAAAAACAAGCTCGAGGAGGCCGAAATGACTAACACACAAACCAGTACCCTGTGGGAAATCTGCAGACAGGGCCTGCCGCTCGTCGCCGACGAGGCCGCGGAGTGCTGGGACAAGGGTCAACCCTTTGAGATGGAGCCGAAATACCGCCTGGCCCGCTCCGTGGAGGCGCTGATCAACCAGAGTAACTGGGAAATCGGTCGGGACGAAGAGTTCGCCTAGCGATCAGGATCCGCCGCCCTCAAGGTGCACTGCCAACCAGATGCACTGGGGCTCGGCGGACGTTTCGACCACCCGATGCGGGGTGTGGGCGGGGATGAAGAGATAGTCGCCGCTGACCAGCATCCGTTCCTCGCCCGCGATCCAGAGCCGCGCCTCACCCTGGAGCAGGATGACCCACTCGGACTGCGGCTGGTCATACAGGACCGGTTCCGGGAATGGGCTGCTGACGATGCGCTCGATCCAGACCCGCCCCGCGGGCAGTTCCAGTCGCAGCAACTCTTCAAAGATTTCGCCCGTCGCCGGCCCCGGCAGCAGGGCGAAGAGGTTTCCGGTACGCGGCAACATCCTGCACCTACTCCCAGCGGAACAACCAGGCCGCCAGCGAGAGAAAAGCCAGGGCCAGACCCGCCAGGATCAAGATCTGCGGCAGCACGTCCGCCACCATCGCCCCATCGATCATGACCCGCCGGGCCGCGTCGACCATATGGGTCAAGGGCGACAGTTGCGACAGCAAACGAGCCGCCGCACTGGTGCCCTCCATCGAGAACCAGACTCCGGACAGCAACAGCATGGGCCAGGAAATCAGGTTCAGGATGCCGTCGGCCAATTCCTCCGTGCGCAACCGCGCGGAGACGATCAGCCCCAGGCTGATCAGGCACAGGGCCCCGCCGACATAGATCAGGGCGAGCGCCGCGTAAGATCCGCGCATGGGGAAGTCGAGCAGCAAGGCGGCGCCGGTATAGACCACCAGACTCGCACTCATCACCACCAACAGTCGAGAGAGCACCTGAGCAGCCAGGAACTCAAAGGGGCTCAGCGGCGTCGCCTTGAGCCGCCGCAGCACACCGTTCTTGCGGTAGCGCACGATCACCCAGCCCACGCCCCAGAGGCTGGAGAACATCACGTTCATGGCCAGGACCCCAGGCAACACCCAATCGGTGTAGCTGACGGCCGCCCCGCTGACGGTCCGGCGCGCTGGTCCTGTTCCTTGCCCGGCAGTCTCGACGCTTGCGCCACGCTCGGCGCCCAGCAGCAAGCGTTCGGCCAGATAACCGCGCGGTGACTCCGGATTGACCCAATAGGTCAGCGGGGCCGTGCGCCGATCGACCAGGAGGTCGAGTTGGTGACGCTCCACCTTCAGGACCGCGCCCCGCGGATCGGTCAAGGGAACGAACTGGACATGATCCAGCGCCAGCAACCCGGTTGGGGACTGCGGCAAGGTCCCGTCGGCGGTGATCACCCCGACCTTGAACTGATCCTGCGGGTCGCCGCTGAAGATGAAGGCAAACGCCAGCACCATCAGGATCGGCATGAAAATATTCCACCCGAGTCCGGCATGGTCCCGGTAGAACTCCCGGTTACGGGCGACGAAAACAGCGAAGATGCGGCGCCACATGCGTGGGGCTCCTGTTCATGGATGGGTTTGCGGCACCGGGCTGCGACCTGGCGTCTTGCCGTCAAGCAATTGCCGCAAGGTGACGGCAATCGCCTGAGAATCACGCCATCGGCCGCGGGCTCAGGCCCGCAAGGCGTGCCCGGTCAGCTTCAGAAACAGATCCTCCAGGTTCGGGGTGGCGACCCGCAGCGCCGACAGATCCGCGCCGAGCTGTTCCAATTCCTTGAGAACCGGCGCCGCCGCATCCGCAAACAGTTCGATCTCTCCCCCGCGACTGGTCGCCGTTGGCGGCAGGGGCACGCCGTCCGGCCAGGCCGATGCCGGCAAACGGATCACCGCGGCCGGGAAATGCTCACCGATCAGAACACCCGGAAGACCCTGGGCAATGATGCGCCCGCGATCGACGATGGCCACCTCATCGCACAGGCGTTCGGCCTCTTCCATATAGTGGGTGGTCAGCAGGACCGTGGTGCCGCGGCGGCGCACCGTCTCGATCAGCGCCCAGAAGTTGCGCCGCGCCTGCGGATCAAGCCCGGTGGTCGGTTCGTCCAGAAAGACCAGTTCCGGATCGTTGACCAAGGCCACGGCGAGCAGCAGGCGCTGCCGCTGACCACCCGAGAGCTTGCGGGTGTCACGGTCCAGGATCTCGTCCAGATTGCAGAGCCGGATCACCTCATCGCGCGGGGCCGTGCGGCGATAGAGGCTCGCGAACATCGTCAGGGTCTCGGCCACGGTCTGAAAATCCTGCAGCGCGGTCGCCTGGAACTGGATGCCGATGGACTCCCGGTAGGCGTGACCCAGGGGCGCGCCGCGGAACAGCACCTGACCCGCATTCGGCGTCTGGATCCCCTCCAGCATCTCCAGGGTCGTGGTTTTGCCCGCCCCGTTCGGACCCAGTAAACCGAAACAGCGGCCGGGCTCGACCCGAAAACTGACCCCATCGACCGCACGCACACCGCCGTTGGGTCCGGGGTAGGTCCGGACCAGGTCGCGGGCCTCGATCAGCGCGTCCATCGCGCACTCCCGCACCCATCCAGGCGACAGCAGACCCAGCGCGCGGCCGCGGATTCAGTTAGGATTTGTGCACCTCTCATCGCGGCATGCCCGCCAACGTACCAACGGAGTCCTGTTCCATGGCGATCCTGATCATCGGTCTCATCCTCTTTCTCGGTGTACATTCGCTCCCCTTTCTCGCCCCGACATGGCGCGAGTCCCTTCAAGTGCGCATCGGTGAGGTCCCTTACAAGGGGCTCGCCTCGGTGTTGAACCTGACCGGCTTTCTGCTGATCCCCTGGGGTTACGGGCTGGCCCGCCAGGAACCGTTCACAGTGTACGCCCCGCCCGTCTGGACCGCACACCTCGCATTGCTGATCCTGGTGCCGGTTTTTCCCCTGTTGTTCGCCGCCTTCCTGCCGGGGCGCATCCAGACCTGGGCCAAACACCCCATGCTGCTGGCCGTCATTCTCTGGGCGCTGGCCCACCTGATTGCCAACGGCAACCTGGCGGATGTGGTGCTGTTCGGTTCCTTCCTGGCCTGGTCACTGGCCGATCGTATCTCGTTCATGTGGCGCACCGCGCCCCCGGTGCAAGGCGCCCCGCCCGGCAAGGCGAACGATTGGCTCGCCTTGGGCTTGGGTCTGCTACTGTATGGGGCCTTCATGGGCGGAGCCCATCTCTGGTTGATCGGCGTCTCGCCCTTGGGCATGCGCTGAAGCGGGTTCTCGGCGCAATCGGAATCCTTCCACAAGGATGTGGCCGCGATCAAGGGCGTTATTCGGCGTCGAACAGTTGCTCGCCCCGCACGACGCTGGCCGCCCGCAGCAGCCAGCGGTGCAAGGTGTCGCGCTCCCGGCAGGCACGCACGCGGGTCTCGAGCGGCACGTCCACCGGAATGCCCCGGCCCTGTAACAAGGCGAGAATGGCCTCGGCCAGGCCTTCCTCGCGTCCCTCTTGGCGCCCTTCCTTGCGACCTTCCTTGCGCCCTTCCTTGTGACCTTCCTTGCGCCCTTCCGTGCGCACCGCCTCCAGGCTGTCATAGCCCTCGCGTTGCAGCAGATTGCGCAGCGTCGCCCGATGCCCCGCCGCGCGGTCGTACAGGGCTTCCACCGGGATCGGATTGCGCAGGATGCCCGGCGCCGCCAACACTTCGCCCGCCCCGACCAGGCGCGGCGGCTGGCCGGCCTCGTGGACCTCCACCCGCCGCGGACCCTGCACCCGCACCACCCACACGTAACGGGTTCCGGCCGCCAGCAACTCGGCAATCTTGACCTTGAGATCCGCCTGGTCCTGACCGCGACCGGCATACTCGATGGCCAGCGGCGGCGCACCGGGAATCCAGCCGTCCGCGTCCGCCCCGGCGGCGGCAGCCACCGCCACATCGGGGGCGCGCAAGGTGCCCGGCGCGGGCGTGAAGCCGGCATCCACGCCGGCCCATTCGACCGCCGGATCGCTGTCGATGACGGCAGCCCCGATCAGATTGGGCGCGGCGTGCTCGCGCCGCGCCGGGGCACAGTAGAGTGGATGGCCGTTGGACAGCTCATAGCGGTCACCCTCGCGCAACTGGTCGGCGCGAAAGGGGCCAATGGCAGGCTCGCGGCGGATCTTGGACATGGTGCTGGGCTCCGTGGTTATCAGGGCACCTCGGTGGTGATGATAGCCTGATGCCATAGGCTTCGTCCCGGCGGTGGAACGGCTGCGTCAGAGGAGCTTGACCAAGGCTGCCACCGCGGCGACGGCGGCCATGATCATGGCCCCGAGTTTGATGATCAGGCGGTACTCCAGTTCGCGAATTTCGGCCTTGAGCGCCCGCTCCAGCGCCAGGAGGTCGGACTTGGTCGCTAGCTCAGCCTCGACATGGGCGTTGCGGAAGGCCTCGGCGATGGCCTCCGCCTGGTTCTCCGGAAGGCCGGATTCCTTGAGCGTGCGGATGAATTTATAGGTGTCGAAGGCAATGGTCGTCATGGTCCACTCCGGTTGGCGATCGAGGTCAACCTAGTCCTGTCGGGATGCGGGGTCAAGACTGCTCGGGCACTGTTGATTGACCGCGCCGCACGGTTGATCACGGCGCGTCGAACAGCTGCTCACCCCGCTCGATCCGGGCCGCCCGCAGCAGCCAGCAGTGCAAGGTGTCGCGCTCCCGACAGGCGCGCACGCGGGTCTCAAGCGGCGCGTCCACCGGGATGCCCCGGCCCTGTAACAAGGCGAGAATGGCCTCGGCCATGCCTTCCTCGCGTCCCTCTTGGCGCCCTTCCTTGCGACCTTCCTTATGACCTTCCTTGCGCCCTTCCTTGTGACCTTCCTTGCGCCCTTCCGTGCGCCCTTCCTTGTGACCTTCCGTGCGGACCGCCTCCAGGCTGTCGTAACCCTCCCGCTGCAGCAGATTGCGCAGCGTTGCCCGATGCCCCGCGGCACGATCGTACAGGGCCTCGACCGGGATCGGATTGCGCAGGATGCCCGGCGCCGCCAACACTTCGCCCGCCCCGACCAGGCGCGGCGGCTGGCCGGCCTCGTGGACCTCCACCCGCCGCGGACCCTGCACCCGCACCACCCACACGTAACGGGTTCCGGCCGCCAGCAACTCGGCAATCTTGACCTTGAGATCCGCCTGGTCCTGACCGCGACCGGCATACTCGATGGCGAGCGGCGGCGCGCCGGGAATCCAGCCGTCCGCGTCCGCCCCGGCGGCGGCAGCCACGGCCACATCAGGGGCGCGCAGGGTGCCCGGCGCGGGCGTGAAGCCGGCATCCACGCCGGCCCACTCGACCGCCGGATCGCTGTCGATGACGGCGGCCCCGATCAGATTGGGCGCGGCGTGCTCGCGCCGCGCCGGCGCACAGTAGAGTGGATGGCCGTTGGAGAGCTCATAGCGGTCACCCTCGCGCAACTGGTCGACGCGAAAGGGGCCAACGGCGGGCTCGCGGCGGATCTTGGGCATAGTGCTGGGTTCCGTTGTCATCAGAGCGGGTCGACTATAATGATAGCCTCGTTACTCATCCTGCTCCACCAGCGCCAGCCCCCGCGCCAGATCAGTCCGGATATCCGCGCTCGACTCCAACCCCACGGCGATCCGCACCAGCCCCTCGCCGATCCCCGCCGCGGCCCGCTCTTCCGGGCTCAGACGCCCGTGGGTGGTGGTGGCCGGGTGGGTGATGGTGGTCTTCACATCGCCCAAATTGGCGGTGATGGAGAGCATGCGCGTGGCGTCGATCACCTGCCAGGCCCCAATTCGGCCGCCGCGTACGTCGAACGCGACGATGCCGCCGCCGCCCCGCTGCTGCACGCCCACCAGATGGTGCTGCGGGTGGTTCGGCAATCCCGGATAGTAGACCCGCTCGACGGCTGACTGTTCGCTCAGCCAGCAGGCGAGATCCGCCGCCGCGCGCGAATGCGCCTGCATCCGCAGTTCCAGGGTCTCCAACCCCTTGAGGAAAACCCAGGCGTTGAATGGGCTCATGGTCGGCCCGGCGGTGCGCAGAACGCCGAAGACCTCCTCACCGACCAGCTTGCGGTCACCGACCACAGCACCGCCGATGCAGCGTCCCTGCCCGTCCAGATATTTGGTCGCCGAATGGATGACCAGATCCGCACCCAGTTCGAGCGGACGCTGCAGGGCCGGGGTACAGAAACAGTTGTCGACCGCCAGCAGGCAGCCGTGCGCACCCGCGAGTTGTGCCAAGGCACGCAGATCGGCGATTTCGGTCAGCGGATTGGACGGCGTCTCGCAGAACAGCAGCCGGGTCTGCGGGCGGATCGCCGCGGCCCAGGCCGACGCATCGCTCAACGGCACATAGCTGGTGGCGATGCCGAACCGGGCCAAATACTTATTGAACAGCATGGTGGTGCTGCCGAAGACGCTGCGCGAGGAGACGATATGGTCCCCAACCTTGAGCAAGCCCATGCATACCGCGAGGATGGCAGCCATGCCCGAGGCCGTGGCCACGCAGGACGTCCCGCCCTCCAACGAGGCCAGCCGCTCCTCGAAGGCGCGCACCGTCGGATTGGTAAAGCGCGAGTAGATGTTTCCCGCTTGCTCTCCGGAAAAGCGTGCGGCGGCCTCGGCGGCACTGCCGAAGACGAAGCTCGAAGTGGCGAAGATGGGTTCGGCGTGCTCCCCCTCTGGGGTACGGTGGTGCCCGACACGCACCGCGCGGGTGGCGAAGCCGGTCGCCGATCCGGCGTCCGGCAAATCAGGATTCAAAGCGTCTTCAGGCGGTATTGTGCAAGCCAATGACATTCTCGCTGTACAAGGAGTGAACCTCCTTGGCATGGTCGTTGCGGTTGGTCTCGAGATGCTGGAGGTAATCCGCGGTCACATCTCCGGTCACATAGTGCCCGTCGAAGACCGAGCAGTCGAAACGATCCACGTGGCTCTTGCCCCGCTTCTGAACGGCCTGAATCAGATCATCCAGATCCTGATAGATGAGTCCGTCGGCACCCAGAAACGCGGCCACAGCGTCGGCGGTACGCCCGTGCGCGACCAGTTCGACGGCGGACGGCATGTCGATACCGTAAACATTCGGGAAGCGCACCGGCGGCGCGGCGGAGGCGAAATAGACCCGATTGGCGCCAGCCTCGCGTGCCATCTGGATGATCTGCTGGGAGGTGGTGCCACGCACGATGGAGTCATCCACCAGCAGGACATTCTTCTTCTTGAACTCCAGATCGATGGCGTTGAGTTTCTGCCGAACCGACTGTTTACGCACCTTTTGACCGGGCATGATGAAGGTGCGGCCAATGTAGCGATTCTTGATGAAGCCTTCGCTGTAGGGGAGGTTCAGGTGATTGGCGAGTTGCAGCGCGGCGGTACGACTGGTGTCCGGAATCGGGATGACGACATCGATGTCGTGGGCGGCCCATTCGCGCTTGATCTTGGCAGCCAGCCGTTTACCCATCCGCGAGCGTGCCTTGTGCACCGAGATGTTGTCGATGATGGAATCCGGCCGCGCCAGATAGACAAACTCGAAAATACAGGGGGAGAGAACCGGCGAGGCGGCACACTGCTGCGTATGGAGTTCGCCGTCCACGCTGATGAAGACCGCCTCGCCGGGGGCCACGTCGGCAATCAGGGTGAACCCCAGGGTGTTCAGAGCCACAGACTCCGAGGCGATCATGTACTCGGTGCCCTCATCGGTCTCCCGCTGGCCGTAGATCAGCGGACGGATGCCGAAGGGATCGCGAAAACCAAAGACACCGAAACCCGGAATCATCGCCACCGCGGCATAGCCGCCGCGACAGCGCCGGTGCACTCCGGACACGGCTCGAAAGATATCCTGTTCATCGATGCGCAACTTGCCCTGAACCTGTAACTCGTGGGCAAAAATGTTGAGCAGCACCTCCGAATCCGAGTCGGTATTGATGTGTCGCAGGTCGTCGACAAAGAGGTCGCGCTTCAACTCCTCGGCATTGGTCAGATTGCCGTTGTGGGCCAACACGATGCCGTAAGGAGAATTGACGTAGAAGGGCTGGGCCTCGGCGGAACTGGCGGCTCCGGCGGTCGGGTAGCGCGCATGACCCACGCCCATGGTGCCGCGCAACTGGAGCATGTTGCGGGTGCGGAACACATCGCGCACCAACCCCTTGTCCTTGCGCAAATGCAGCCGCTCACCCTCGCAGGTCACGATCCCCGCCGCGTCCTGGCCGCGGTGCTGGAGCACCAGCAGGGCGTCATAGAGCGCCTGATTGACCAGCCCCTTGCCGACGATGCCGACGATGCCGCACATTGGAGACCTCACTCGCGCGTCTACCGCAGACGGACGCCGAAAAACAGGAAGCGCAGAAAACTACCCGAGAACGGGGCTCACCGCAACCATGCCGCGCCACGGCCCACCGCCGATGCCATCGCCGGGGCGCCTTGGCGTCCGGGCAATCGCCGGTCGATCGGGACCCGGTGCAGAAACACTCAGACCCGCTTCAACTGCTCCTGGATGTCCGACGGGACCAGACCCAAAAGCCATTCGGCGGCCTGCTGAAACTGAACGATGACCCCGGATTCCTGCCACCAGGACTCCTCCGGCAACGGGGTCAGGGCCGCCAGGAACACCGCCATGGCGACCACCACGCCCCCGCGTCCCGCACCAAAAATCAGCCCCAGCAGCCGGTCCAGACCGGTCAGCCCGGTCTTATCGATCAGCGCCGTCAGGAGTGCCCCGATGATGGAGCCCAGTATCAAAACGACCAGGATCAGCCCGACAAAAGCGACGCCGACCCGCACGTTCGGCTGGGCGATCTGTGCGGTCAGCGCATCCGCGACCCCCTTATGATAGAGATAAGCGACCCCGAGTGCGGCAAGCCAGACGGCCAGCGACAACACCTCGCGGATCAGCCCGCGCGCCAATCCGATCAGCGCGGACACCAGGATGATCGCAACGATCGCAATATCGACCCAGTTCATAGCGGTTCCCCAGCGCAGGCACGCGATCGCGCCCCTTATGGATAGTTCGTGATCAGTGTATTGACCTTGTGGCGCTCACGCAGCCGCGCGGCGGTCTGTTCGGCGCGGGCGCGATCCAGTTCCGGACCCACCCGGACTCGGTAATACACCTTGCCGTTGACAGTCGCCTTTTCCACGAAGGCCGTGAAGCCACCCGCCCGTAACTTACGCTCCAGGTCGGCCGCGCCTTCCGGTGTGGCGACACTGGCGACCTGGATCACCCAGGAGGGCAGGCCGTCGTTGGCGCCGCGCGGCGACACCGCGGCATTGGCCGTCGTCTCCGCCGTGGTGGGTGCCTTGGTTGTCCCGGCGTCGGCCGGCCGGGGTGTTGTTGCCCCGCCCGACCCGGGGACTCCGGGCAGCGCCAGGGGCTCGGAGACAGTCAACTGTGTCTCATCGAGCCCACCGACCCCGGAGTCCTCCGGCCGCAGAAAGACTTCCGTCTGCACTTTCGGATCGAAGCTCGGAGCGCGCGACATGGACTCCTGAATCGGCGGCAGGGTGTCCAGAGAGGACTCGGGCTCGAACCACATGGGCACGAAGATGACCGCCAGAGTGACGAGCACCAGCGCACCGATCAACCGTTTTTTGGCACCTTCTCGCATAGATCCTATCTCTCCCGCGGCGAACAGACCAAGACTGGACGGCATACACCCGGGCTCGCCGTTAGGCGACACCTCCCCGGGCCTGGACGCGCCGCTGCTCTGGCCGCGCAGTATAGCAGCATGGGCGACTCACTCGATCTGCCGCGCGAGCGCCTCACCGACGATCGTGAACGAACCGTAAATCAGCAAACAATCGCCGGGCGCAGACGCGGCCAGGGCGGCATCGATGGCCTCCGGAACACTGGCCCATACCGCGCTTTGCGCCCCGTGAAGGACGTCGCGCAAACACTCCGCCAGCCGGGCGGCCGGCATGGCGCGCGCGTCCCGGCTCGCGGTGAGATACCAGGCATCAACCAGCGGCTTCAGTGGTGCCGCAACCGCCTCCGCTTCCTTGTCGGCCAGCACGCCGAAGACGGCCCGCACCCGCCCGGTACCGCGAAACCCGCGCAGATTCTCCGCCAAGGCCGCGGCGGCCTGCGGGTTATGCGCGACATCCAGAATCCAGGTGACCGTGCCGGGGACCACTTGAAACCGACCGGGCAGCCGGGCCCGCCCGAGACCGGCCCGAATCGCCTGCACCGGCAGCGGCAGCCGCGCGCGCAGACTGCGTAGCGCCGCCAGCGCGGCGGCGGCATTGTGGATCTGATGGGCGCCGCGCATGGCCGGTATCGGCAAGGCCAGGCGTTCGCCATCGCTCCCCCGCCAGATCCAGCCGCCGCTCTCCGCATCACGCTCCGCAGCAAGTTCGCGGCCCACCTGGAACACCGGTGCGCCCAGATGTTGCGCCTGAGCGCGAAGCCGCTCGGGGGCATCCGGCTGACCGATGATCGCCGGACGCCCGGACCGGAAAATACCAGCCTTCTCCGCGGCGATGGCATCCGGGGTCTCACCCAGCCAGGCCATGTGGTCGCGACCGATCGAGGTCACCACCGCACAATCCGCGTCGATCAGATTCACCGCGTCGAGCCGCCCGCCCAGACCTACTTCCAATACAACCAGATCCGGCCCGGCGGCCGCGAACAGGTCGAGCGCGGCCAGGGTACCGAACTCGAAATAGGTCAGCGGCGTCGCGCCGCGGGCGTCCTCAACCCGGGCAAAGACCGCGCACAGTGCCTCATCCGTCACCGCCTCACCATTGATGCGCACCCGCTCGTTGTAACGCAACAGATGCGGCGAGGTGTAGCAGGCCGTGCGATAGCCCGCGGCCTGCGCCATGGCCTCGATCAAGGCCACACAGGACCCCTTGCCGTTGGTCCCGCCGACGGTGATGACCGGACCACCCAGGCCAGGCGCGCCAAGCCGTGACCACACGTCGGCCACCCGCTCCAGTCCAAGTTCCATGCGATGCGGGTGCAATGTGCTCTGCCAGGCGAGCCATTCCTCCAGGGTCTTCATAGGCATTGCGCTGCTCAGGGCCGCGGCCGACGCGCCAGAATCGCCAGCAGATCGCTGACGCGTTCACGCAGGTCACGACGGTCGACGATCATGTCCAAGGCGCCCTTCTCCATCAGGAATTCACTGCGCTGGAAACCCTCCGGGAGTTTCTCGCGCACCGTCTGCTCGATGACACGGGGGCCGGCGAAACCGATCAGGGCACCGGGTTCGGCGATGTTGATGTCACCGAGCATCGCCAGGCTGGCCGAAACGCCGCCCATGGTCGGATCGGTCATCACCGAGATGAAGGGCAGACCGCGCGCCCGCAACTGCCCCAGGGCCGCGCTGGTCTTGGCCATCTGCATGAGCGAGAACAGACTCTCCTGCATGCGCGCCCCGCCGCTGGCCGAAAAACACACCAGGGCGGCGCCGTTTTCCAGGGCGCTGTCCATGCCGCGCACGAAGCGCTCCCCGACCACCGAACCCATGGACCCCCCCATGAACTCGAACTCGAAAGCGGCGGCAACCACCGGCTCGCCTTTCAGCCGACCGCGCAGCACCACTAGCGCATCCTTCTCGCCGGTCTGTTTCTGGGCCGCGATCAAACGATCCTTGTAGCGTTTGAGATCCTTGAACTTAAGCGGATCAGCCGATTCCATCTCGACGCCCAACTCCTCGCGCGGTTCAGCATCGAGAAAGCAGTCCAGCCGCCGCCGCGCGCGGATGCGGTTGTGGTGGTTGCACTTGGGGCAGACCTCAAGGTTGCGCTCGAGTTCAGCGCGATAGAGGATCGCGTTGCAGCCAGGGCATTTGGCCCAGATCCCTTCCGGTACGGCACGCTTATGGCTCGCCTCGGTGCGGATGCGGCTCGGCATCAGCTTTTCAAACCAACTCATGGTCTTTTCGCGTAAATCCTCGGTATCGATCACTTTCTTAGCCACGATCGGCTCCGTCCATCGCGGCGCGCAGGCCGGACAGAAAATCGCCGATCACGGCAGGAATCCGCTCCGGCGTGGCGACGAGATCCTCGATCTGACTGACAATAGCGCTGCCGACAATCACCGCGTCGGCAAGGCGCGCGACCTGGGCCGCAGTCGCCGCATCCTTGATGCCGAATCCGACTCCGACCGGTAGCGGGATCAATGATTTGATCACACCCACCCGGTCGGCGACACCGACCAGGTCGAGATGGCCGGCACCGGTCACTCCCTTGACCGAAACGTAGTAGACGAAGCCGGAGGCCGCCGCGCCGATGCGGCGGATGCGCTGCTCGGTCGAGGTCGGGGCCAGCAGATAGACGAGATCGAGCCCCTGGGCGCGCAGTGCGCCCACCAGGTCGTGCCCCTCCTCCGGCGGTACGTCCACCACCAGCGCGCCATCGACGCCGGCCGCCGCGGCTTGCGCGGCGAACTGTGCGTAGCCCATAACCTCGATTGGATTGAGGTAGCCCATCAGCACGACCGGGGTCTGCGCATCCGTGGCGCGGAACGCGCGCACCATGGCGATCACATCGCTCAGAGCGATGCCGTTGGCGAGTGCGCGCTCGGTCGCGCGCTGAATCACCGGACCATCCGCGATGGGGTCGGAAAAGGGCACGCCCAGCTCGATCAGATCCGCCCCGGCGGTGACCATCGCATGCATGAGCGCAACGGTGGTCGCGGCGTTTGGATCACCGGCGGTGACGAATGGAATCAGGGCAGTGCGTCCGCGCGCGCGCAGGGACTCGAAACGGGCAGCGATACGACTCACAGGATCAGGCCCTCGTGCTTGGCGACGGTGTGCATATCCTTGTCCCCACGACCGGACAGGTTCACCAGAATGCTCTGCTCGCGGCGCATGGTGGGGGCGAGCTTGGCCGCGTAGGCCAGGGCATGACTCGACTCCAGGGCCGGGATGATGCCCTCGGTGCGAGTCAGGCAGTGGAAGGCGGCCAAAGCTTCCTGGTCGGTAATGGCGTCATAACGGGCGCGCCCGGAGTCCTTGAGCCAGGCATGCTCCGGACCGACCCCCGGATAGTCCAGACCGGCGGAGACCGAGTGGGTCTCGATGATCTGGCCGTTGCTGTCCTCCATGAGATAGGTGCGATTGCCATGCAGCACCCCGGGTCGGCCGGCGTTGAGCGGCGCGGCATGGCGGCCGGTTTCAAGTCCGTCACCGGCGGCCTCGATCCCGTACATGGCCACCTCCGTATCCTCGATGAACGGGTAGAAGAGACCGATGGCGTTGGACCCGCCGCCGACACAGGCGACCAGGGCGTCGGGCAGACGTCCGGTGCGCGCCAGCATCTGCGCCCGGGCCTCGCGCCCGATCACCGACTGAAAGTCCCGTACCATGGCCGGATAGGGGTGCGGGCCAGCAACGGTGCCGATGATGTAGAAGGTGTTGTCGATATTGGTGACCCAATCGCGCATCGCCTCGTTCAGCGCATCTTTGAGGGTGCGTGAGCCTGACTTGACCGGCACCACACGGGCACCGAGCAACCGCATGCGGTAGACATTGGCCTCCTGCCGCGCCACATCGACCTCGCCCATGTAAACCACGCACTCCAACCCCAAGCGCGCCGCCACGGTCGCACTGGCCACCCCATGCTGGCCGGCGCCTGTCTCGGCGATGATGCGGGTCTTACCCATGCGCCTGGCGAGCAGGGCCTGACCCACGGTGTTGTTGATCTTGTGAGCGCCGGTGTGGTTCAGGTCCTCGCGCTTCAGGAAGATCCGGGCGCCGCCGAGTTCGCGGCTCCAGCGCGCGGCGAGATAGATCGGCGAGGGCCGGCCAACGTAATCCTGCAGATCGGCGTCGAGTTCGGCTTGAAACTGCGGATCGCCCAGATAGCGCTCATAGGCCTCGCGCAGCTCGGTGAGCGGTTGCATCAGTGTTTCGGGCACGAACAGGCCGCCATAGGGGCCGAAATGACCGTCCGCGTCTGGCCAGTGATAGGGTGTTCGCGCCCGGACGTCCGCCCGCGCACGTCGGTCATCAATCGTCTCGGCCGTCGTCGCCGGTTGTGTCGCCATCGCGTACCCCTTGCATAAAAGCATGAATTTTCGCCGGATCTTTAACGCCTTTGGCGGCCTCCAGGCCGCCGCTCACATCGATCGCGTAAGGACGTACCCGACGAATCGCGGCAGCCACGTTCCCTGGATCAAGTCCTCCGGCGAGGACGATACGCGAAGCCAGCTCAGGCGGAATGCGCGCCCAATCGAAGGTGGCACCGGTCCCACCGGGCAGGCCCGGGTCGTAGGCGTCGAGAAGGAGCCCGGCAGCAGCTTCATAGCGCGCGGCCTGGGCCATGAGATCGAGCCCCGGACGCATCCGCACGGCCTTGATCCAGCGTCGGCCGAAACTCCCGCACAGTTCGGGCGGTTCGTCGCCATGAAACTGCAAGAGTTCGAGCGGGACCTGCTCAAGAACCTGGCGGACCGCCGTCGCAGACGCATCGACGAAGAGTCCGACCATCGTCACGAATGGCGATACCAGTCGGCACAGTGCACGCGCCTGAGCGGGCGTCACCGCCCGCGGACTCGGCGGATAGAACACCAGACCAATGGCATCGACACCCGCCGCTACCGCGGCACACACATCCTCCGGCCGAGTGAGACCGCAGATCTTAACCCGGGTTCGCATCGTTATTGCACCGACTTTTTCTGCGCATTCGATCGCCGACAGCGCCGAACACAAACTACCGACCGCCGCCGGCCGCCTGAGGCAGCGCGTACTCCACCGGGTAGTCCGCGCGTACGAAAAACAGTCCCTGCGGCGGCGCCGTCACCCCGCCGACAGTTCGATCACACACCACAAGCAATTCCCGGGTCCAGTCTACGGATGCCTCGCCGCGGCCAATGGCGATCAAGACGCCGACAATATTGCGCACCATATGCTGCAGGAAACCGTTCGCTCCGATCGCCAGATCGATCACCTCGCCATCCCGCCGCAGGTCCAGGTAGTGCAGCCGGCGCACCGGGCTCTTGGCCTGACAGCCTGCCGCGCGGAAACTGCTGAAATCGTGCTCACCCAGCAGCGCGGTACCCGCCGCCTGCATTCGCTCGAGGTCCAGCGGCTGATGGACCCACAGGGCGCGATCACGCTCCAGTGCGCAACGGGTGTTACGGGTCAGGATGCGGTAGCGATAATGACGAGCGCCGGCGGAAAAGCGGGCGTGAAAGGAATCGGGCACCTGTCGCGCCCAACACACGGCACAGTCCCGCGGGAGGTTGACGTTGGTCCCGAGCACCCAGGCGCGCTCCGTGCGATCGGCAACGGTATCGAAATGAACGACCTGCTCGAGTGCATGGACACCCGCGTCGGTGCGTCCGGCACAGTGGATGCGGACCGGATGGTCAGCGACCCTCGAGACCGCCGCTTCCAGGGTCTCCTGGACCGTGCGTCCCTGCGCCTGGGTCTGCCAGCCGCAATAGCCGGAACCGTCGTACTCGACTCCCAGCACGATCCGCCGACTTGACTGCGGATCAGCGGTCATCGCGCACGCTCAGTGTCCGGATCGCCGCTGCTGCGCCCCGCGCGCGGTTGGCAGCAGGGCCGGCTGGAGGCGAGATGGTTCAACCGATACGCCGCAGCAACACCTGGGCCTCGCTGCGCTGCTCCTCGTTGCCCTCGCCCAGTACTTCTTCGAGGATGCCCTTGGCCGAATCCTGGTCGCCCATCTCGACGTAAGCGCGAGCCAGATCGAGTTTCGTCGCCGTCTCATCCCAGAGCCCCGGATCCATCTGCCACTGAGATGACAGCAAATCGCTCGATGCACTGTCGTCCTGAATACCGAAGAGCACCGGCAGTACGGTACCGACTCCCTTCGATGCGCCAAGCCCGAGCGTTTCGCCTTTCGGCCCTGCCAGCCCCGCCGCCGGCACGGACTGGTCAGCCGTGGTGCCCGACTGACTGACCCCGGACGCTGTGTCATCGAACGTCCGGAGGTCGAGTTCACTGGCCGACCGCAGGTCCTCAATGGTCAGCTCAAGGTCCGATAACCCGCCGGAAAACAGCCGATCGTTCTCGTCACTCGGCGGCACCTCAAGCTGCAGCAGGTCGCTGTCCGGCAGGCGGGCAGGCGTGCTTGCCGACGGATGCTCCGCCGGTGTCGCGACCTTGCCGTCAGACCCGGACGGAGACCAACCGGACAGCAGATCCGCTGCCGGGCGAACCTCTCGGGCCGGATCAACGTCCGCCGCAGGATGGGGCGCCGCGCGCAACGCCAGGTCGGCTGACGGCTTGCGTGCATCGCTGATATCGAGGGAGTAGACATCATCGGAATTGCCGCCGACGGAATCGGGCAGCAGCTCCGCCCCGGGCCCGGGGCGGTCGATACTCGACGCGGAAGGTGCGGCGTAGGCGTCGCCAAGCGTGCGGGCGTTGGAACCGAGAAAACGTTCGATTGACGACTCGGGACGCTCAGCATCAGGCGCGGCGCGCGCCGATGTCGCCGCGAAACTAGCGTCAACGCCGACCGGCTGCACGGCAGCGGCCATATCGACCAAACGCTTCCAACGCTCCGGATTGACCTGATCGCCGCCGGCAGCCTGGACCTGCCGCAGCAGATCACCCAGCGCTTGCGAGTTCTTGGCACCGTAGAAGGCTTCCGCAAGCTTGAACTGAAGATCCAGGCGGTCGGGGCTGCGTTTGAGTTCATCCCGCAGGAGTTCTTCAGCCTCGTGATAGCGGCCATAGGCGATGTAGATGTCAGCCTCGGAGATGACATCGGCCTCGTCCGTTTCCGGCTCGATCCGACCAAATGGCGCAAATCCCGCGGACGGGGAATCGAGTGCACCCGGCACCGCCGACTCGCGCAAATCCGAACTGGAACTTTGGCCGGCGAGTGGCGACATCGACTTACGCGTCGACGCCAGCATCAGATTTTCAGGGACCTCGCGCGAATCGAACTCCACACTCGAATCGCGCCCGATGCGGCGGCGGGAGCGCAGCCACATCAGCACGCTGATACCCAGGGCAGTCGCGGCAGCGACACCGGCCAGCGGCAGCAACAGCGCACGCCAGGCGGAATCATGCTCGGAACCGGCAACCGGACTCGCAGTGCTGGCCGGCATCGGCATCCCTGACTGATTGATCTGCGGAGAAAGCGCAGCCGGCGTGGATGCTGGGGTTGATTTGGTCGACGCGGCAGTCGATGCAGTTATCGGTGCCATAGGCAAAGAGATGGTGTCTCCCGGGGCGGCACTCCCCCCGACCGCGGTACCCGGCGGCAGCATATCAAGCGCCGCAGGACTGCCGTCGAGCAGCTCACCAGGTACTCCGCCGGCAGCAGCATCATCCGGGGGTAAACCACCCGCCGCCCCAAGTGACGCGATCATGTCCGGCGGGGCCGTCGGCGCCACGGTCGCTCCCGGCACCGGTGTACCTGCCGTGACCGCGGCCGGACCACCCGGTACCGACGTGCCTGCCGTGACCGCCGCCGGACCACCCGCCGCCGGTGCGTCTCCCGTGACCGCCGCCGGTCCCCCCGGGGGCCGAGCGGGCTGACCCGCGTTCAGCACGCCCGGCGCCGGTTGCTCCCCGCCCTGGATGCGGGCAAGCTCCGCGTTACGCAACTGCAGCAGTCGCTGGATCTCCGAGAGCTGGGACTCAAGTTCCCGAATACGCCCTCGCATTTCCACAGTTTCCTGTCGGGTACTCTCGCTCGCCTCGCGAACCAGCAGAAGCTCCTCCTCCATCCCCGCTTTTCCCGGGCCAGTGGTCGCCGCGCGCGCTTCGCTCGCGGGAGCGGTCCCGGCAATCTTCAGTCGCGACTCGCCGGCCAGAGCCGGCTGCGGGGGCGCGGTCGGGTCGGTCAGCGGGGTGCGGCGCACCTGATCACCCTTCAGCGCGGCCGCGAACTCCCGGTTGGCGGCGTCCGGCCCGAGGGCGAACAATTCGTCCGCACTCGGTATGGTCAGCGTTTTGCCGGCGATCAGCCGATTGATGTCACCGCGGATGAAGGCATCTTGATTGTTCCGATAGAGCGCCATGGCGGTTTGCGACACCGTGGCACCCGCGGGGGTTCGAGCGCGCGCCAAACGCCAGAGTCCGGTACCTGGACGAATCGGACCGAAACGCTTCGGGAACCCATCGCTGCTTGCGGCAACCGGCGGCGCGGCCTCGAGCGGCGGCGAGGCGGCCTTCTTGGTGCGAGCCGGCCGTGGCTGTTCAACCGCAGCCACGGCGGCCGGCGCGCGCGTCGGCCGAGCACTCGCCATAGGCTGCTCAATCGGCGGAGCGGACCGCGAGGCGGTGACCGCCGGATCCAGCAGGAGGGTGAACTGCTTGACCAGGCGCCCATTCGGCCACACGACTTCGACCAGGAAGTCCATGTAGGGCTCACGGATGGGTTCCCGGCTGGTGACGCGGATGACCGGTCTGCCACGCGCAGAGAGTTGTGGACTCAGCCGCAGCTTGCCCAGGTGGTGGTAGCGCTCGACACCGGCCTTGTTGAACTCGGCTTGCGGGGCGATCTGCGCCTTGATCGTATCGAGTTCGTCCGACTTCACGTCAAGAAGCTCGATCTCTCCGACAAAGGGCTGATTCAGCGCGGATTGCAGGCGCATTCCACCCACACCCAAGGCATACGCATTGGTCACGACCAAGGCCGGTACCAGCATCGACGCCAGGTAAAACTTGCGAGACATCCTACTCCCTCGTTCACCAATAAACGGCTGCGTGGGCGATCCGCTCAACCCGTAGCGGGAAGTCGATACCGGGCGAAATCCGCGAACCCGGCGCGAACTCAGAACATGACTTCACCTTACGGACCGAACTATATCTGAATCCCCCGCCTTTCACCAAGGGTACACCACGGCCGCGGCCGGCCGATCCTGACCTAGCGCTCGAGAAGGATGCGCAGCATTCGCCGCAACGGCTCGGCCGCACCCCAAAGTAACTGATCGCCGACCGTGAAGGCCGCCAGATAGCGCTCCCCGAGATTCATCTTGCGCAGACGTCCGACCGGCACCTCCAGCCGTCCCGTCACCGCGGCCGGCGACAGCTCACGGACGGTCCGCGCCCGCTCGTTGGGAATTACCCGCACCCAGTCGTTGGCGGCGGCGATGATCCGCTGTACCTCTTCCAGGGACAAGTCCTGGTTGAGCTTGATGGTGAGTCCCTGACTGTGGCAGCGCATCGCCCCGACCCGCACGCACAGCCCGTCGACCGGGATGGGCTGGTGATCGAGACCGAGGATCTTGTTCGTCTCGGCCTGCCCTTTCCACTCTTCGCGACTCTGGCCGTTCTCCAGTTGGGTATCGATCCAGGGAATGAGACTGCCGGCCAGCGGCGCGCCGAAGCTGGCGGTCGGCAAGGCCGCATCGCACAGGGTCGCGGTCACCGCGCGGTCGATCTCCAGGATCGCCGAGGCCGAATCGGCGAGCAGTGGTGCCGCGCAGTCGTGGAGCGCGCCCATCTGCTGCAGCAACTCGCGCATGTGTTTGGCACCGGCACCGGACGCGGCCTGGTAGGTCATGGCGCTGATCCATTCCACCAGGCCCGCGCGCAGCAAGCCGCCGATGGCCATCAGCATGAGGCTCACGGTGCAGTTGCCGCCGATGAAGTCGCGCCGGCCGGCCGCCAGGGCGGTGTCGATCAGCTCGCGGTTCACCGGGTCCAGGATAATGGTGGCATCGGGCTGCATCCGCAGGGCCGAGGCGGCGTCGATCCAGTAGCCATCCCACCCGGCGGCGCGCAGCTTGGGATGCACCTCCTTGGTGTAGTCCCCGCCCTGACAGGTGACCAGGATATCCATCTCACCCAGCGCGTCGATCGCACCGGCGTCAAGCAGAGGACCTCCGGCGCAACCCAGCTCCGGTCCCGGCTGGCCGACCTGGGAGGTGCTGAAAAAACGCGGCGCGTCGATCAGGTCAAAATCCTGTTCCGCCCGCATCCGATCCATGAGGACCGACCCCACCATGCCACGCCAGCCGATAAAACCTACACGATTCATCTCATTACATCCGCTACTTTACTACATCGGTCGAACCAGGTTCAAGTCGGCAAGGCCGCCACTACCGCATCCCCCATCTCCACTGTCCCGACCCGGCGCATCCCGGCCGATAGGATATCAGGGGTCCGTAGCCCTTGATCAAGCACCACGGAAACCGCCGCTTCAATCCGCTGCGCCACCTCCGGCGCCCCCAGCGAGTAGCGCAGCATCATGGCCACCGACAACAGGGTGGCCAGCGGATTGGCCACCCCCTGGCCCGCGATGTCCGGAGCGGAACCGTGAATCGGTTCATACATGCCCTGCCCGGCGGCGTTCAGGGACGCCGAGGGCAACATGCCGATCGAGCCGGTGAGCATGGAAGCACAGTCCGACAGGATGTCACCAAACAGATTGCCGGTCACCATCACATCGAACTGCTTGGGTGCCCGCACCAGTTGCATGGCCGCATTGTCCACGTACATGTGACTCAGCGCGACATCCGGGTAGTCGGCCCCCACGCGGGTCGCCACCTCGCGCCACAACTCGGTGCATTCCAGTACGTTGGCCTTATCCACCGAACAGACCCGCCGGTCGCGTTTGCGGGCCAGGTCGAAGGCCACGCGGCAGATGCGCTCGATCTCGGACTCGGTGTAGACCATGGTGTTGATCCCGCGGCGCTCGCCGGAGGCCAGGGTCTCCACCCCGCGCGGTTGGCCGAAATAGATGTCTCCGGTCAGTTCGCGCACGATCATGATGTCCAGCCCGGAGACCACCTCCGGCTTGAGGCTCGAGGCCCCGGCCAACTGCGGATACAGAATCGCCGGGCGCAGGTTGGCGAAGAGCCCCAGACCGGCACGCAGGCCCAAAAGTCCTTTCTCCGGGCGCTTGGAGATATGCAAGGGCTCCCACTTGGGTCCGCCGACCGCCCCCAACAGGACGGCATCCGCGGCGCGGGCGGCCTCCAGGGTCTGCGCGGGCAATGGATCACCGAATGCGTCATAGGCCGCGCCGCCCACCAACCCGTGCTCAAGCTCGACCGCGATGGCACCCTGCGCCTGGAGCGCCTTGAGCAGCTTGACCGCCTCGCCCACGATCTCCGGGCCGATGCCGTCGCCGGGCAGCACTAAAACCTTCTTCGTCAACTCATTATCTCCAATACTAAACCGCGCCCAGCGCGGTATGCGATGCTTGTGGATGAGATCGGCCCCGGCAGACGCGACGATTGCTGGAGCTGGCGCGGTTTAAAGTTATAAAAAGACCCAAGGCGCCTCGGCCCGTCGGCGGGCTTCAAAGGCACGGATGCTGTCCACCTGCTTGAGCGTCAGGCCGATGTCGTCGAGACCCTCGATCAGGCACTGCTTGCGGAAGGCATCCACGGTGAAGGGGATGGACACGCTGTCGAGGGTCAGCGTCTGCAGCGGCAGGTCCACCACCAGCCGCAGCGCGTCTGCACCCTTAGCTTGAGCGAACAGACGGTCGATTATTTCCGCTTCGAGAACAATCGGTAGTATCCCATTCTTAAAGCAATTGCTAAAGAAAATGTCGGCATAACTCGGGGCCAGGATGACCCGGATGCCGAAGTCCGCCAAAGCCCAGGGGGCGTGCTCACGGGAGGACCCGCAACCGAAATTCTCGCGCGCCAGCAGGATTTCAGCACCGGCGTAGCGCGGATCGTTGAGGACGAAGGCCGTGTTGAGCGGCCGGTTGGTACAATCCATGCCCGGCTCGCCGTGATCCAGATAACGCCATTCATCAAATAGATAGGGCCCAAAGCCGCTGCGCTTGATGCTTTTCAGAAACTGCTTGGGGATGATGGCGTCAGTGTCCACGTTGGCCCGATCCAGCGGCACCACACGCCCGGTGAAGTTCTTGAACGGCTCCATTCAGAGAGTCCTCACGTCGACGAAATGACCAGTAACCGCGGCCGCGGCCGCCATGGCAGGGCTGACCAGATGGGTGCGCCCGCCCGGCCCCTGGCGACCCTCGAAATTGCGATTCGAGGTCGAGGCGCAGCGCTCACCCGGCTCCAGCCGGTCCGCGTTCATGGCCAGACACATGGAGCAGCCGGGTTCACGCCATTCGAAACCGGCCGCGGTGAAAATGCGATCCAGCCCCTCGGCCTCGGCCTGCGCTTTCACCAATCCGGACCCCGGAACCACCAGCGCCAGCTTGATACTGGCGGCCACCTGACGGCCCGCGACCACGGCGGCTGCCGCCCGCAGATCCTCGATGCGCGAGTTGGTGCAGGAACCGATGAAGACCTTGTCCGGACGAATCTCGGTGATCGGCGTGCCGGGCGTGAGTCCCATATAACTCAAGGCGTGGCGCATGCTGCCGGCTTTCACCGGGTCCGGCTCGGCGGCCGGATCGGGCACCTTGCCGTCGACCGCGACCACCTGCTCGGGGGAGGTCCCCCAGGTGACTTGCGGCTGAATCTCAGCGGCGGCGAGCCGGATAATCTCATCAAACCGGGCATCCGGATCGCTGACCAGGGTGCGCCAGTGAGCCGCCGCGCGCTCGAAGAGGTCGCCCTTGGGAGCCAGCGGACGGCCGCGCATGTACTCGATGGTCTTCTCGTCGACCGCCACCAGTCCGGCCCGCGCGCCCGCCTCAATCGCCATATTGCAGACCGTCATACGGCCCTCGAGCGAGAGCGCGCGGATCGCCGAACCGCCGAACTCCACCACATAACCGGTGCCACCGGCAGTGCCGATGACGCCGATGACGGCGAGCACGATGTCCTTGGCGGTCACACCCGGCCCCAGACCCCCGTCGATGCTGATCAGCATCGCCTTGGACTTGCGCTGCAGCAGGCACTGGGTGGCCAGTACATGCTCGACCTCCGAGGTCCCGATCCCGAAGGCCAATGCACCGAAGGCGCCATGGGTGGCGGTATGCGAGTCGCCGCAGACCACCGTACTGCCCGGCAGGGTGAAGCCTTGCTCCGGACCGATCACATGGACGACCCCCTGACGCGGATCGCCCATGGCGAACTCGGTGATGCCGAAACTGCGGCAGTTCTCGTCCAGCGTCTCCACCTGCAGGCGCGAGACCGGGTCGGTGATCCCCGCCGCAAGATTAGCCGTCGGCACATTGTGATCCGGCACCGCCAGATTCGCCGCCACCCGCCACGGGCGCCGGCCGGCCAGGCGCAGCCCCTCGAACGCCTGGGGCGAGGTCACCTCATGGACGAGCTGGCGATCGATGTAGAGCAGCGCCGTGCCGTCCTCATCCACCCGCACCACATGTTCGTCCCACAGTTTATCGTAGAGGGTCCTGGCACCCATATCGCCGCCTCGCTAGCAAAATCTTAACCTCTAAGAATAGTCGGGGCGGTGCGCAAACTCAAACAGGAATGGGCGATGGCGACCCGGCAGCGCCAGACCGCCCTGGAACTACAGGAGAACCAGAAAGTCCTGGACCACTGGCCGTTGCGGCTCTTCCCCTTCCAGATCCTGCAATCGCACCGCTGCGACGGGCCGACCCCGCTGCGGGTCTTTCTTTCTCTGCCCGCCAACGGCCCGCGCGACCTGGAAGGGCCGGTGCGCCAGGCACTCCAGCAATTCCTCTCCAATCACTACAACTTCAATCTCAGAGTGCGCCCCATCGAACTCCTCGACGGTGCCTGGAAAGACGGCCAGTTCCAGGGTGCGGCCGGCATCAAGGCCCTGCACGAGCGGTTGCGCTCCGAGCCAACCCTGGTACTGGAGACCCAACTGCCGGAGGGCGATGACCATCTCTACATCAATCTGGCCTACTGGGGACCCGCCCAGGATCAGTACCTCTATCAGACCCTGGAGAAGATCGCCTATCGCTCCGTGGTCGAGGATTGTGCCCGCGCCGCGGCGCGACAATGGCGGCAGGCGCGCGAACGCCTGATCGGGCAAGGCCTCGCCAAGGACAACCTGGATGCCGACCAACGGTTTGGCGGTGTCCGCGCTGCCAATCTCAAGCGGCTGGAGCAGGAGGAAGCCCTGAGTGCCGCTGGCATCGCACTCGACCAGGTAGACCTGCCGCCTTTCCAACGGGTCAAGGAGGATTGGCGCGCCATTCACCAGTTCCTGATCACCTGGCATTGCCTGGTCATGGGTTGGATCGGCGACCTCT
>JACDZJ010000091.1_pt1 | contig 43123 bp, 53 predicted proteins | sample 7365721 | NCBI WGS metagenome assembly JACDZJ01 (sample SAMN15143480, study PRJNA637477) | pond metagenome | biome: freshwater wetland ecosystem [ENVO:00000243]; feature: pond [ENVO:00000033]; material: pond water [ENVO:00002228]; isolation source: pond water containing pink berries ... | reverse complement strand
CAGGCTTCGCAGCCGGCTTGGCAGCAGCTTTCTTCGGTGCAGCCGCTTTCTTGGCCACAGGCTTGGCAGCCGGCTTGGCAGCAGCTTTCTTCGGTGCGGCCGCTTTCTTGGCCACAGGCTTGGCAGCAGTAGTCTTCTTCGCAGCCGCCGGCTTCTTGGCTTTCTTCTCTTCAGCCATGTCGAACCTCCATTGCGTGTTTGAGGAAAGAATCAAAAACAACCCGCCTACAACAGCACGGATTATTCAGCAACGCCGGCGGACCGGAATTGATGAATTCAAAGACTTTCACCTGCCATCCCTGCGTTTGCAGGCAAGGGTGAAAGCGCGAAAAGGAAGAGATGGTGGTGCAGCCGGCAATGGTGGCGAATCGGCGCGATCGGGGTGCGGGACCGATTCTTTCAGCATTTGTGCGCCCAGTTTCTGCCTGCATGCCCCCCCTGAAGACCTGCCTGATAGAATTGCATCGACCTACTAGATGTAGTGGGTGAATCGCTTTTCGGCACTAATGGTAGTGGCTTGAAATTTTCAATGCAAGATAATTTAATGGCTGCCCCATCAGCCATGCCTCGACGTTGCGATGAAACCACGGCCAAGCATCACAGCGTCATGCGCGTACGGCAATTGCGGTCCAGTCGAAATGCGGGCCGGGATCGGTCTTGCGCCCCGGCGCAATGTCGGCATGTCCAACGATGGCCTCGAGCGGGTAGCGTAGCCGCAGTGCCGCCAGCAGGCGTTGCAGCGTTACATATTGGGCCACTGCGTAATCGCTGTAGTCATCTCCTTCCAGTTCGATGCCAAGAGAATAATCGTTGCAGCGCTGCTCGCCGCGCCAGCAGGAAACGCCGGCATGCCAGGCACGTTCGAGGCAGGAAACAAATTGCAGCAACACACCGCTGCGACGGATGAAAAAGTGGGTGGATAGACGCCAGCCGGCCAATGACGCATAATACGGATGTCCGGCCGGGTCGAGGCGATTGGTGAATAATTCAGTCACCGCATTCCCGCCGAACTCGCCCGGCGGCAGGCTGATGGCATGAATCACCACGAGCCTGACGGATGCACCGGGTAGGCGACGGTCGCGGTTGGGGCTATCGATCCGCGCGGCTGCCGGCAGCCAGCCAGCAGCATCAAGAAACCATTCAGCCGTTATTGTCATTAAGGCCCAGCCGTTCCAGCCGGTAACGCAGAGAACGGAAAGTGACACCGAGAATGCGTGCCGCCGCCGTCCGGTTGAAACGCGTTTTTTGCAACGCTTCGAGGATGGCACGGCGTTCATGTTCGTCAAGTAAGTCCTGCAGTGATTGGCCACCAAATTGTGCCGTCTCCCCAGCGCCAACTTTTTGCGGCTGAAGTTGCAGGTCATCAACATCGATAACGGAATCCACGTGCAGGGCCAGCGCACGCTCCAGGGTGTTTTCCAGTTCACGGACGTTGCCGGGAAAAGCGTAGTCCTGCAAGGCCGTCAGGGCGGCGTCACTGAGAAACGGTAGCGGGATACCACCCGCCGCCGCCAGTCGTTCGAGAATGCGCTGCGCCAATCCCGGAATATCTTCGCGGCATTCCCGCAAGACCGGCATGCGGATCTCGATCACGTTGATGCGGAAGAACAGGTCCTGGCGAAACTTTTCTGCCTCGACGAGGAGGCGCAGGTTCTGGTGAGTCGCGCAAATAATGCGCACATTGACAGGTTCTTCGCTGGTCGCTCCGACACGCCGTACATGCTTTTCCTGGATGGCTCGCAGCAACTTGACCTGCATGCCAAGCGGCAGATCAGCCACCTCATCGAGGAACAGCGTGCCGCCATCGGCGGCCTGGAAGAACCCCTCACGTTCGCTGTCGGCGCCGGTGAATGCGCCCTTGCGGTAACCGAAAAATTCGCTTTCCATCAGGTTTTCCGGGATCGCGCCGCAATTGACGGCAACAAATGGCTTGCCCACCCTGACGCTTTCGCGATGGATCAGTCGGGCGGCCAGTTCCTTGCCGCTGCCTGACTCGCCGGAAATATAGACCGGGGCCTCGCTACGGGCGACCTTGGCGATCAACGCCCGCACCTGCGCCATGGGTACCGAGTTGCCGAACAAATCCTGGGTGCGGGTACCAGCTGCTGCCTTGCGCTCGGGCAGAGTCAATACCGATTTCACCAGCGCACGCAACTGCGCCAGGGAAACCGGTTTCGAGAGGTAGTCGAATGCCCCTGCCTTGAGGGCGGCGACAGCGTTTTCAGTGCTGCCGTGCGCGGTGATCACGGCCACCGGCAGGGTCGGGCACTTGGCCTCGATGTACCGCACCAGTTCGATACCATCGCCATCCGGCATGCGCATGTCAGTCAGGCAAAGGCGATACTCGTGCGACCGCAGATACGCCATGGCTTCGGCCACGTTGGCGGCACAATCGCATTCCAGCCCCATGCGCGCGAGCGTCATGTCCAGCAATTCGCGGATATCGGCCTCGTCATCCACGACGAGTACGCGCTGGCTGCTCAGATCGGAATCGGTTCGTTGGCCTGGTCTTGACATGCTGGCAGGCATGATATGCAGAAATGGGCGCCCGGTGTGTTTTCGCGCAAAGACAGGCGCGCACCGTTCGCTTCGCACAGTTCGCGGGCGATATAGAGCCCCAGTCCGGTCCCTGAAGTACGCGTGGTGAAAAAGGGTTCGAATACCTGATTGCGTACGCTCTCCTCGATTCCTGGGCCGTCGTCGATGACATGCAGGAACACGTAGTCCGTCTTCCGATCCGCAAACAGCCGCACGGCCCCCTCAGCAGAACTGGCATAGCGCAGGGCATTGCCAAGCAGGTTGCTGACCACGCGGTGCAGATGGCCGCGATCGAAGCACACCGGGGTTCCCGCCACGACATCCAGGTGGATGCGTTCGGGACTGCCCAGTTCGTGCAGCGATAACTCGTCGAGGATCGAACGGAGGAATTCCCTCAAGTCGATCAACTCGGGGGCAACACGATCGCGACGTCCGAGTTCCATCACTTCGGCAACCAGGCGATTCAGACGATGCGTGTTATCACCGATGATGCGCACCAGGCGCTCCTCGCCGCCAGCGGGCTGACCTTCCGGCTGGTCGGCCAGCAACTCGGCGGCATGACTGATAGCGGCCAGCGGGTTACGGATTTCGTGCGCCATATTTGCGGTCAGACGCCCCAGTGCGGCAAGTTTCATCTGTTGTGCTTCATGCTGTAGACGTTGCGTATCCTCAAGAAAGATCAAGGTTTTGCCGCCTTCGCCGGGCGGCAGGAAGCGAGTACGCAAGACCCGGCCGGTGCTGGGAACCTGGATCAGCATGGCCGATTCGCTATTGCGATTGCGCCGCTTAAGATATTCGCGCGCGAGGATGGGCGAGCAAGCAGCGACCGTCTCAGGCGTTTCGTTGGCGAGTCCGAGCAACAATGAAGCACGCGGGTTGCATTGCCGCACGCGCCCCGCCGCATCGGCCACCAGCACGCCGTCTTGCATGTCGCGGATGACCCGTTCATTGATACGCATCTGATCGGCCAGTTCGATGCCACGCTTGCGTGCCAGTTCCTCGTTGGCGACTACCCGGCGTGCCAGCAGGCGGGCGGCGATCGCGGAACCGAAGAAGCCGATACTGGTCAGACCGGTGCGGAACAGGTCGCCCAATTCCCCATGCTGCTCCAGCACTCGGTAACTTTGTTCCAGCAGCAATGCCACCGTGGCCAGGGCGGCATAGAACAGCACCATGCGCCCCTGCCCCACCAGTCCCGCGCCGACCAGAACGACCAGCAACATCATGGCAAGGCCGCTGCCGACTCCACCACTGGCGAACAGCAGCAGGGTGAGCAGCAGGATGTCGAGGGCGACCTGCAAGCTCAGTTGCAGGTTGAAGGCGTGGCGCCAGCGCTTGAGGACATAGAGGCTCAGGATGCCAGCGGCAAAATAGACCACGCAGGTCCCAAGGAACAGACGCGGATTTTCCGTCCCAAGATTCAATGCCCCGTCCGAGAACAGGGTCGCACCGAGGAACATGCCGGCAACGATCAGCCGATAGTATGAAAAGTACCTGAGGGAGCGCCAGTAGGCCTCGCCCGAAAAATCCGCCTGGGATGAAAGGGGGCTCTCCTGCGCAGGAGCGTCAGGATGAGCCAAGCTGGCGGTGCTCATCGCAACAATAATTGCGCCCGGCAGCCGAGATCGCATCGCTTTCGGGAACACGCAACCCGCAATGGGCGCAGGCCACCATGTTTTCGCTCGAGGCGGCATCTCGTCGGCGGGGTTTTGACGCCACACGTTTTCTGCCTACGAAGTACCAGTAGGCAAATATCGCGGCGAGAATCAACAGGATCGTCTTCGGCACTGGGGCGCAGCAATTGGCTGAAATCAAGGGTGAATTATCGTAACACGCGCCAAGCAGGCGCCGTGCCGTAAAATCGCGCCCATTTTCACTAGGAAACAGAATCCATCATGGCAGGACATTCCAAATGGGCCAACATCCAGCACCGCAAGGGTCGCCAGGATGAAAAACGCGGCGCAGCCTTTTCCAAGATCGCCAAGGAAATCACCGTTGCGGCCAAGATGGGCGGCGGCGATCCTGGCTTCAACCCACGTCTGCGCATGGCGGTCGATAAGGCGAAAGCCGTCAACATGCCCAAGGACAAGATCGAGAACGCCATCAAGAAGGGTACCGGCGAACTGGAAGGCGTGAGTTACGATGAGATCCGCTACGAAGGCTATGGCATCGGCGGCGCGGCCGTGATGGTCGATTGCCTCACCGACAATCGTGTCCGCACTGTCGCCGAAGTGCGTCACGCCTTCGCCAAGCACGGCGGCAACATGGGCACCGACGGCTGCGTCGCCTTCATGTTCAAGCATTGCGGCCAGATGATCTTCGCCCCGGGCACGGACGAGGCGAAACTGATGGATGCAGCCATCGAAGCCGGCGCCGAAGATGTGGCGACGAACGAGGATGATTCGATAGAGATCGTCACTGCCCCCAACGATTTTCTCGCCGTCAGGGAAGCGCTAGCAGCAGCGGGGTTCACCGCCGAGTATGCCGAAGTGACGATGAAACCCGAGAACGAAACCGAACTGGCCGGCGACGATGCGACGAAGATGCAGAAACTGCTCGATGCGCTGGAAAGCCTCGACGACGTGCAAGAGGTCTATAGCTCGGCGGTGATGGACGAATAAACGACAACGATTGCCGTCCCGCCAGCGCCGACTTTCCATTGATGCTGGCTCGCTTCGCTCCCTTCCTGTTCGTCCTGCTCTGGAGCACCGGCTTCCTCGGCGCGAAACTGGGGTTGCCCCATGCCGCGCCGCTGGCGTTCCTGCTGGTCCGCTACCTGCTGGTCATCAGCCTGATGACCAGCTTGGCGCTGATCCTGCGCGCACCCTGGCCGGGCAGTGGCCGTCACTGGTTCCACATCGGCGTCAGCGGCCTGCTGGTACACGCGGCCTACCTCGGCGGGGTATTCATTGCCATCGGTATGGGACTCCCGGCCGGCATCACCAGCCTGGTGGTCGGACTGCAACCGCTGCTCACCGCCACCCTCGCCGGCCGCCTGCTCGGCGAAACCGTGCTGCCGCGCCAGTGGCTGGGCCTGGTGCTAGGCTTCGGCGGCGTTGCGCTGGTGCTGTCCGGCAGGATCGGCACCGACTTCGCGGTCGAAGCCTTATGGCCGGCACTCACCGCCCTGCTCGGCATCACCGCCGGCACGCTCTATCAAAAGCGTTTTTGTCCGCACTTCGACTGGCGCAGCGGCTCGGTCGCCCAGTTTCTGCCTACGGCGGTCATCACGGGTATCGTCGTTTTCTGCACCAATGGCTTCCGCATCGATTGGGCCAGCGAATTCCTCTTCGCGCTCGGCTGGCTGGTGCTGGTGTTGTCGATCGGTGCCATTTCGCTGCTCAACTGGCTGATCCGCCACGGCAGCGCCGTGAATGTCGCCAGCCTATTTTACCTCACCCCGCCCACAACGGCCCTGCTGGCCTGGCTGCTGTTCGGCGAAACCCTGACCGGCCTCGCGCTCGCCGGCATGGCGCTGGCGGTATGGGGCGTGTATCTTTCGCGGCGATGAATACCGTTCGCATCCTCGGCATCGACCCAGGCCTGCGCATCACCGGCTTCGGGGTCATCGACAAGGTCGGCCAAAAACTGGCCTACGTGGCAAGCGGCTGCATCAAAAGCAACGACAACGACAGTCTGCCGCTGCGGCTGAAAACCCTGCTGGATGGCATCGGCGAGGTCATCGCGACGTACACACCCAGCGAAGCTGCGATCGAAAAAGTGTTCGTCAACGTCAATCCGCAGTCTACGCTGCTGCTCGGTCAGGCGCGCGGGGCAGCCGTTTCCGCACTGGTACTGGCGAATCTGCCGGTCGCCGAGTACACGGCCCTGCAGATCAAGCAGGCGGTGGTCGGCCATGGCAAAGCCGCCAAGGAGCAAGTCGCCCACATGGTCACGCGGCTACTGCAATTGCCCGGATCGCCTTCGGCGGACGCCGCCGACGCCCTCGCCTGCGCGATCTGCCACGCTCACGGCGGGCAGGGCCTGGGGTCGCTGGCCACAGCGGGATTCCGCGTCAGGAACGGGCGGCTGGTCTGATGGCGAACCTGCTCTACGCCTGGGGGTTCGGTGCCGGCCTGGGGCATCTGGGCGCATTCCTGCCGCTGGCGCGCGCTCTGCGTGAACGAGGACATCAAGTGCACTGGACGGTGGATCAATTGCGGGCCATCGAAAACTCCGCATTGGCAAGCCTGAACGCCGTGCTCGCCGGCAAGCGACCTGCCGCAAAAACTCCAGCGCATGCTTTTCGATCCTTTATTCGCCGTCAATGCGCAGGCCTTTGCGCGAAAATATGCCGCGTTACCGCGGGAGCTGGTCGTTGCCAACCTCGTGCGGCGCGTCGAGGAGCTATGTACATGATTGGCAGAATCGCAGGTACCCTGTTGGAAAAGAACCCGCCACAAATCCTCGTCGATGTCGGCGGCGTCGGCTACGAGCTGGACGTGCCGATGAGCACCTTTTACAACCTGCCGGCGAATGGCGAGAAAGTCGCCCTCGTGACGCATCTCGTCGTACGCGAGGACGCCCATCTGCTGTTCGGGTTTCTCACCCATGAGGAGCGCACGCTGTTCCGGCAGTTGCTGAAGATTGCCGGGGTCGGCGCCCGCACCGCGCTGGCAATACTCTCGGGCCTGTCCGTCTCCGAACTGGCCCAAGCCGTTGCGCTGCAGGAAGCGGGGCGGCTGGTGAAGGTTCCGGGCATCGGCAAGAAAACCGCCGAACGCCTGCTGCTCGAACTCAAGGGCAAACTCCCCACCGGGAACAGCGCACCGGTAAGAGTCGGCGCTGGCGGGACGGCAATTCCCGACGCATCGAGCGACATCCTCAATGCACTCTTGTCGCTCGGCTACAGCGAGCGGGAAGCGCTGACCGCGATGAAGGGCTTGGCAGACAGCGTGAGCGTCTCTGAGGGGATTCGCCAGGCTTTGAAATCGCTGGCCAAACCCTGAAACGGCTGCCATTCAGGCATAAACTAGGCAGCATGAACGAAAGCACCCGCGCCTACGCCCGCATCGCTGTCGCCGTGCTCATCATGATCGGGGCGGCATGGGTGCTGGCCCCCTTCATCGCTGCGGTATTGTTTGCCGCCATTCTCTGCCTGACCACTTGGCCGCTGTTTGCTTGGATCGAGGCACGTGTCCAGGGGCGTGCCACGCTCGCTGCGCTGCTCGTCACCCTGCTGCTGGCGACGGCCGTTCTGGTGCCCATGTCCTATCTCGCCGCTACCATTGCCGATGGCGTAGCCCAGCTGCTGGGTCTGTTGCGGGCATGGTTCGCGGCCGGCGACTGGTCGCCACCGGCATGGCTGTCCGCCATCCCGCTGGCGGGCGAACACCTCGATGCCTACTGGCGCAAACTTGCGGGAAGCCAGATGGAGCTAACGCAACTCGGCCAGCAATTGTTCGAACCAGCCCGCAAACTGCTGCTCGCCTCCGTCAGCCTGATCGGCCAGGGACTGCTTGAACTCACCCTGGTCGTCTTCATCGCCTTCTTTTTCTATCGTGACGGCCGTTTCCTGGCAGCCCGCCTCACTCACCTGGCCGACAAGATCGGCGGCGAACTCGGTCGGCGCATGCTGTTGCTGTCACGCTCCACCATCATCGGCGTTATGGTCGGCATCGTCGGCACGGCAGCAGGACAGTCGCTCGTAGCCCTCGTCGGCTTCCTCATTGCCGGCGTTCCGGCCGCCCTGCTGCTCTCCGCCGGGACTTTCTTCTTGTCGATGGTCCCGGTCGGCCCGCCACTGATCTGGGGTGGCGCCGCCTGGTGGCTTTACAGCCAGGGCGAAACCGGTATGACCCTCTTCATGATCGTCTGGGGTGTCGCGGTCATCAGCAGCGTGGATAACTTTCTGAAGCCCGTTCTCATCAGCCGGACGTCCAGCCTGCCGATCCTGCTCATCGCGCTGGGCGTCTTCGGCGGCATCCTGGCCTTCGGCTTCGTCGGGATCTTCCTCGGTCCGGTGATCCTCGCCCTCGCCCTCATGCTCGCCGACCACTGGTCGGCACCATCCACCGTCACCCCATGATCGAAACCGACACCCTTGCCGACCGCTTGATCGCCCCGGCCAGCGCCTCGACACAGGAGGAAGTCATCGAGCGCGCCCTGCGGCCGAAGCGACTCGCCGAGTATGTCGGCCAGCAGAAGATTTGCAACCAGTTGGAAATTTTTATCGAGGCCGCCAGAAAACGCGGCGAGGCGCTCGACCACGTGCTGCTGTTCGGCCCGCCAGGCCTCGGCAAAACCACGCTGGCCCACATCGTTGCCCACGAGATGGGCGTCAATCTGCGCCAGACCTCGGGCCCCGTGCTCGAACGTGCCGGCGACCTGGCCGCAATCCTCACCAACCTCGAACCGCACGACGTGCTGTTCATCGACGAGATCCATCGCCTGTCACCCGTCGTCGAGGAAATCCTCTACCCGGCACTCGAAGACTTCCAGATCGACATCATGATCGGCGAGGGTCCGGCGGCCCGCTCGGTGAAGCTCGATCTCCCCCCGTTCACCCTGGTCGGCGCTACCACCCGCGCCGGCATGCTCACCAACCCGCTGCGCGACCGTTTCGGCATCGTCGCCCGTCTGGAGTTCTACACGCCGGAAGATCTCGGCCTGATCGTGCGCCGCTCGGCACAACTGCTCAACTGTATCATCGCCGAGGAGGGGTCGGTCGAAATTGCAAGAAGAAGTCGTGGCACCCCGCGTATCGCCAACCGGTTGTTGCGCCGCGTGCGCGATTTTGCCGAGGTCAAGCATGATGGCGCGATTACGCGCGACATCGCCGATGCCGCGCTCATCATGCTGGATGTCGATCACCTCGGCCTGGACGTGATGGACCGCAAACTGCTTTCCGCCATGCTGGAAAAATTCGGCGGTGGCCCGGTCGGCGTGGATAACCTCGCAGCCGCCATCGGTGAAGCAAGGGACACCATCGAGGATGTACTCGAACCCTATCTGATCCAGCAGGGCTATTTGCAGCGCACCCCGCGCGGTCGCGTGGCGACGGCGAGCATCTGGCGGCATTTCGGGCTGGATTCGCCTGGAGCAGTCAATCGAGAACTATGGCAGGAGCTATGAAAAGTTTGACAGTCCGCATCTACTACGAAGACACCGATTCGGGCGGCGTGGTGTATTACGCCAACTACCTGAAGTATCTGGAACGCGGCCGTACCGAATACCTGCGGGAACGCGACTTCGAGCAGCGGCAATTGGCCGAACAAGCCGGTCTGGCCTTCGCCGTACGCTCACTTTCGGCCGAATACCTGAAGCCGGCCAAACTCGACGACCTGATCGAAGTCCATACTGTCGTCGAGGACTTGGGGCGCGCTCAGGTAACATTCGCGCAATCGATCCGCCGGGGTAATGACACGCTATTGACCGCCACGGTGCGGGTTGCCTGCCTCGATCTGACCAAGGGGAAGGTAACCGCGATGCCAAAACCGATCCACGAAAAACTCAAAGCATAGCCATGAACGTCTCTCAGGACCTTGCCCTCTTCGAACTGATCGCCAATGCCAGCCTGGTCGTCAAGCTGGTGATGGCCTTGCTCACCTATGTCTCCGTGATGTCGTGGTACTGGATCTTTCGCAAGTGGTTCGCCCTGCGCGACGCCCGGGAGAAAACCGAAAAGTTCGAGCGCGATTTTTGGAGCGGTGGCGACCTCAACAATCTCTATGAGAACGCCGTTCACGACCGTCAGCACAGCGGCGCGCTGGAGCGCATTTTCGAATCCGGTTTTCGCGAATTCAACAAGTTGCGTGGGCAAGGAAATCTTGACCCATCCACCGCCATCGATGGCGTGCGGCGTGCGATGCGTGCCACCTACCAGCGCGAGATTGATGACCTTGAAGCACATCTTGCCTTCCTCGCGTCGGTCGGTTCTGTCTCCCCGTATGTCGGCCTGTTCGGTACGGTGTGGGGCATCATGCACTCGTTCCGCGGCCTCGCCAGCATGACGACCGCGACGCTCGCTGCCGTGGCACCGGGCATCGCCGAGGCGCTGGTGGCCACCGCCATCGGCCTGTTCGCCGCGATTCCCGCCGTCATTGCCTACAACCGCTTTGCCCACGATGTCGACCGCATCGCCGTGCGCTTCGAAAGTTTCATGGAAGAGTGCTCGAACATCCTGCAACGGCAGATGAAGTAAGCCATGCGCCGCCCGCGTCGCCTCAAGCACGAAATCAACGTCGTTCCGTATATCGACGTCATGCTGGTGCTACTGGTGATCTTCATGGTCACCGCGCCGATGATCCAGCCGGCCAGCATCGACCTGCCGAGCGTCGGCAAGGCTGCGCAGCCCCCGGTCGGACCGCTGGAGATCATCGTCAAGGCGGATGGCGCCATGTCAATGCGCGACCGCGCCCTCGGTGGTGCCGAGGTGACGGTCGGTCGCACCGAACTCGCCGCAATGATCAGGGAACGACAAGTCAAGCATCCCGACCAGCCTGTGCTGATTGCCGGCGACAAGAATGCCAAATATGAATCGGTGCTGACCGTGATGGACGAATTGCAACGTGCCCAAGTCGCCAGGATCGGCCTGTTGGTGCAGCCCAAAGGCAAGTAAGGGGCCATGCGAGAACCGCACGAAGCCCCGGTCGCTCCCCCGCCTGCACCCGGCAAGCGCATTTCCTTCGCTCTCGCCGTGACGATGCACGTGCTGCTCGCCATGTTGCTAATCTATGGTGTGCACTGGCAGACGAAAAAACAGGAGGCGGTCGAAGTCGATTTGGTCAGTGCCGTCGCGCCAGCGCCGACTTCCGCACCGGCGCCGAAGCCCGAACCCAAGCCGGAGCCACAACCGGAACCCAAACCTGCGGTAAAGCCCGAGCCTAGGCCGGAGCCACCCAAGCCCGTACTGAAGCCGGACATCGCCCAGAAAGAAAAAGAGAAACCGAAGCCCGAACCCAAGCCGGAGCCGCCCAAGCCAGCCCCCGATCCTTTTCAGGAACAATTGAAGCGCGAGGCAGAGCAGTTGCAGCAACGTAAGGCGGCGGCGGCAGCCGACCGTGAACTGGCCGATCTCAAGGCGAAACAGGCAAGCGCTGCGTTGGCCGGGGAACTGGACAAGTACATTGCAGCCATCAAGGGCAAGGTGCGCGGCAACCTCGTGCTGCCGCCGGACCTCAAGGGCAACCCGGAAGCCGAGTTCGAAGTCACCCAACTGCCCAGCGGCGATGTGCTCAATGTCAAACTGGTCAAGTCATCCGGCCACGCCGCCTACGACGCCGCTACCGAACGGGCCATCCGCAAATCCAGCCCCTTGCCCAAACCCGCGCACAGCGAATTGTTTGCCCGCACCCTGGCCCTGAAATTCCGCCCGCTCGAAGACTGAGTCTCGGGCTGGGCTATAATACCAACCCCATGAAAAAACACATATCCCGACTGGCGATTGGCGCGCTTTTCGCCGTTGCCACCCATCTGGCACAGGCCCAGCTATCCATCGAGATCACCGGTGCCGGCGCCAACCGCTTGCCGCTGGCAATTGCTGACTTCGGCGGCGAACGCGTCGTTTCTCAAGCACTCACTTCGGTGATTCGCTCGGATCTAGAAAGGAGTGGCCGCTTCAATCTGGTCGATACGACTGGCGTGACGATGGATGAAAACACCTCGCCCAATTACGCCGACTGGAAGTCGCGCGGCGCCGATGCCCTGGCCGCTGGCAGCCTCAGCTCGAGCGCCGATAGCCGCTACGAAACGCGCTTCCGCCTCTACGACACCCAAAAGCAGGGCGTGGTCGCCGGCCAGGCACTGGCCCACAACACCACCCAGATTCGCGCCACAGCGCACCGCATCGCCGACATCATCTACGAAAAACTCACCGGCGAACGCGGCATTTTCTCGACGCGCATCGCCTACGTCGTCAAGAGTCCGGGGCGCTTCGAACTACAGATCGCCGATGCCGACGGCAACGGCGCGCAAGCGGCACTCGCCTCGCGCGAACCGATCATCTCGCCGGCCTGGTCGCCCGATGCCAGCAAGCTGGCCTATGTTTCCTTCGAGGCCAAGAAGCCGGTCGTGTACGTACATGATCTGGCCACCGGCAAGCGGCACATCGCGGCCAATTTCAAGGGTTCCAATTCCGCCCCGGCCTGGTCGCCGGACGGCCAGAAACTCGCCGTCGTGCTCACCAAGGACGGCGCCTCGCAGCTTTATCTAGTCAATGCCGACGGCAGCGGCGTGGTGCGCCTGGCTTCTTCATCCGGTATCGACACCGAACCGCAATTTTCACCCGATGGCGAATTCATCTACTTCACCTCCGACCGCGGCGGCAGCCCGCAGGTCTATCGCCAGCCGGTGGCCGGCGGTCCGGCCCAACGCGTCACCTTCGATGGCAGCTACAACGTGACGCCCCGGCTGTCGCCCGACGGCAAGATGCTGGCCTTCGTCACCCGTGACAGCGGCCGCTTCCGCGTCGCGGTCATGGATCTGGCCACGCGCCAGATCCAGGTGCTGACCGATACCGCCAAGGATGAATCCCCCAGTTTCGCCCCCAACGGGCGCATGATCCTCTTCGCCACCGAGGTCGGTGGCCGCGGCGTCCTCGCCGCCGTATCCACCGACGGGCGCGTCAAGCAACGTCTTTCGGTCCAGGCCGCCGATGTACGCGAGCCCGCCTGGGCACCCTTCAACCGCTAATTCATGTCAGGAAAATAATATGAGACACCTCCCCACACTCTCCATCTCCTTGCTTCTGCTCGCTACCCTCGCGGGCTGCGGCAGCCAGCCCGCCGCCCCCGAACAGGATGGCGCCAACGTCGAAGACCGCAATCTCAGTGCGATTGCTTCAAGCATCAGTTCCGACCAGTACTCTGCCGCGATGCTCAAGGATCCGAAGAGTCCGCTGTCGAAGCGTAGCGTTTATTTCGACTACGACAGCTATGTCGTCAAGGACGAATACAAGACCATCCTCGACCATCACGCCCGCTTCCTTGCCAAAAATGGCCAGTACAAGATGCTGATCCAGGGCAATGCCGACGAACGCGGCAGCCGCGAATACAACCTGGCGCTCGGCCAGAAGCGTGCCGAGGCGGTGAAAAAGGCACTGCTACTGCTCGGTGCCAGGGAAGCGCAGCTCGAATCGGTGAGCCTCGGCGAGGAGAAACCAGCCTGCCAGGACGCGACCGAAGCCTGCTGGGGCCAGAATCGCCGCAGCGACATGCTCTACTCCGGCGAGTTCTGATCCATGGGTCCGATGCGTAGGCTGACGCCGCTGCTGGTCTGCGCGGCTATCGCGCTCTCCAGCGCCTCCGCCCACGCTTTTTTCAACGACGATGAAGCGCGCAAGCAGGTCGCCGAATTGCGACTGGTGGTCGAGGCGCTGACGCAGCGCGTGGATATTGTGTCGCGCAACCAACTCGATTTCGCCAACCAGATCGAAACCCTGCGCGCCGATGTGGCACGCCTCAACGGCCAGATCGAGATATTGGCGAACTCGCTCGAATCCGCCCACAAGCGTCAGCAGGATTTTTACGTCGACCTGGATAACCGCCTGCGTAAGCTCGAAGGTACAGGGAGCACGGGAACTCCTGAAGCGAACCAGGCCACACCCGCCGCTGAGGCGAAACCCGATCCGCAGGCGGAAATGCGCGATTACGAAGCAGCGCTCGGGTTGCTGCGCGCCAGCAAACTCAAGGAAGCACAGGCCAGCTTCGAGGCCTTCACCGCCAAACACGTGAAGTCACCGCTGTTGCCTAACGCGACCTACTGGCTGGGCTTGAGTCTTTATCAGCAGAAGCAGCACGCCACGGCAGCCGAAGTGCTCGGCAAGGTCTTCGCCACCTGGCCGACCGACCCGAAGGCGCCGGATGCGCTGCTAGCGCAGGCGGATGCTCTGGTCGGGGCAAAGGATGTCAGTGGTGCCGTGAAGGTACTCGAAACGCTGGTGGAAAAATACCCCACCAGCCCCGTGGTCGAAACGGCCCGCGCCCGCATCAAGACCTTGGCACCAAAGAAGAAGTAGTCATTCAGGCGCATGCCCGCCAACGCTGAAATGACGCTGCGCATCAGCGAGATCTTTCACTCCCTGCAGGGCGAGTCGACGCGTGTCGGGCTACCGACGGTATTCATCCGCCTCACCGGCTGCCCGCTGCGCTGCGTCTGGTGCGATACCGCCTATGCCTTCAGCGGCGGCGAAGTACTAGCCCTGCCTATCATCATCGAACGCGTAGCCGCCTGCGGTTGCCAAGCCGTTTGCGTTACCGGCGGCGAACCCCTCGCCCAGCCCGGCTGCCTGCCGCTGCTGACGGCCCTCTGTGATGCTGGTTATTCGGTGTCGCTGGAAACCTCCGGCGCACTCGACATCGGCGCGGTCGACCCGCGCGTTTCCCGCATCGTCGACCTGAAAGCGCCTGACTCGGGCGAATGTGAAAAGAATCGCGGGGGAAACCTGGAGCTGCTGCGCCCAACCGATGAACTGAAACTTGTGCTGGCTTCCCGAGCCGACTACGAGTGGGCGAAGGAAATCATCGAGGAAAAGTCGGCGCTGGCAGGACGGCGGATTCCCTGCCCGGTGCTGTTCTCACCCGTTTGGGACACCCTGCCGCCGGCCCAACTCGCCGAGTGGATACTTGAAGATCGCCTCCCCGTGCGCTTCCAGCTGCAGTTGCACAAGATTCTCTGGGAGGACAGCCGTGGCCGCTAAACGCGCAGTCGTTCTGCTTTCCGGCGGGCTCGATTCCGCCACCTGCCTCGCCATCGCGCGCGAAGCCGGTTTTACCTGCCATTGTCTGTCCGTCGACTATGGTCAGCGCCATGCCTCGGAGCTCGCCGCCGCGGTGCGCGTGGCAGCGCTGCACGGTGCCACCGAGCATCGCGTCGTCCATCTGGACATCGGCCAATTCGGCGGCTCAGCGCTCACCGATGCGGCCATCGCCGTGCCCACCGGCGGCGTCGCACCAGGCATCCCCGTCACCTACGTGCCGGCGCGCAACACCATCATGCTGTCGCTGGCCCTCGGCTGGGCGGAAATCCTCGGTGCGCGCGACATCTTCGTCGGCGTCAATGCCGTCGATTATTCCGGCTACCCGGACTGTCGCCCGGCCTTCATCGCCGCCTTCGAAACCCTGGCGAACCTTGCCACCAAGGCCGGCGTCGAAGGCCACCGGCTGAATCTCCACGCCCCGTTGATCGACCTCTCGAAAGCCGAGATCATCCGGCGCGGCATGGCCCTTGGCGTCGATTACGCGGCGACGGTGTCCTGTTACCAGGCCGATGCCGACGGCCGCGCCTGCGGCCTGTGCGATGCCTGCCGGCTGCGCCGCGAGGGCTTCGCCACCGCCGGCTTGGACGACCCCACGCGTTATCGCCAAGCGCAACGATAGGCTGCGGTTATTGGCGAAAAGAAGCATTGAATTTGCTGGTCGCCCCCTTTGGCAAGAGAATCACGGGCTGTCTGGTCATTGGCGGCAGCGAGGGGAGATAACAGCATGGAATTCACCATCCACCATCAGGTATTGCTGAGCGTGTTCGGCTTGGCCGTCGTCATGGGCGCGGTCGCCAACAAGACCAATTTCTGCACCATGGGAGCCGTCTCCGACTGGGTGAACATGGAAGATACCGGTCGCCTGCGTGCCTGGCTGCTGGCCGCCGCCGTGGCCATGCTGGGCGTGGCCATTCTCGAAGCCAGCGGCAAGCTGGCGCTGGGCACCGCCACCTTCCCGCCCTACCGCACCGCCAATTTCGCCTGGCTGCGCAACCTGCTCGGCGGCTTGCTGTTCGGCATCGGCATGACGCTCGCCTCCGGTTGCGGCAACAAGACGCTGGTGCGCATCGGCGGCGGCAACCTCAAGTCGCTGGTGGTGCTCGCCATCGCCGGTGCCAGCGCCTATGCGATGCTATGGACCGACTTCTACAACAACGTCTTTGGCAAGCTGGTCGCCGCCACCACGGTTAATCTTGCCGCCAGCGGCTTCCAGAGCCAGGCGCTCGGCGACCTGATCGGTATCAGCACCCCGATCGCCAGCATCGTCGTCGCGCTGGGTATCGCGGCCTTCTGTTTATCCTCCAGCGATTTCCGCAGCAACAGGGACAACCTGCTCGCCGGCATCGTCATCGGCCTGATCGTCGTCGCCGGCTGGATTGTCACCGGCGGCACGATGGGCAACGAATGGAAGGAATATGCCGACTTCGCCGAGACCAAACCGCTGCGCGTGGAAACCCAGTCCTTCACCTTCATCAGCGCCATGGGCGACGCGGCGCGTTACCTGACCAGCCCGCAGGACACCTCGCTGATCAACTTCGGCATCGTCGCGCTGCTCGGCGTCGTCGTCGGCTCCTTCCTCTGGGCGATGATCAGCCGCGGCTTCCGCATCGAGTGGTTCGCCTCCGGCGGCGACTTCGTCAATCACGCCATCGGCGCCGTGCTGATGGGCATCGGCGGCGTGCTGGCGATGGGCTGCACGGTTGGCCAGGCGATCACCGGCGTATCCACTCTCGCGCTCGGCTCGTTCGTCACCTTCGCTGCCATCGTCGCCGGAGCTGCGACCATGATGAAGTACCAGTACTGGCGGATGATGCAGGAAGCCTGACCTCGGCACCTATCAAACAGATTTTTCAAGTGCGGGGGGGGGTTCCGCAACCTGTCTTGAGCCGTTATAATCCGCGACCTTTCGGGGGTGGTTAGCTCAGTCGGTAGAGCAGTTGGCTTTTAACCAATTGGTCACAGGTTCAAATCCTGTACCACCCACCACCAAGTTGGGGCGTTAGCTCAGTTGGTAGAGCAGCGGACTCTTAATCCGTTTGTCGTAGGTTCGACCCCTACACGCCCTACCAGGATTCAAAACGGCTCTCCTTCGGGAGGGCCGTTTTCACTTGTGGCCTGCGGCTTACCTGGCGATTTCCAAGACCGACCTGATCTTGTAAGCGCGCGCGCGTAATGGCATTCATTTGTGCGCTATTTGGCACAGCACACCACAATAAAAAGCCCCGCCGAATGGTACTCGGCAGGGCTTAATTTTCGCGACCAGATACCGCGTTACAAAGCAGGCTTCACGACACCCTTCGCGAGACGTTGTAACGCGGGTGAAAAGTCATTGGTCACAGATCGCCGACCAACTTTTCGGCACGGCCGGAGAGGTCTTCAATAAGAGCGGCAAGGTCATACATGACGCACTCCTTCACGTGGCCATTGGGCACACCAGAACCGGACATGACCAGCTGCAAAGCAAAGGCCAGGCTCTTGGCGCGGCCGCAGATGGAGCCGAGTTCATCAAGGTCGACAAGCGGCTTTTCGATGGTGGTGAGTTGTGTCATGACACCTCCCGCTCTGCTGCTTTACGCTGGTGAGGATAACAACCCCTGATCACGGCACGAATTGACTCGTCGGACCGCATGAACTTACGCATCAACCCCGTGACGGATCACCCATCCTTGTATAGGCTGCGAATCTCCTCCTTCTCCTCTGGGGTGTAATGGCGATACTTTCCTCGCTTCGCATCACCACCAGACATAACGCGCGCCTCCTTGACCATCACCCGCAACCGAGCGATGTATTCATCGCGGTAGAGGGTCGGGAACAGTTCTGCCGCCAGCCAGCGGCGGAAGCGGCGGGCGGTGTCCGAATCAACCTCGAAGAGCAGCCGATGCAGGCCGGACTCACTGATGATGGGATCGTCGCGGTTAACGTTGACTGCACCGGGTTGGTCGGAAAGCACGTCGAGCAGGGTGCGCGGTGCGGCGAGCGCATCCAGCACGTCAGCCGCGTAGAACCACGGATCGTCGGCGACGAACAGGACGCGGATCGGGACAGCATCGAAGCGGTGAGTAGCCGCTGCGGGTGTTTCTTTGAGTTTGGCCATATAGCCTCCACTGATTAAGTTGATGGGAACTGCCGTTACTACGGGTGCCGGGAATCAACTAGGCTCAGTGGAGCCTGGACGGTATTCGGCTTGCGCCTCTTTTATTTCCGTCTCTCTTCCCGGCGTGAAACTTAGAAACAACAACGGCCCAAACGGGCCGGCAGTCGCCCCGAGGCTTACGGGTGGGGCTTCCGCACTGATTTAGTGAGGCCGATTTTCCGCGCCGGGCATGGCGCTGTCAAGTCGATTGTTAAAGAGCAAAAAGTCGGCGCTGGCGGGACGGCGCCTTGCATCAGGGTGCCACCCACTCCAGTGGCCCCCACGTCTCCATCGCCACACGCACCACGCTGGTAGGTTTATCTTCACAGTCCAGCGGGTCGTCGTCGGCGTCATAGATCGCGCGGGTCAGCTCGCAGCATTGAAGACGCTTATTGTTGGCCAGGCTCTCTCCGGTGATGAAGGCAAGCACCATCGCCAGCTTCGACTCATACTCGACGCCGATGTGCTGGAAGGCATACTCGATGGCGACCTCGCCGAGCGGCTTTGGCTTGCGCACCAGGTAGAAAGGCAGCAGCCGAGACAGCGGGAAGATGCGCACACCAGTGCCCACCGCCTCAATCACGAACACCCGCTGGGCAAAGACAAAAGCCACGCCGACGTGCGTGAACTCGCTGCGAGTACCGACGCGTACCAGCTGCACCTCGAAGTCATGCCAGCTCTCGATGCCGTCATGCGTCCAGGCGAGCAGATCACCGGTTTTGAGGGTGGGCCTGACGTCGTTGTAACGCATCAGATATGGTCTCCACTCGGGTCGAACGGATCGAGCAGCGGCTCGAATAACCGCACCACCGCCTTGCGATACCGGTTCGTGCCGGGATCTCGATTCAGGCGCCGTAACCGCTCGCTGGTCGTTTTTTCCTGTGGCAGCTCGAACAGGAAAAAAGTCATGGGTACCACGTTGATCGCGATGTCGATGGTGAGCCCGACCAGCACGAACGGGACGGCCATACCCAGGGCGGGCTTGGTGATGGTGCCGGCCCGGCGGGCGCGCTCGATGCTCATGGTGGCCAGATAGAGAATCCAGAGCAGGTAGAACGCGAGCAGCAGGCCAAGGGCAAGGGTGATCATGCTGGCCCCGATCACCACATGATGGCCGCGACTTCTTCGGTCGTGGTGGCCACCTCGAGCTGGTCTTCCAGCTTTTGCCGCTTACCGATGATGCCGCCGGAGATCTGCGCGAACAGGTCGGCCTTGGCGATCACCCACGCCGCCAGGTCGGCCTTGGCGATGCCGCGTGCCGTCGCCAGCGCATCGAGCAGCGGTGTCGCGGCGGCGGCATCGGCCACGAAGGCGCGCGCCTCGGCCTCCTGTTTCGACCAGCTCAATACCTCGCTGGCCGGGTAGCTGGCCTTGATCGCGCCGATGGCGACTTCGCAGGCCGCGTTGATCTCGGCGAGCTTGGCGGTGCGCAGTTCGTCAAAAGTCGGCGCTGGCGGATCGGCAAGCACCGGCCGGCCAGCGGCATCCGCGACGATGCGCTTGCCATTGCTCTGCCCGGCGAGCAGCGCGGCGTGTTCGGTAGTGGCGATCTCGACGGCATCGGCAGGGATATTGCCGCCGTGAATTGCGGCATCGTAAAAGCCGCCTGTGGATTTTGCGTAGTACATTTTTAGTTTCTCCTTAGTAGCCAGCGGCGATATATCTGAATCCCTGCCCGGAAGCAGACGAATACACAGTTATTTGCGATAACGAAGAGAACGCAACGCCGTAAGAATTTCTTCCCGCGCCTTGATCGACGGCGGTGATAGAAAAGCCGCCGTTCGGGAATGCGATTGGCAATGAAAAGGTCGAAGTTGTCCCCGTTGTAATTGGAGTGCCCCACTGAATAATCAGCCCCCCCGGCAGCTTCTGGTAGCCGTTGGTAGCAAGGGATTTAGCAAACACGCTCGCCAATCCGGCCGGCGTGATGGCGCGCCCGGCATCGGTCAGCGCCGCGACTTCGGCGGCGGTGGCGATCTCGATCCGACCTTTGAGCGTCTCGCTGGCATCCCGCAAGCCAAGCAGTGTCAGGGCATCCAGCAACTGGTTGAGGTTGGTATGGCCTGGCGTCAATCCGGCCGCGACGATCACGGCGCGCAGCTCTTCGGTCATCATGTGATACCACCACGGCCCCGGCTTGGTGGCCGGCACGCCGAGGGACGGATTACCTGCCGTCGGGTAGCCGCTGGAGGGGCTGGCGGGTGCGCTGGGCGGGCTGCCGGCGGCGCCGGATTCGAATGTGCGATCCATGTGGTCTCCTTCTTAGGTGTAAGCGAATAAAACGTGGGTGTGGGCGGGCTTGAGCCGGTTGATAACGCACTCCAGCAGTTCGTTGCCCCACCACGCGAGCGGGTCTGCAACGGTATCGGTGACGGCCAGCACGCCGATGGTGTTCAAGGGAGCGTTGACCCGCCAGGCGAACTGCCAGGGTGCGCCGGTGAGCGGATGCTCGACGCTGTCATCAACATCGTGCAGATCGAACTCGGTGACGGTGATGGTGTAGCCCAGGCTGGCGGCCAGGGCGATGTAGTAGGCGGCACTCTGCCCGCCCAGCATGGTGATGCGGGCAACCAGGGCGGCGCGGCGCTGGGCCGACGATTGCGCGATGCCGGAGGCCAGCACACACCCATCCGGCAGGCCGGCAACGCGCTCCCAATCGGTGAGAAAAGCGGACGTGGTGCGCGGGTCGGCTTCGTCCAGCAGTAGCTCTGCCGTGGCCGCAGCGGCATCGAGCGCGTTACCTTCGGCGAGCAGCTCGGCCGACAGCGCGGGCGCGCCGGGATCGAGGCTCGACGGTGGCAGCAGCAGCTTGAGGAGATCGGCGTGGATCATGTCAGGGTGATCGCGCCCAGGGTGGCCAGTTGGGTGTGGGTGTCATCAACCAGCGTCGTCACATTCGCCGCCGGAGCCGACAGGACAAAGTCCACCACGCCGGCCGTGTCGGATATCACGGCGCGAATGCGGTTGAGATAGACCGTATCGCCGGGCTTCAGGGTGGCGAAATATGCAGCCAGCGCCGTGGCGATCGCGGCGCTGACATCCGCCAGCAGGTAACCGCTGGCCAGGGTCAGGATACCCGTGACAGCGACCGGCACCGCGGTGGGACCGAAGACCAGGGCGTCAGCCGTCACCGGGCGCTCGGCATCGATCACGGCCTGCACGGCCGCGATCAGCGGCGCACCCGGCAGGCCGCCATCGGCGGTGATCACCACGTCGACCGTGCCCAGGCCCCGCCGGGACGGATACACATAAGCAGCGGCCACGCCGGGCACGCTGAGCGCCCAGGCCAGATAGTCATGCGCCGCACCGCCATGCGGTGGCAACTGGATGCGCGTCAGCAGCCGCGTCAGCAGCTCCGCGTCGGACTCGGCATCGGCACCGCCAGTCATGGCGCCCGACAGTGCCGTGCTATCCACGCCGGCCGGGGCCGAGGTCAGCGTGAGCGCGGTATTGTCAGCGATGTTGCCGGCCGCGCCCGCGGCCACGGCCTGGGCAGCGATGGTAGCCGTGCCGCCACCGGAAAGCACGCCGGGCGCAGTGGTCTGGTAGGCCACGCCCGCCACCGTGCGCACCTCGGTACCGATCGGCACGGCCGTCGCCGGGGTGCCGGAGAAATCAACCGATCCCGTTGCGGCAGAGGCGACGAGGCGGGACAGCCCGTAAAGGCTCGCCCAGCGCTCCAGGAAGTCGCTGTCTGCCGTATCCGGCAGGATCTGGCGCGCCATCCACTGTTGGTGCTGGTATAGCCCCTCGATGGCGGCGGCCACTGCATTCGCGCGAATCGCATAGTCGCCATCGGCATTGACGTTGGCGCCGGGGATCTGGTTGGCGACATCGCGCAGGATTGCGTCGCGGATCGCCAGGTAGTCGGGGGTCGTGTAGGGCATCAGAGCACCGTGACAGGATGAGTGAAGGTGAGCCGCTCGCCACTGGCAGCGGTCACCTCGATCAGGAGGTGCATCCGGCCGTTACCGGGGCGCTCGGTAGCAACGTCGATCGCCAGGGCTCGCCCATCGACGAGGATGGGGGCCAGCGCCTGCTCCGCATATTGCCGGGCCAGCACCGCCACGCGCGCCAGATCCTTCTCGCGCTGCAGCTCGTGCAGGCGCGAGCCAAGTTCGGCATCGCCCCAATAGGAGCCGAGCGGCGTCATCAGGCGCAAATAGACCGCATTGGCCAGACCGGCAGCGGCATCGCGGGCCGGCGCACCCAGCGTCAATTCGTAGTCGCCGGTAACGGGGTTGATCCAGGCGTCGCTCATCGTTACACCTGCTGCGTCGGCACGTTGGTGTCGCCGCTGTTGTTCTCATGATGGGTATGCGTGTTGTACGAATTGCGCATGCTGTCCATCGAGCGCCCGCCGGCCGGCATCTGGTCGGTGATATCAAGATCGGCCTGGATCTCGCCGGTGGTGGTCACCAGCGGCGTATTCATTTCCACCCTGTCGCTGGCATTGATTCGCAGGGTCTGCGTGGTGACCTCGATCAGCCGCCCGCGCCGCAGGACGATGCTATCGCCCTCGTCGGAGTAGAGCGCCACTTCGCCAGAGGCCAGATTCTTCAGCCGGTAGCCGCCATGCTCCGTCGCCACGATGATGCCGTGCGCAGTGCGGCCACCGATCGGCAGCACGATGGCCATCGTGCCGGCCGGCGGGTTGCTGGTGTAGCCATAGTGCTGGAACAGTTCGTTGTCCTGCAGCTGCTCGCCTGCCAGGCCATCCATCTGCACCAGCTGCACATGGCCGGCCGCCTTGACCAGGGTAATCACGCCGCGAAAGCCGAGACGAATGCCACCAAGGAAGTGCCTGATGCGGCGGTCAATCGTCGCGATCATTTAATCTCACCCCCGTTGCCGACTTGACCGGTGCCAATGCCGTGTTTGCCACGGCGATGCTTACGCTTGTGGGGGTGCGCTTTAACAACCCACTGCCGATCCTCTTTGAGCGTCAATTCGGTGCGCGCTCCATCGTTGCGCCCACCGGTAAATTTTCGGCCCAGCAAGAACAGGGGGGCATCGATGCCATGCGGTTCCGATACCAGGCGCACGCGCTGCCCCGGAGTCCATAGCTTGCCGTGTCCGGGCATGCCTGGCGCATCGATACGGTGCCCCCTCACGATGGCAGTCAGTGTGTAACCATGCAGACGGGCATCGCGCAAGTGCTTTTCCGCACGATCTTCCGCCACGCCGACGTTATCGGACTCATGATCGACCTCGATCTTCGGCCGATAGGCGATAGCAACCATTTCCGGGTCTGTCTTCAGCGCGCCAATGCCATGCTTCCCTTGTTCGCGCTCGGTGCCGTGGGTCTGGCCGAGCACCGTCCAGTGCGAGTAGCGCTCGGCGATCGAGCGGCGCAAGGTCAGCGCCAGCACGTTGTTTTCCGCACCCGAAAGACGCATGATCAAAGACGCCACTTCCGGCGCGTCATAGTCCGGCCCACCTACCACCAGCGTGCCATCAGGCTCGAACCACGGCCACAGGCCATTGGCCTCGGCAGCATTCGCGAGCACCTGCCAGGCCGTGTCGCCCGGTTCGACGTTGATCTTTTCGCGAGTGCGCACTGCGGCAGCGTCGATGCGCTGTTTGGTGATGCCCAACGGCCGGACCACACTGGCCATCACCTCGGCCAGATCGACCTGGCGCCGCACAAAGATCGGTGCCGAACAATCCACCAGGATCGCGGCGCCGTCGCGGCCGGAAATCGACAGGGTATGTGCGCGCTTATCTACCGTGAGACAGATCTCGTCGATACGACCGGTCAGCACGGTATCTCCGCCGACCCTCACCTCTGCGAGCGCGCCGGCCACCACCGCTGCCGGCCATACGCCATCTACCGGCCCCAGCGTGAAATGCCAGGCATCGGCAGGCGTCAGCAGATCCGCATCGATCTCGTAGCGCTCCCAACCGGCGTGCGTTTTACCGCCAACCAGCAGCTCGACGGTTTCAGTGGGCGTAGCCATTGAGCGCGTCACCGGTCTGGATCGTATTGGGCTGGCGCAGTGATGGGTTCAAGCGCCACAACTCGGGTGCGCGGGCGTGGTCCGCATACCAGCGATGTGCCAGCAAGCGTAGATTCCCCGGTGCCTCGACGCGCCGCCGCAGCAATGGCGGACGTGCCTCAATGATCGTGCGCGCCGCATCCTGCAATGCCAGCGCCGTATCCTTGAGTGGTTCGGTGATGCTGCGTGCCGTTTCCAGAGTATGGATGGCGCGCACCGCCTCGATACATGACTCCAGCCGCGAGCGCGCCGCATTCACGACCGACTCGATTTCTGGGGGTGATAGCGTTGGCGAGTCCGCTTCGGTTCCCAACACCAGCGCCGCTGCATTCGCCGTGCCCAGCGCGGCCGTCACCGCCAGGTGTGCCTGCGTGGCCGCCAGCGCCTGGGGCTCGGTCGGCGTTACTCCAGCACGCAGCGGCGCCACGGTAACGTCTCGATGACTGAACACATCGAAGCGCGACAGCGCACGATTGACGGCAACAAAATCGGCCAGCGGCGTCATGGCGAAGTCACGCAGATCGAGCATGCCATCGGCAATGGCAGCAATATCGCTAGCCCAGGCACGCGGGAAAGACAGCACATCAAGACCGGAGGTCGTGATGCCACGGACTACAGCCAGACCTGCCAAAACCGGACCGAGCATGGCGCTGCGCAAATCATTGAGCGCCGCCAAGGGCAAAGCGGCACGCAACCGGCCCACCACGTCCCCCAACGCGGCAATAGAGGCGGCCTGTGCCGGAGCGCCGCTCACACCAACCCCAGCCGCCTGTTGCGATGCCACCGCGCGCGCGAAGAACGGGCGCGGGGCCAGCGTCTCGATGAACTCCAGCGCCACCTGGACCTGATCGACGTTATCGGCCTCATGATGCAGACGGCTGCTGACGAGTTGCACCGACAAACTGCCGAACACCGGGTGGATCAACTCACCCGCGCCAGGCTTCTCGTGCAGGGCTTTGAGGAAGGTCTCCAGGCGCGCCTCGTAGTCGTCGCCATAGAACACTGCATCGAGCGAAATGCGCCGGGGAGTGCGCCCGAGGTCTTCGATCGCGGCCCCATCGACATACGGATAGGCATGCTCCGCCGTGGCGCGACCGATATCGTCATCGGTCTTGAGCACATCGAAGACGGCGTCGCGAAAGCGAGCTTCCAGAAGGGATTCGGACCAGGCCATAGTGGCGCGAGATTACGCGCGCGCGCGATGGCGACCGGACGTGACCTGATTCACGCCCTGCCAGGATCAGTGGCGGCGGCTGGTACGGGCGTTGAACTCATTGACCGCCGTGGCAATCTGCTCTCCGGACAGATTGATGTTGTTATGCAACACGATCGGCGGCCCTGTGTAGCCGTCCGTCACGGACTTTTCTTTCTGCAGCCACGCCGCGATTTTTTCGCCGATGACATTGCCAATGGCACCACCGATCATGGCACCAGGGAGTGCCCCAAAACCGCCGAACAATGCACCGATGCCGCCACCGATGCCGGCACCTACCAGCCCGCCAGCCGTACCCGCCGCGATCCTGCCATAAGCGTCGCGCTTTTGTCCCGCGCTGAGATCATTGTCGCCGGATATCTCGTAGGCATTCCAGGCGCCCATGCCCACGGCCAGGGGCGCACCGAACTTGAGCGCGCCCTTGAATCCGCCGAGCGCCACGGCGGTGCGCGATGGCGTGGTGGAACCCCCGCCGATGACCGCATTGGTTAGCGTATCGCGCCGCACTGGTGCGCCAGGCAGATCACCGCCCCCGACACCACCGCGAAAGTGTTTCCACAGCAAACGCCCGCCGATTAAAGCACCGCCTGCCCCCAGCGCCGCCGCCGCCTTACTCTCCGCCGCCCAGCCTGACAAACTGGCCACCACGCCGGTACCACCGGTCGCCGCTTCACCCAGTTGCGCCTTGGCGATTTCGACTTCAGCGATTTTTACCTTACCGAAATCCGCCTCGCGGATCTCCGCGAACGCGGCACCGACCAGGTCCACCTTTGCCCCTTGCGTGCCGGCGTCCAGCGCCTTGCGCAGCTCGCCAACGTCTTGCAGCGACTGCATCGCCGCCTTTTGCGTGTACATCTCGCGGAAACCCGCTTCGCCCATCTTGAATGGGTCTTTAAGCCCTTTGGCGTTCATCTCCTCCAGCAAAGCCAGAAAGCCATTGACGGCCGCCTGACCGCCGATGGCGTTGCCGGCGCTGTCGACCCCACCGAACTTGCCGCCGGGCATGAACTTCTTGATATCGATACCGGCCTTGGCGAGGCCCTTCACATAGTGCGGCTGCGTCAGATGCCCCATGAAGTGTTCCATGTAGGTCGCCACCTCGGCGGGCTGCGTCGTCGGCGCCAGACGCATCAGGCGCTGGGTCAGTGCCCCCATCAGGTTGACACCTTCGATGCCGGTGATGCCGGCCTGTGCCATCGTATTGAGGGTGCGTGGCGCATCCATCGACATGGCTTTCGTCTCATAGCGGCCAGAGCGCGCGTGATAGAGCAGCATGTTGTGGGCGGTTTTCAAATCCTCGGCGCGCAAGCCCATCTTCTGCTTCAGGTCCACGTCCATGTTGGCGATGTCCACCGGGCGCGAGAAAAACGCCGTCGCCGTGCGCGCCGACTCACCCACCGCCGCCAGAGCAAACTCATATTTTTCGCCGGCCGTAGTGAAGGCGCGCAGGCCTTCGAGCATGTCCTGCGGCGACTGCAGCATCTGCCCGGACAGTTGCATGATGGCCTTCTTGGCGCCGGCCATTTGTTGCCGGCTCATCTCGCCGGTCTGTTTCATCTCCAGCAGATTCTTGTGGAAGTCCAGGTTGGTTTTGAACGTAGCCTGCGCGACTTGAAAACCGAGATAGCCGCCCGCCATCCGGGTAATCGCCGAAAACCCGTTCAGTTCCGCATTCAGCCGCCGCATCTGGTCCGCCATCTTGCCGAAGCCGGTTTGCGCCGCCCGCGTGAACGCGCCAACCTCCCTTGTGGTGCGCGCGAGCCCGGTCGAGACGTTGCCGCCAGACCAATTCAAACGCATAAACAGATCGAGATTTTTGCTCATGACGAATTTCCGGTCTACACTGGATACATGGGAACCACGTTAGTCGGCACGCTCTTTCTCTACTTCCTCGCACCGCTGGTGCTGACAGCGGCGCTGTGGGCGGTCTTTCTCTATGTCGAACTGTTCTGGTGGCTGGTCAAGCTGCCGTTTTGCTTGGCGCTGGCGACGTGGCGGATGGCCGGCGCCGCTTCGAGCGGTAACGCGTCACCTCACTCGCCCCCCCGCTAGCGGGCGCAGCTTCCGCCAGCGCCATACCCAGCAGCCACAGCCACTGCCCATCAGTCAGGGCGCAGGCGGGGATACCAAAGCAGTGATAAGCCTTTTCAGCGTGGCGATACTTGAATCGTTCAAACGCGGCGTCGCTGGATTTTTTTTTACTTCATCAACCAGGGCGCTCAACTCGTCGGCGGAAAGCGTGCGCTCCGAAGGTGAGAACTGTTTTTCGTGTTCCAGGTAGCGATCCGCCAGCCAGGCGCGATCATTGCGCGTTAGCGCCTGGCGCAGTTCGCGCGCCGAGGCCGCCACAGGCTGCAGCGAGTTCGGATCGACCAAAGCCCGCGCCAGAAGCTGGCTGGCTTTTTCATCCTCGAACAGGTCGGCGGTAGCGACGGAAAGCTCCACCCCGGCTGCCTTCAATGCCGCGTCCGTGGCGAACCCAGCCTCCAGGTAATCCTGCTCTGTCAGCACGCGCAGCCCGAACGGCACCTCGCCCACGGTAACCCGAGCGATGGCGGCGCGGCTCATCTTGAGCCGATTCAGCAGCTCGCTCATACCGTGGTTTTCCGCAGCGCGATCATGGTCAGGTCTTGCTTCGCCTCGTTATCGACCGTGTATTTCTTGCCCACGTCGATGGTGAAGCAATCCAGGTAACTGTCGCGCGTGCCGCCGGAGGTCAGCGGGTAAACGTCGATCTTGGCACCCTCGATGGCTGCCCAGTCGATATCTCCGGTCACCGGGATCACGGCGGTGATCTTCAGATCGTATTCGCCGATGCCCTTGGCGAAGCCCTTGGCGCGACCGGTTTTATTCATCGTCTTGACCAGCTTGCGCCCGGTCTTGAAGGTGACATCGAGACTTTCGACCTCAACTTCCTTGCCGTCGATCTCCATGATGATTGCGCCAAGATATTCTTGCAGTGCCATGTCGGTTCCTTTCGATTGACGGGCGGCTTACAGCAACAGATCGATACGGCCGGCAAAGATATGCAGGCCATTGACCACGTCGCAGGGAATCTTGGCGTCGAGCCGGTTCGGGTCTTGCAGATCACGCTCGACGATGACGCCAGCCAGATTGGCGGCCACCTGCTCGACGACCTCCAGCTCCTCCAGCTTGTAGAGGACATCGAGAATTTCGGAGCGAACCTTGGCGGCCGTCCGCTCGGAGAGCTTCTCGCGCGGGAAGCGCAGGCTGATGCGCTCGCGGATCGCCTTGCGCACATAATCGAGCGTGCGGATGGTGGTCAGGTCCAGCAGGCTGATATCGGGGATGCTCTGCGGATCGAGCGTGTAGGTGGTGATGGCGCGCACGATCTGCACCTTGCCACCAGGGCCAACCTCGGTCGGCGTGACGCCATTGTTGAGCGTGTTTTCCTGTTCGGTGCGGGAAAGGCGGTTCGCCAGCGGATTGGCCAGGATGCCAGTCAGCGGCAGGGTATTGAGCGGGCGGGCGGGATCTTCCTCCGACGCGATCACTGCCGCGTAGGCGGCGGCAACCTCATACGAATTTTCATAGGCGTTCGGCACCAGGGCGCAAGTGATGCGCCCGCTATTGACCTGGCCGGCCAGCGTGGTGGCGGTGGCCAACGATCCGACATGGCCATAGACGCCAACCGCGCCGCGCTGTTCCAGCGGCCCGGATACGTTGTCCAGGTGGGTCCGCAACGCCGTCAGGTTGGTCTGGTCATTCCACGGCACCACGATGATGTCATGGCCACTGGCGAACACCACGGCCAGGCCAGTGGCGAGAGTCGGATCGGTAGCGCCGGCCGAAGGCACGGTCACGGCCGCGATCACACCGATTGCGGTGACCGCGGCGGCCACCTTGAGACCATTGCCCAGCGTGCCCTTGTTCTTCGCGGTGAGCGTAACCACGCCGACGGCAACCGTGGCCGTAACGGGCAGATCGGGCCGTTTGTCGAATTGCGCCTTCAACGCGGCGGCTATGATGGTTGCCGTGTCGGCGCCAGCGATGGCGATGGCGACGTTCTGACCCCCCACATTCACCGTCAGCACGCCCGATGACGTCGCCGGTCCGGTAATGGTGACCGTACAGGTGGCGGCGATACTGGCGCCGGCATCGTCCATCGCCAGCACTTGCAAAGACAGGTAGGGATTGGCCTGCAGAGCGGCGCGCACCATCAGGTGGGCGATCGAGCCGCGCCCGAAATAAGTGGCGGCGTCCGCGTCCGAGAAAACGTCGACCACGGTATTGGCGGCGATGGTGCCGGCCGCCAGCTTCTGGCCGACAATCAGCGTCTTCTGCAGGTTGCCCGGCAGGGTGCGCACCGCCAGGGCGGTATTGAACTCGAAATACTTGCCCGGCTTGCGGATGCTGGCCGGGATGTTGGCAAAGGCGATATTGGGCGAGGCCATGATTTACTCCTTGGCTTTCTTGGGGGCAGCGACCTCGATCAGGTCGCCATCGGCAATGCGCCGCAGGGTGTAGGCGCTTGCGGGAACCTCGACAGACTCAGCGTCAGTGATGTAGTCGCGAGGCTTTTCTTCCTGGGGCACCTTGAGACCGGGGGCGGCTTTTACGAACATGAGCATTCTCCTTTGTGGCGATGATCGCGCGGGCGCGCGGGGGCTATGGGCATGACGGCATTCACGCCGCAAGGGTGACGGTATCGACCGCGTCGGCGATTTCGTCGCCGGGACGCAGGTAGTAGTTCAGGCCAATCAGGTTGAGATCTTCGGCAACAGCATCCGGGGCGGGCGGCTGATACGTAAAGCTAGTCAGGAACTCCGCCGCCAGCACCGAGCGCGCCTCCGCACCCTGGCGGGTATTGAACAGGGTGCGGTCATTACCGACCGCCAGCGGCGCAAGGGCCAGCCCGAGCGTTTGCCCCACCAGCAGATTGCGCACGTCTTCGAGGATCTGGTAGCTGCCCGGCTCATTCACCGTGCCATGCCGCGTCTGGCGCTCGCCGCGCACATTGCGGGTGCCGACCATGACGGCAATCGTCGGCGCCAGCAACCAGGAATGCGAGCCGACTCGCTTCGGCTTCGAGCCACCGACCGTCACCCACACCGCGGGGAACTTGCGGAACTGCGTGAAGAAGGTCTCGTCGTCGAACTCGCCGCCGTAGCTGCCGATCTGCGCCAGGCGATAACCCAGGGCATTGCCGTCGCTGGCCGCCTGGATGCGGGCGATGATGGCGTCTTCGATGGCGGCATAGATCAGCATCAGATCACTGCGCTTTTACGCACCTGCAGCGACCCCTCGACGGCGCCGGCATTGGGCGCGTCGCACTCCCAGCGCCAGGACCAGGGGCCGGACTGATTGAGGGTCAGGTCGACGTGATACTGCCCAGTCGCATCCATAACCAGTGCGGCATCCGTTCCATAGGCGAAGGTTTGCAGTGCGCCGGTCGGCGGCTTGACCTTGAGCCGCAGCGCGCCCGGATCGGCCAGCGTTCCACCGAATTCCTTGACCTCGACCGAGATCCGCGCGGCCTGGCCGATAAGCCAATCAGACATGGCCGGCTCCGGTAGACAATAAGGCTGTTGGCGTTACAGTGACGCCCAGGTGCGCTGTCTGATCCGCCGTAGTAACGACGACGGAAGCCTGCGTAACTTTTACACAGATCTGCGTGAACTTTACGCAGACGGATTCCATCGGCCGCAGCGTCGCGGCCGAAGCGGACAGGGTGAAGCGCCGGACGGCGGTTACCGCCGTGCGCCAGCGCCGGAAAAGCAGCAGCAGGCTCATTGTTCAGCCAACCATGCTTCGTAAGCGGCGCGGGTCGCGGCCTCGTCCCAGTCGGTGCCGTCCTCGTTGAGCACCTGGAATACGTTGTCGCCGTCGCGAATGTGGGCGATATTCGGATTGAAGTTTTCAGGATTCATAGCGCCACCATGAGCGAGCCGATGGAGAAGCGCGTTTGCAAAGTCGCGCCGTTGGTGAAACCGACCCGCGCGTATCGCCAACTCGGTCGGTGAATGATCTCAGCGTATTGCCCGCCCCCTGCGATGGCGGCCGTGGCCACCGACTTCACGCGCCGCCAGTTGGTGTTGTCGCGCGAAACTTCCAGCCAGAGGGTGCCGGATTGATCCGACTCGGCCGAGACGCGCAGTTCCTGCGCGTAGGTTGCGGCGTTAGCGAACGCGGTGGCCGTGGCCGTGACGGTCAGATCGCGCGAGGTGCCGGTGAACGATGCCGCAGCAGCAAGGGCCACCGCACTGTCGTCATACCAGATACCGGCTGCGGCGACGAAGCCGGCACGAACCGTGGCCGCAGCCAGCGCTGCCGTGACCGATCCGGAAATTGGCTGGGTGCCGGTGACTTGGATGGCCGGGATTGGCTCGGTGGCGTTCGACCCTGGCTTGAGGATGTAGGCCGCAGTGCCGGACGTGTGCGCCGTGGCGCGCACGCGGAAATAGGTGTAGTCACCGACATTCACATGCCACATGTATGCCGGGGTGGCGGCCAGCACGCCGGAGGCGGTTTCGACCGTGTTCGCATTGGAGCGCACGGCCTGCACGCCGTACCAGTTGCCATCGGTGCCGTTGGTCGAGTTATTGGAGCACTCGAAGCTGACGTTATGGCCGACCAGTGATGTCGCTACCATTGAAGCGGCGATGTTCCCGAAGCGCCCGCACGGGATTGAGACGTTCTGCCCGTTAGCCGTGATTGACCCGGTGACTGCGGCGTAGCTGGCGGGCTTGGTCGACACCTTCAGTCGACCTTCTTCGTCCATCTTCAAAACAGTGTAGTCACCGTCGTTTGCTGTCGCCGTATCAGAATCCCACCGCACGGCGAGCATGAGATGGCCGAAGTCGCCGGACGTGTGCGCCACATCTTCTTGATGCGTAGCAGCAGCGACGTTGGCATCGACGACCGGCATCCCGCCGGCATCGATCAGCGTGGCCGTGCCATCCGCGCCAATCGCCAGCTTGACGATCTGGAAATGCCGGTCGCCGACCTCGTCGGTGGCGACGACAGGGCCGCTGCCGGCCGATTCGTCGGGGACTTTGATGTCGTCAGCCATGATCAGCCCGTAAAGTCAGCGAGCGTGTCGCTGGTGAAGGTGCCTCCTGTGGTGAGGGTGGGTAAAGCGGGTTCGGTCCCGTAAAGTCAGCGAGCGTGTCGCTGGTGAAGGTGCGCCCGGAACCGACGACGGAGATCCGCGCCGGTTCGTTCGCGGGCTGGCCGGCGGCATCGGCCGCCAGGCGTGTCTTGCCATCGCGCACCGATTCCAGCCAGCGGATGGCATCCTTGTAACGGTTGCGCACCACCTCGACCTCGGTCACCTCGACGCCAGAGAGGTGGTAACGCGCCATGTTGCAGGCGTGCCGCACCAGGATCGGGAAGGTGCCGCTGAGTGGCAGGGTGTAACGCCCGGCCAGGTAGCTGTCGATCTCGGCGTCGGCGTCTCCCAGGGCGCGCGCCAGCACAATGCTATCGACCACGCCGATATTGTCTCGATCGGTCAGCGCGATCAGCTCGCGCAGACCGAACTGCTCCTCCATCTGCTGGGCGGTGGCGTAGGTCATGCGCTACTCGGCGTCGGCGATGCGGGCGTGCTTGCCTTCCAGCAGCGCCTCGACATACTTCGGGTCGCAGGCGAACTGGCCTTCGGGCGGAATGTCTTCGTTGTTGTAACGGATCGGCTCGATGGCGGTGAGCAAGACCAGATCGGGGTTGGCAGCGGCGGCCTTCTGGGCGGCAGCGGCGGCTGCGGTAGCTTTCTTCGGTGCGGTAGCCATAAATCCATGCTCCTGGTTGTGACGCCGGCCCCGCAATCGGGCCGGCGCGCGTGCTGCTCTCGGGGGGTGTGTTCCGTTACGCGACAGCGGCGGAGATCAGGTAACCGGCAGTGGCACCGGCAATCACCGGACTCACCTCGTCGGTGACCGGGTAGATCCAACTCTTGGCGCCACGATCCTCGTAGGGCTGCTCGACGTTCGGGTAGCCGTTGAGCCGGTAGGTGTAGCCGTAGGACGGCGTACCCTGCTCGGCCACGCTGGCGATGTCGGTGTAGGCCACCACCACGAACTTGCCCCAGACATCGACGAAGGTGCCGTTGTTGTCATAGACCGCATCGCCGACCAGGACGCGCTTGACGCCCCACAGATGGGCCAGCAGTTCCGGGGTGGCGGAATCGCGGGCGGTGTACTTGATGCGATCGATGATCTTCGGGTGCTGGCGCAGCTTGGCGAAGACCGCCGCTCCCAGCACCACCGTGTTGGGGCGCTTGCCGATCTTGGCGCGCACGGCTTCCTTGGCGACCTCGATGTCGTTGGTCGGGTCGGACGTGCCGCTGTAGTCGCTCCACTGATTGACGCCGGCCAGGGTGGTCTTGTTGCTCGCGGCGTAGGTCGCCGCAGTGGTGGCCAGCACCGCCTGGGCATATTCCAGACGCAGGCCGATGATGTTCTGCACCCGGATGATGGCGCCCTTGGCCAGGTCGATGCCAGGGACGGCAGCGGCTTCCTGCATGAACTCGAAGGGCACCAGGGCTTCCAGCGCATGCTGCTCCAGGGCGTAGGGGCTGCCACTGTAGCCATACTGGATACGCTTGGTGTCGGCGCCGGGCGCGCGCGCCGTGGCGTAGAGGGCGAAGTCTTCCTTGCCGAAGGTGATGATCTTGCCGCCGCGCTGCCCGACCGGGACATACGGAAACAGGTTCATGCCGACGAACTCGGCGTTCTGGTAGCCCAGCGCGACCGTGGAGAGGATCGGATCGATGACGCGGGCGCCGGCAGTGTTGAGGATGGGCATGGTGATAGCTCCTTAATTGATTGGGTTAAGCGGCGTTCGGGATCAACAGCACTTCGATCATTTCGCCCGCAGCGCCGGCGGCCTGCAGGGCAACGCCGACCTTGGCGCCGGAGGTCACCCAGGTGATGGCGCGGCCGGAGGCATCGGACTTGACGGTGGCGCCAGCCGCAACGGCGGCGCCGGCTTCGACAACGGCAGTACCGAGCACATCGACGGGCACCTTGTCGCCGGCCGCCGCGGAGGCGAAACGCGCCACGCCCAGGGTGTTGGCGTCGGCGCCGGCCTGGGCCAGCGCAGGCGTGACGAAACGAGCCGCCGCGATAACGCCGGCAGCGGAAATGGTGTGAGTCAGGACAGCGGTGTTCTGGGCGCTCATGGAGGGCTCCTATTCAGGTGAGGGGGCGGGTGGTCAGGACACGGCCTTGACGGCAGTGACGTAGTCGGTGCCGGGGTGAGCGGCCTGGTGCTGCAGGGCGCGACCATGCAGGTCGAGGCGCTCGGCATCGATGCCCATGCCATCCGGCGCGGCGAACTCGACCGCAGCGGCAGACTTGCCGGGATGGGCGACCTCGCCGAACTCGACGCGCTTGGGCAGTTGCTTGAACAGCGCCTCCAGGCGGGCCAGCGGCGCTTCGGTAACGGCACCGTCGCCCTCGCCGAATTCCACCGGCTGGGCATTGGCGGCCAGAATCAGCAGGCCCACGGCGCTGTCCTTTTCGGCGGGCAGCAGCTGGCCGGCGCCGATCAGCCCCTCGCAGAACTGCACGGCGGTGCTTTTGATGGCGGCGGCACGGTTAGCGCTCTCGCGGGACTCGAACTCGGCGACGCGCGCCTTCATGGCGGCGTTTTCCGCCTCAAGGGCGGCTTTTTCTTCAGGGGTCACTGTGGGCTCCTCGATGACGGTGGCGGAAGCCTCGGCGAACGCCGGGGCAGGGAAAACTTCGGATGAGGTTTCGCGGGCGGCGTCTTCGGCCAGGGCATCCACGTCGTAGCTGCCGATCACCTTGTCGGCGGTCTCCTGGCCATGCGCGCCGATGAGCCACTCGCGCAGCTGGCGGAACAGGCGGGCGACCGTGCGGTCTTCCCACTGCCCGAACTCGACCACGACCCCGGCATCGCCGGCGGCGAACTGGACGGCCTTGAGCCCCTTGATGGCCGGCGGCACGGCACCGAGGAAGCCGATGTGCTGCGGATACCAGACGCCGGGCGCCGGGTTCTGCGGATCTGTCGGCCGGTACCACTTCATGGAGCGCTTCTTGAAGGCACCGGAATTCACCATTTCGGCGAACTCGGGCTGCACCTGGGCGGGATCGACATACAGATCCGCACCGTCCGCCACCAGGCCCTTGGCCCAGCCATAGGCCGGATCGTCGGTCTTCGGGTGGCCGACCACCAGGGGCGCTTCATGAAGAGCGGGGTTGTAGGCGGCCGCCGAGGCGGCCAGATCGGCACTGGAAAACTCGATCCGCTCACCGGCGGCGGTTACATGGGTACCGGCCCGGAAGACGTGGATGAGCTTGGAAGATGTGTTTTTGTCCATGACCCGCATGATGCGGATCGGGCGCGCACGGATCAGGGATGAACCCTTTCACGCCACACCGCCGGAGGCGGGCAGGACTTACGCGCGGTTTACGCTGCCCGAAAGTCTTGACAATGTCAAACCGGCGCGGATAATCGGCGTTACTGAACGATAAGCGGAAGGCACACCCGAAAGACATGTGTCGACTGCCGCCCCGTCAAAGGGGCGTTGCTTTTTGTAGTGAAGTTTCACGGCGGGCCGAGAGTAGGAAATAGAACACCCTCGGGAAATACCTACCCGGTCCTTATCGGCCGAGTTGAGGCCCGCCACCCGTAGCACCAGCAGTCCACTACAACTAAACGATAAGGAGTCATCATGGCTGAAAACCGCACCCCCCCGGCGCAACCCGCCGTTGTCATACCCTTTCCGCGTTACCGTGCGCCGCGCCACCGGCGGGCGCAGGCCGCGCCCACCTTCACCACGCCCGACTTCGACGCCGGCTTCGAATTCGCCATGCACATGGTGAATAGCCTCAAGGCGCGCGGCCTGCTGCGGACGAGGGGCTGACATGAAAACATTCACCGCTTGTTCACTCCCCAGCTTGAAAGCGACCTGCAACAATCCCGAACCCCTATTTGAGAGGAGATCGTCATGAGTGAGATTTACGTGTTCTCGAAGATAGCCGTTGGAGGCGTCAGCATTCTCAGCGTTAACGCCAAGGGCTACCTCTACATTCCCGTCCGCCCTCTCCTGAATACGTTGGGAATGGTCTGGTCCAGAAAATGCAGCGCCGCCAAGACAATTCGCAGCCTGCACGCCATCACACTTAATGTCCGCCTCGGCAGCGGTGGGTGGGAGCGGTTCGACTGTATCCGGGCGCATCGCGTTGAAGGGCTTCTGTGGTCTCTTCTTCCCAGAAAACAGCAGTCCAGGGTGATACTCGAAGAACTCCGGGATACGTGGCCCAAGACCCTGGCGGCGATGTTCCCGAACTGCCCGGAAATCTTTTCTGACGCCGGCAGCCTGCTGGTGCGCGTCACCGAGGCAGCCGGGCGCGCGGACAAAGAAACAATCCAAAAACTTGAAGCAGAGATTCGCGCCAAGGAAAAAGTGATTGCTGACCTCAGGTCTGGCACTTGGACACCGGTTGCCGCCCGCTACACGGACAGAGTCAAACTGAGCAAGGCGGACGCTTACGTCAGGATGTGGGAACTCAAACAACAGGGAATGGATAACGCTGCCATCGCGCGCGAGGTGGGAGTTTCCAGGACGGTCGTTTCCCTGTTTCTCTCCGGCAAGTATCACGACAACGAAAGCACGCGTGCGGCGCACAAAATCATCGCGGCCAAACGGCGCGAAGCCAAAAAACCAGAAGCCGTCGATATAGGCGAGGCGGGGCAGGGTTTTATAGCCGCGTTTCCTATAGTAGGTAACGCGCGTGGCGGGGTTATCCACAGGGGGGGTAATACCCATGCCGCCCCGGCCGATCAGTAACGCGCCACAGACGCCTCGCTCGAAAATTCGCCCCGGCCCGACCGGGGCTTTTTTTTGCCTGATCACACCAGGCTGGCGAGATAGCCCGATACGGTGCGCACGATCTCGGCCTCGTCGTCATTGGTCAACTTCAGGAACGGTCGTGGCGGGATCTTCGACCCAGGGTGATTGACCTTCTTCACCACGCGCCCGCCGAAGGCCAGCGCTTTTTTGTTCTTCGGCAGGATCACATGCGGTCGGGTCTGGCCGCCGAACTGGTGGATGGCGGCATATTTGATGTTGGTACCGACGACGGCGGAGGTGGAATCCGACTGTTGCGTGACGCTCGAATGCAAGCTCTGGCCACCACCACGCCGGATCAACGGTTTGTCGCTGTAGCCGAGCTTGCGCTTTTGCGCCAGGGTGGCCGGCAGCAGCCCGGCCCATTCGGGACGGCCGCCGCGCTCGAAATTCTCCATCACCGCATCGTGCATGATGCCGGCGACGGCCCGCATTGCGGGAGAGGCATCGGCCATGCCTTTCGCCAGGCGCCCGAGCGCGCCGGTAACCTGGGCGGCGTCGATCTTGATTTCGATCATGGTTGGCCTATACTTTGTACGTGGATTGTGCGAAACCCACTGATGCCGTGGTCAATAGTGGGCTGAAAACCGGGAGGGCAAGCACGGCATGGCCCAGACCCCTGCTCCGATCCTAAGCCGCCCGCAAGGGCGGCTTTCTCATTTGTGGTAAAGCAAAATTCCGCATCGCTGGCCATTTAGATAGTTTTCCTTGGCGCGCATTACATTCCACAGCAGGCTGCCGTCACGATTGACACGAACGATTGCCAGCATCCCGATGGTTTCAAACAGGCCAATATAGCGGCGGCGAAAACCATCCTTGTACTCGACCATCCAGACCTCGAAAGGCTGCTCAAGCGTTGGCAAAATGAAATTACCGAAGCGCTCACGCGCCGCATCGGTCTTTTCCACCATATGTGGCAACCATCCGTAGTCGATCACCAACTTCTCAACCGGGGTTTGCATCACCCTAAGCGGCGTTACAGCACTGACCCCAACTGCGGCGGAAAGCTGTGCCAGGGCTGCCGCACGGTCCATTGCTATCGGTAACAATGGAGGGGCCGTCTGCCGCAATGTACGAGGAACGTCGGCCAAACACGGCCGCTTATAGTCAAGGTAGGTCTTGCCCTTGATCGGCTTGATACAGCCACCCTGGGCGAATTCGACTGTGCCGTTCGACCAGGAACAATCCGGAACGAAGGCGTTGACATCCCACCCGCGCCGGGCTGGGCCGACCGCGCCGATCCGCTCGCCCCACGCGCGGCCGGGGTTGTAGTTCCACCCCGGATCTGGGTGGAAGTATTTCCCTGGCGCATATTCAAAGCGCGTTACCTTAGCCAGCGGCGCGCCGGGTCGGCGGCTGGTCTCCACCTCGATCTCAGACAGCTTGCCGCGGCTGCTGGACAGATCGATGTTGCGGCTCTTCAGATTGTCGGCGCTGAGCGCCCGCACCGAACAGCGGCAGCGGAACCCGTTGGGCGGCCAGATGCTGCCCCAGATCGGGTCGTCGTGACGAAAGGTGCGGCCGTTCAGCGCGGCATGCGCCGGCCGGGTGCGCCGGTCCATGATCGCCACATACATCCAGTAAGGACGGTCGGCGACGTTGCCGACGAACGACTTGTAACGCCCGGCCATGTAGGCGGACTGCATGTTGGTGTCGAAGATCGTGCCCAACCGGCGCGGTGTGAGCCCTTTGCCCGTCATCTCGCCGGTGGCCGGGTCGGTCTGCGCATCCTTGCCCCACCAGCCCTTTTTCTGCAGCAGCGGCTTCAACCGGTCGATATAGTCGGCTCGCGTCAATCCGGCTTTCTGCGCGTCAAGCAATCCCTGGCGCAGATCGGCCAGCACGTCGACCTTCATGACGCCGGCAGCGGTGAAGGATTTGGCCTGCGCCTCCTGCCAGACATCCGTCCAGGAGAAGCCTACCTGATAGCCCTTGCCCGCCAGGTAGGCAATCGCGTCCCTGGGTGGCAGGCCGATCGCATAGGCCAGATCAACCGTTTGCGCCATTGATGCGACCCCAGATGTCCGCCACGAAGATCGCCCGCGCGAGCAACTCGGTCAACGCGCCGTCATCGAGATCGGGGAAAGTCCCCAGCAGCGCATCCCCTGCCTCGTCGGGCGTAGCGCCCGCCTGCAGTGCAGCGATGGCCGGCGCCAGCAGGGCCTGCATCGCGGCATCGATCGCCACGCCGGGCAGATGCTTCAGCGCAGCATCCAGCGCAGCTTGGCCGGGGTCGCTGTCGCCTGCCTGGAACTCGGAAAACTCTGCTCCCCCGCCCTGGGGCGGGGGTTGGGGGGTGGGGGGCGACCCCTTTCCGCCAGAGGCGGTCATGGGAGCGGCAAGCTCCCACTGGCCGCCGTAGGTGTCCTGCACATAATCGAGCGTGGGCCGGAAGCCCATGTCGAAAAGGATCTTGTCCCGGTCGGCGCGCGCCTTGAGGTCTTCTTCTTCCTTCACCTCGCGCCAGACGCGCGGCGGCTTGGCGCCGGGCATGTTGAGTTCGACATCCCAGGCGACCAGGCTCCTGGCCAGGGTGGCCGACAGCAGATCGGCGTCGGCCTGCACCAGCTCCAGGCGCAGTTCGTTGCGCAGGATCGCGGCGCTGGCCAGCTCGCCGCCACTGCCCTTGCCGCCGCCTTCGCCGAGGATCGCCGCGGCAATCTGCTCATCCATGTAACGGCAGAGCGATTCGTGCGTGGCGGTGCCAGAGCGCGTGGCTTCGAGCAGCTCGACGGCCGCGCCTTCGGGCAGGGCGACCCCGGCATCGTGGGCGATGCGGCGCAGCGCGTCTTCGAGCTGGTTGATATCGACGCCCGGCTGATACTTGCCGATGGCCGTGGGCGCGCCGAACTTGTCGAGGAACTGCAGCCAGAAGGACAGGCCCTGGCGCTTGAAAAAGACCGGCCACCACAGCTTCTGACCGAGGCCGAGGCCATGCGGGTTGCCATCCTTCGCGCCGACGATGTGCACCACGAACTTCTTGTCCGGCACCGGCTCGCCGTACACGGGCGAGGCGATGGTGAGCAGGCGCAGCGAGTAGTCGTCGGCGAAGGTGAAGCGCCGGCCGTCGCGGGGGCGCACCTCGCCCGGCCGCAATTCCGCCCCGTCGCGCACCCACATGATTTCCCCGGCACTGCGGCCCTTGAGGATCGCATCGAGCAGGTGATAGCACAGCGGATCGAAACCGACCTGCTCCAGGTGCCGCTGCACCATTTCCGCGGCTTTCTTGTCCAGGCGCGAGTCAGAGGCCGGCTCGACGATCCAGCGCCGGCCGATCACGGCCATCTTGCGCTTGTGCATGCAGGCGTAGACCCACGGGTCGCGTTCCAGGTCGTCGTAGATCGCCAGGCCGCGCGCGCCGCCCTTGAGGGCCAGCACGTCGTCGCTGGGGCGCATGATGCCGTCGAAGGCCGGATAGGTCATATCCTTGGCGACGGTGGCGATCTCCTGGGTGAGGTCGCGGGGGGTCGGGTTGGTTTCGCTCATGATTTATCCCTGCTGAAAGCCGGCCAGCCCGCCGTTACTGGCGGAGCGCGGCAGGTGGCGGATGTCGGCGATCGACGCATAGCCGGTGGTGGCGATCTTCCACAGCATTTCCAGCCCGTCCGGCCCGTCGTCGTGGTCGGCCTTGGGGAAGTGCCGCAGCTGTTCGATCAGGGTGCTCTGCGACGGGTGCAGCCGGATCAGGCCATTGGCCATGTGCGGCTGCAGGGTCTCGATGCGCAGGGTCTTGTCGGTGATGGTCTCCACGGGACGCGCAGGTACCGCGATGCCGCGCGCGGCCGAACGCTTGACCAGTTCGGTGCGCAGGAACTCCTGAAACTGGACGGTCTCGACACCCCACAGCAGGCAGCGATACTGGATCTGCAGCGTGATGATGTCTTCGATGATGCGATCGGGCAGGCGCTTGCGGATCAGAGCCTCGACCACGTCGAGAATGCCGGTCTCGCGATTCAGGCCGCCGACCAGCAGGGCGGACGGATCGCGGCTGGCGCCGGCCTTGCCCATCGACGGGTCACACGCGCCGAAAAAGATCCACTGCGCCAGGCGATCGACCCAGAAGTTGATGCACTTGGCGAACGGGGCGTCGTCGTCGGAGAGCGGATCGTTCTGCAGTTCGGAATCGAAAGCAGCATGGCCGTCCCGGGCGCGGATCTTCATCAGGTCGACCAGCGGGCGCGCAGCCGGCCAAGATACCTCGGAGCCGGCATCCATCTCCGCCTTGAAATTCTCGTAGTAACGCGTTGCGGCATCCTCGCCGGCGGAGAGGATCAGGTTTTCCCAGGCATCCCACAGCACCATGTTGTCCGGCCACCGGATGATCGCCTTGAACTTGGCCGAATGCCACAGCGGGTTCTTCAAGAGCCGCGCCAGCACCGAGTCATAGTGCAGGATGGTGCCGATGATGATGACGTCGAACTTTTCGCCGGCGCCACCGAGCTTCAGCACGGCCTTGGTGATCCAAGACTGCAGCTTGTCGCGCTGCTCGGGGGTGCGCACGTTCTCGTCGTTTTCGAGATCGTCGCCGACGAACAGGTCGGGCCGGTGCGGGCCATGCCGCCGGCCCCGGATGCGCTTGCCGCTGCCAACCGCTTCAACTTTTCTGTCGTTACGCGTGACGATCACGCCGGCCTGCCAGACCGGGCCGATGCCGCAGACTTCGGGGAAGTCCATCAGCAGGCGCGGGTTGGCTTCGAGTTCGGCCTTGATGGCTTCCAGCATGATCGCGGCCTGGTCAAACGCGTCCATGCCGATCATGGCGTACCACTTGCGCCCGGTGGCCACGCACCAGATCACGAAAAGCTGGCTGGTGATGGTGGACTTGGCCTCGCCGCGCGGCGCGGCGATCGCATCGGTTTCGGCCCGGGCGCTGGCGGCGATTGCCGGCAGCCGGCTATATAAATAGTCGTGCAGCACCGAATTCGGGCGCTTGACGTAGTGCGGGAAGTAAACCCGTGCGAAGCTCTGAAAGTCGGCGCTGGCGAGACGGCGGCGCTCTGCCGAGGCGAGCGGATCAGGATCGAAGCCATCGACCTCGGCCTCGATGCGGGCGCGCAACGTGGCAGCGTAGGCCAGCAGGTCGGTCTGCTGCTGCTTGGGGCTGATCTTAGCCATTGCGGGCGAACAGTTCCAGCACGGCGACCATATGGAGGGCATCCGCCGGATGGTGCTTGACGTACAGATCGGTAAAGCGTTTGACGGCGGCCGTCTCGATGGCGAGTTTGTCGGCCTCGGGCATCCACTTGCCGCTGGCGGCGTTGAGCTTGGCGACGGTATCGCCAATGGTCGACATGGCCTTGATGCTGGCCTCGATGTCGTCGGGCGGGGTTTCCAGTAACGCTTCGCAGCGCAGCAGCGCAGCGGCGATGATGCGGCCCATCGCGGCCTCGATGCCGCCGCCGGAGACGATCATGCTGGCGCGCTGGAACTTGTCCCAGTCGTCGCCGGATGTCTTGTCAGCCCGATACCAGGTGCGCGCGGTAGGCAGGGGAACGCCAACCTTGTCGGCGGCCGCTTCAAGTGGCAAGCCGCCTATGTAGGCGGCGCGCAGCTTGATCTTCTTGTCGGGGCTGTGGGCCATCAACCGTCTCCGTCGGGAATCATCAGAACAAACTCCGCAGGCGGGAGACGTGCTCGCGCCCTTCGGCCTCGATCATCACCTGGTCGCCATCGAGCCGCACGGCGCCGATGTCGGCCAGCCAGC